>Ga0307518_10000765_pt1 | contig 24052 bp, 33 predicted proteins | sample 25_EM_MG_FD_203889 | JGI IMG/M metagenome (GOLD analysis project Ga0307518, IMG submission 203889) | Populus trichocarpa ectomycorrhiza microbial communities from riparian zone in the Pacific Northwest, United States - 25_EM | ecosystem: Host-associated > Plants > Roots > Unclassified | place...
CCAAGTACTTATGTGATTTGGGTAACAAATTACATCCAAATATGGTATGGTTTGTAATTACGTAACCAAAAATTGTGTGGTGGAGCCTCGGGTACACGAACCCTGGAAACCTCAAACCATGAAATGGTAAGCTGATCCTTCTCGCCCACCGTAAACAGTCTTTACTGTCGACGAGAAGTATAATTTCTATGGACGTGACGAACTGCACAGTAATAGTAGGGCATAGCACTGAACATACCAAACAAAATTTCAACGTGTTTGCATCGATGTGATAATGGTTCCCGTGGATATAGGCGCTGGGTGCGTTGGAGATTGTCGGGCATATGGTGTAGCTGGTTATCACATCCGCTTAGCATGGCGCTGATTGCGGGGGGTCTCCGGTTCGAGTCCGGATTTGTCCACATTTTTTGATCTTTGCATCTCTTTTTACTGTAAAGCGCTTCAATGTTCAACACGTCCAACATTAGTGTCTTTGAAATACATATGTAGCAGAGCGTTGCATGCCGTAGTATATTGAATTGCTTCTCCTAAGTAGGCAAGCTATACCCATTATACATTCATCACTCTTGTACTCATACCCGCCCTTTTCTCGTGTCTACTCGTCCGTTTCCTCTACACACCGAATAGATTCTGCAATCCTCCAAAGTATACAAACTTTGCTGCTACGAGGCGAAGGTGTCGTTCTGGAACGCAAGCGTTCCGCATCAGTCGCACAAGGCTAGGAAGGCTGTCCAAGCAATAAATTGTCTCGGAGACCATGTCATAGACCCCTCCACTAACCCCAAAATCAAAATTATCCCAGGAACCGGAGAACACACGGATGTTAATGCCATACGCTAGTAGCGACTCCTTGAAAATGCTCAAGAGCTGAGGCGTGATATTTAACTCGGACTCTCCTGGGCTCTTTATCTCATGGGCTCGATACATTTCAGCAGCAAGGGAATGATCTATAAAGCAATTTTACTTGATCCCATGATGGCAAAAATGAGGATGCCTACACCACGTGAGAACAGTATTCGGTATAGTAACCAGCTCGAGAACGGAGGTATTGTAGTCTTGTAAGTGGACGTAAATCTCATTTCCGGTGGCAAGGGGCGACGAGAAGATATTGTAGAGGACGCAGGGCGTCGGGATGGCAGTTCCACACCCTAACTGTATGGGGGGTCAATCGAATTGAACGGGTGCTAGACGCCGGTCCCTACTTTCCAATATTCGCGTGCTCGTGTTTTGGTTGACGCAATAACTGGTTCCACTGAGATAAATGACGAGTCCAGATTGCATTCCCACGTTTCAGGCCACCTTCATGTACAAAAGGAACAAGATCTGATGGATTTTCCAAAAATTGTAGGGCAGATCTGATTTCTGATTTCGGCTTGTGCAGGATCCTCTTGGCCCCCTGTCCCTTCAAAGATCAACTGAAAGCGAACATCAAACAAGTCACAACGTGCGAGCGTCAGGGCGGTCCCGTTCGACAGGGGAATTGTCAGGAGTGAATACGATGTTTTTAAAGGCATAGCACGGAGCTGGACTTTGTCCGTGAGATTAGAACGTGCCAAGGCGAGGATAGCAGGTACAATTTGTGCACACCAAAGTGTCAAAAGGGACCTCTGAGAATGGCTGTGGAGCTATGATTGTCTGTAGTTTCGTTGCCGACCTGGAGCTAGGTGGGTCAATGGCTCTCTGACCATCGCCAATGGTCTCGTTTATGTTGAAATTGAAGCAGATGCTGACATAGTCGTGGTATGATCGACGATCAGTGGGCGGGTGGCTGTGTCCATCTTTGGTTTGTTCCGTTGGTCCATATCAGGAAGACTTGGCTGTTGTCCCCTACTACTAGTATCCTGGCAGCTGTGGGCTGCCGGTATAAAGGACCCTAAAAGCAACGCACTCACGGTTTGTCCTCACTGCCACGATATGCAGCTTTCGACATTATTCACCGCTATTTTAGGAGCCACTTTCATACCACTGGCCTTGTCATGGGGCGCCGTAGGTCTGTAGCTGCATTGGTGTGAGGATACTGCCCGCTGACGCATTTTGTCAGGTCATGAAGTAGTTGCTACCATAGCCCAAATGCACCTACATCCCTCGGTACTGCCCAAGTTGTGTGCGATCCTTGACAGCGACGCGTCTGACTACGACGCCTCCTGTCATCTTGCGACCGTTGCAACATGGGCAGACCGTGTCCGGAACCAGCCAAAGTACCGATGGACGGGACCGTTGCATTATATCGGTGCGACGGATGACTTCCCTAGCAGTTCATGTGCCTTCCCCGGTCCTCGCGGCTGGGATGGCCAGACTCATATCAACATTCTGAATGGCATACGAAATGTCACCACGGTTCTTCGGGATTATCAAGATCGCCAGCATGCTGGCGCGTCAACGATGGACGTCGCTGGGAATGTGCAAGACGCGCTCAAGTTTCTCATCCATTTCCTCGGCGACATGCACCAGCCACTTCACCTCACGGGGCGAGCACGTGGGGGTAATGAAATCAATGTTTCCTTCGACGAGCGTGTTACGAGTATGGCATTCCAAGCAACGCTTTAACTTCGCACTCACGCTTGTCCAAAGATCTTCATTCCTTATGGGATAGTCTCCTTATCGCGCAGCACCTTCGCACCCTTCCAAGCAACTACAGCCACCCACTTCCACTACCAGACGTGGAGAGTAATCTTCGTGGCACAATCTATGATCCCTACATCCGTCGCGTGGTATGGGAAGGGATTCTCGGGAAATACGAAAAAGAACTTTCATCTTGGATAGCGTGTCCCCCTACAAACAGGCTTCGCGTCTTGCCATTGCCAAGGTGGCAGCAGATCTTACTCTGGTTCCTCGGTAGTCAGTCAAAGGACGGCGGCCTTGGCTCGGACGATGAGATAGTGTGCCCTTATCACTGGGCACAGCCCGTCCATGCGCTCAACTGCGAAATTGTCTGGCCAGCGAAGCTCGATCAGCTAGCACCCAACCGAGTCTCCTATGCTCACGCTGAGCGCGAGAATCACGCCTGCTGCGAAGACTCTGTCCTCAAATTCGAAGATACCGAGGCGTTGCGGAGACAGAAGCCCCATTTTCTTGAGCTTAATACTCCGGAGTACTCCGGACGCATTAGAGACGAATGGGTTATTGAGAAATTGATGGCACAAGGTGGAATCAGGCTGGCAGCAGTTCTGAACTGGCTCTTTTATGACGGTTTGGACGGCGGATCAGAATTGATACGCAAACTTTGATACCTAGCATCTGGTGACTATATAGTACTCTTTTCTTGGTAGAATGTGTAGCATGAACGAACTTGAATTTCACCATGCTCCAGCCCTAACTGTATATTGCTGTTCCAACTGCATGTCTAAAGCCTCTGCCGCATTTTGCTACATAGTACGTAGCGACACGGCATGTCCGAAGGACTTGTTCAATATTCTTCAACGCTCTAAGAATTCCTTGCAACCCCAACTCACATGTGAGACATGTATGGGTCAATATCACATCACACCTCAAAGGCTGCCAGTGTCTTTGAAATACATACATAACAGAGCGTTGCATGCCATAGTATATTGAATTGCTCCTCCTAAGTAGGCAAGCTATACCCATTGCACACTCATCACTCTTGTACTCACACCCGCCCTTTTCTCCAAAACCGTGTCTACTCGTGCTTGCTGGCCCATTTCCTCTACACACCGAATAAATTCTGCAATGCCGCCGCCAACCCCAAAGTATACAACCTTTGCTGCTACGAGGCAAAGGTGTCGTTCTGGAACGCAAGCGTTCCGCATCAGTCGCACAAGGCTAGGCAGGTTATCCAAGCAATAGATTGTCTCGGAGGTTAGGACCATGTCATAGGCCCCGCCACTAACCCCCAAATCAAATTTATCCCAGGAACCGGAGAACACACGGATGTTAATGCCATACGCTTGCAGCGACTCCTTGAAAATGCTTAAGAGCTGAGGCGTGATATTTAACTCGGACTCTCCTGGGCTCTTTACCTCATGGGTTCGATACATTTCAGCAGCAGGGGAATGATCTATAAAGCAATTTTACTTGATCCCATGATGGCAAAAATGAGGATGCCTACACCATATGAGAACAATATTCGGTATGGTAACCAGTTCGAGAACGGAAGTATTGTAGTCTTGTAAGTGGATGTGAATCTCATTTCCGGTGGCAGGGGGCGACGAGAAGATATTGTAGAGGACGTAGAGCGTCGGGATGGCAGTTCCACACCCTAGCTGTACAGAAGGTCAACCGAATTGAACGGGTGTTGGGCGCCGGTCCCTACTTCCAATATTCGCGTGCTCGTGTTTTGGTTGGCGCAATAACTGATTCCACTGAGGTAAGTGACGAGGTCTAGGCTGCATTCCCAAGTTTTCAGGCCACCTTCATATACAAAAGGAACAAGATCTGATGGATTTTCCAGAAATTGCAAGGCGGATCTGATTTCGGCTTGTTCAGGGCCTCCTTGATCCCCTGTCCCTTCGGAGATCAACTGAAAGCGAGCATCAAACAGGTCACGACGTGCGAGCGTCAGGATGGTTTCGTTGGACAAAGGAATTGTAAGGATTGAATATGATATTTTTGAAGGCAAAGCGCGGAGCTGGACTTTGTCCGTGGAATTAGAGCCAAGATGAAGATAGCAGGTACAATTTGCGCGCACCAAAGTGTCAAGAGTTACCTCTGAGAATGGCTGTGGAGTTACGGCTGTCTGTGGTTTCGTTGCCGTCCTGGAACCAGCTGGGTCGATGACTGTCTGTTCATTGTCGGTGGTCTCGTTTATGTTGAAGTTGAAACAGAACATAGTCCTGGTATGATCGAGGATTGTGAAGGTGGCTGTGTCCATCTCAAGTAGTCCGTATTGGGATAGTTCTGTTGTTGTCCCTCATACTGTGCGATATAAAGGACCCTAAAAGCGACGCACTCACGGTTCGTCCTCACTACCACGACATGCACCTTTCGACATTGTTCACTGCTGTTCTAGGAGCCACTTTCATACCACAGGTCTTGTCATGGGGCGCCGTAGGTCTGTAGCCGCAAGTTGTCGTGAGAGTACTGCCCGCTGACGCATTTCGTCAGGTCATGAAGTAGTTGCTACCATAGCCCAAATGCACCTGCACCCCTCAGTATTGCCCAAGTTGTGCGCGATCCTTGACCGCGACGCGACTGACTACGACGCTTCCTGTCATCTTGCGACCGTTGCAGCATGGGCAGACCGTATCCGGAACCAGCCAAAGTACCGATGGACGGGGCCGTTGCATTATATCGGTGCGACGGATGACTTCCCTAGCAGTTCATGTGCCTTCCCTGGTCCTCACGGCTGGAAAGGCCGGACTCATATCAACATTCTGAATGGCATACACAATGTCACCACGGTTCTTCGGGATTATCAAGACCGCCAGCATGCTGGCGCGCCAACGGTGGACGTCGCTGGATATGTGCAAGACGCGCTCAAGTTTCTCATCCATTTCCTCGGCGACATGCACCAGCCACTTCACCTCACGGGGCGAGACCGTGGGGGTAACGGAGTAAAGGTTTCTTTCGACGAGCGTGTTACAAGTATGTCATTCTAAGCACGCTTTAACTTCGTATTCACGCTTTCTTGTCCAAAGATCTTCATTCCTTATGGGATAGTCTCCTTATCGCACAGCGGCTTCGCACCCTCCCAAGCAACTACAGCCACCCACTTCCACTACCAGACGTGGAGAGTAATCTTCGTGGCACAATCTATGATCCCTACATCCGTCGCGTGGTATGGGAAGGGATTCTCGGGAAATACGAAGAAGAACTCCCATCCTGGATGGCATGTCCCTCTGCAAACAGGCTTCGCGTCTTGCCATTGCCAAGGTGGCAGCGGATCTTACTCTGGTTCTTCGGTAGTGAGACAAAGGACGGCGGCCTTGGCGTGGACGATGAGATAGTGTGCCCGTATCACTGGGCACAGCCCATCCATGCGCTCAACTGCGAAATCGTCTGGCCAGCGGAGCTCGATGAGCCATCACCCAACCGGCTTTCCTATACCCAGGCTGAGCGCGAGAATCACGCCTGCTGCGAAGACTCTATCCTCGAATTCGAAGATTTCGAGGCGTTGCGGAGACAGAAGAATCATTATCTTGAGCTCGATATACCCGAGTACTCCGGACGCATTAGAGACGAATGGATTATTGAGAAATTAATGGCACAGGGTGGCATCAGGCTCGCAGCAGTTCTGAATTGGCTCTTTGATGATGGTTCGGACGGTGGATCGGAATTGATACGCAAGCTTTGATACCCATTGAGTGACTAGTACCCTTTTGTAGAATGTGTAGCACGAACGAACTTGAATATTTCATTCAGCATGCATCAGCCCTAATCGCATATTACTGTTCCAACTGCATAGCTAAAGCCTCTGCCGCATTTTGCTAATAGGTATGCGACATGGCATGTCCGAAGGACTTGTTCAACGTTCTAAGTATGGACCAGAATTCCTCGCGGCGCCAGCTCACCTGTGAGACAATACGTGTAGATCTTGGGAGACATGTATGAGTTGATATCACATTTCACCTCAGGGGCGTCAGCTGCTACCAGGAAAAGGTGGTAAATACAACATGCATGTCTCTCTATAATACACTAATCACACGCCATGCTGTGGGGGCTTTGTGCAGTCGAAACCAACGGGTGCGTTGTTCTCCGTGACATGGATGGTATAGGCGCGACCTCGGGTTGCTGGGGGGAATCCGATGGTGTAACAGGTGGTTAGTAAGAAAAGAAGTCTGGGGAAAAGGTGTATGCAGCTTCGTCAGCATTCATGTTTGTGTCAGGGGGTGTAGTTTATGAACAAGAACACTGACCGCATGCCTTTGTTTGGCGAGCTTGGTGCGGCTCAACGTATACTCGAGAAACCCACATTCAATATTTCCTTAACCGCTCCTTGGCCTTGACAGTGAATGGAACCGCCAGGCTCGCATGTCCTCGGAAACACCAGCCTCTAGAGCATTTCTGGAGAAGGATTTTCCGACCTCGACGCTGCGGTCAAGTACTTTAAGTAAAGACACCCGCGGTTCTGGGGCAGAGTGTCGAGGAATCTCGACAACATGAACATAAACGGTTGCATGGCTGCCCTTAACTACACACCAGTCGGTATCGTGGCACCTCGTGTTGCAATACCAGTAACGGGTGGCAGGTACAAGCTAGCCAGGGGAACGCGGCGTCACCAGATCCGCAACCTGTTCACTTGTCAATGCGCCTTGTATAGGGTACAGTATCGCATGTATTCGGCGATTAAATTGGTGACAGGTAGAAGAGCGGGTAACCATTGGATTAATCGTTTTTGACATGCAAAGAAATGTCGGACCTATACATTGTATCAGCTAAGTACTCGATATCAGGCGCCACTAAACACCTACGATACTCTTATTCCCAATGGAATGACAAGGAAAGCGCTGTTATCCCGGAAGTTTCATACAAATCTGATAGCCATACCGCACATTACCCATGGATGGTGCACATTAAAGTAGTCGGAATACACTAGATCTTTCTCCGTTTGAACGACTTGCTGGCCTCCAGCACATCTTGCTTCCTGCCTTCGACTCTCTGCAAGAAGTCGACTTTCTCCAGATAGCCCCCTCCGCGTCGGTTCCCGACCAGCTCCTCTTGGACATCACTCGACTGCGAAGTGACATGCGCTCGCCAATCCATTGCCGACTTGTCCAGCGTGGTGATCTTCTTTGCTTTGGACGATCCCGGAGTGGGGATGGAGGGAAGCATGGTACGAGGCTTCCGTGGGCCAGTTCGTCGTTCGGGGGCTGGCTTCGCTGGGGTGATATCTGAAGTAGTGGGTATCGATATGGTCACCGCCGTCTGTTGCTCGGCGAAAGGTGTCGTTTCTTCTTCAGGTTCTGGTGTTTCTGGCTTCGAGGGTTGCCACAATGGCCATTTCTTTGCGTCTTCCGAGCCTGCAGGAACGTCGACAACTTCTCTGGATGTCTGTGAGCACCGGACTTTTATTTTGGATCACATATGGAATCACCAACGTTACGTGTTTGCCTGCGAACAGGTATCGTTTTTCGATTTTCACGAGCTCTTGGACGGGGTGTTCTTGGAGTGGGAGAGTGGGAGTTGTCACCGATGCTTGGAAGCTAGCCCACAACGCATCACGCACTCTACCGCGATTATCACCTGTCTAGTATATGGTGGCGATAAAAGGAGCTTACTTCTTCTTCTGACCAGTGTCCTCCTTGGATTCCACCTGAACATTCCCATGGTCTACGGCATTGTTTTCTTCCTCTGAGCTCTCAGCATCTACAAGTTGGAGCAGACAAGCATGAGAAGCAGCCGAAAGCATCAAGTAGAATTATGGGGCACCGTGATCTGCTGGCGGTACATAGTCAGGGTCATCCTCTGAATCTGACTCCGAGGGATGGCGGACAGGAGGAACCATGGAACCAGTCAGTATTTGTACGTGTTGAATGTCCTACTGTACAGACTGATAATCTTTCATCCTCTAACTCTGATTACTTTCCGTTTGCCTTTCTGCATTCCACCCCCAGCCACTCCAGGGCCGGGGCCTGCGCCTTGTTCCTGCGCATTGATGCCAGCTTTCACCGTCTCGATCAAAACACCCGTCGTCAACGCAGGTGAATATGGTGACACTCTGCTCGCCAGCAGGGGATGAGGCTCTGGAGGTACTGGTAAGCGTTGAAGACTGTATTTCTGAGGCTGCAGTGGAACTGCAGCTCCCGCCTTGGATTTGGCTGGCTGCTTGCCCTTGTTTGAAGGAGGAGGCTTGGCGGCAGGGGTCGCAGGTACTGTTGGTTGCGACACCTTGTTATACGGTGGACGCGGGATAGTATCAGGTTTGATGCGCTGTATCTGTAACGAGATCATTTCCAACAATTGTCTCTCTATTAATCACCGGAAGTGACCATGAAAAATATCAGATGGATGTCACACAGACTTCACGAACTCACTGGTTCTGATGGCGGAGTTGATCAGCCTGCCTTCTTTCTTCCATTGAACGCGCACCCGCCCGGGATTCTCCCAGTCCCGTGGATGGACTTTGTTGACTTCGTGGATAGTACCTAGACCGAGACGATTTGTTGCGTCTGCGATATCCTTGCTGAGGGGCCACCACACGCTCTTCTCCCGTGATATCCTGCGTTCTCCCTTTCCATACGGACGCTTTGCGTCGATGTAAATCGGGTATATACACGCCCAACTTTGTAGGGTCAGGTGCTGCATGGAAGGGTGTAGAAAACATACTGCTTATATGGTGTTATATCCGTGATCGCGTTCTTTGCTGCTGTGTCTGAGCCTGCCAGTGGTGCAGGTCGAAAGGACGTTGCTGGGCCAGGAACTGCATCTCCCTCGTCAGCGTCGACGGAGCTATCTTCGTCGTCGTCTGATGGGATGATCTCCTCGAGAATAGGGCCACGAGTGCCGGTGTTGGGGAGAGGGTGGGATGGCAGGGGAAGGTCAGTGTCGTCGTCGAATTCCTCGATGACTGCAGTTCTTCGAGACATGTTGGTGTTTCTGCGGTAGCTTGTTGGTGACTATCAAGTTGGTATGTTCCCACGTGCCTCCGCGACGATGATGGTCACACTCATGTACGCTACGTCTCGGTCTCTTGGAGCGTCTTCTGAACCTATCCCAGGCTTATGATTCTATGTCTACGATTCGCTGTCGCACAAGATTCTGTTACGACAATACCCCAGCCGACTTTGGTCTGTAAACCCTTTGGCGAATGTGAACCTTGTCCAGAAGATGCGGTCAGTAACACCACTTCCAATACTTGACACCCAGTGTGTCTGAATCGTGATTCATTTAGCTGCACGAACCCTTTTGCCAGCCTTTTGGAAATCGCCGTCTGATGCACTGTTCCCCTAATCCTGACGTACCAGCGTGGTATCCGCACCCGTCGTCCGCCCCACCTTCAGTCCCTAGCCAGGGTGAGACCCCTGCTTGGCAATCTTGTGGGCGAATACCTTCACAGGAGCGTGAAGACTTTTACGAATTTGTAGCGTGCAACCTGTTCTTCGCTGCCGCTGCGCTCGCCATCTCACTTGTACGGTCGAGGATCGTGGAGGCAAGGCAAACACGCAGACTCGCAGCCCGGATAGGTCTCGTGAGAGGGTCAGGTATAGATATTCGGTAGAGGTACGGTAACACTTGTGCTTGATTGACGAGGTTGATGTCCACGGTTTATGACAGTCATGGACATGTGTATTTTATGGACTACTATACCATAATGAGTATGCTAATTACCAGGTCACTCACCACAGTGCAGGCCTACGATGCCACTGTGAATGCAGTCTGGTGGACTTGGTATCTCAAGACTCGGTTTTAGATGCCTTTGGAACACGTCGAACCGTGACTGTGGTGGAATGCGTAGCCTGGATCCGATAGTGGTTTGTAATTGGAACGCGCCAAAACTTTGGCCCAGTTAGTTGCCGACGCACTTTGCATCTTACGTGGACCAAATTATACCATTGGGCTAAGATCGCAAGGGAACGCCATCAGATCGAGCGGAATGGCAAGCCATCGCTGTGCACTTGCCGTGTGGTGAAGTTTTATTATACTAGAATGCAATGACCTCATACTTGGCAAATCGGCTAGGAAAGAAGTAACCAGTGGTACGCAGAGCCGGACTGGCGGAGCCCGATAGCAATGAGAATGGACGAGTGTAATGTATGTTTAGCTGTCAGAGCTGGTTTCACATTACCTGGCAGTGAGAAGGTTCGTTTATCGACCAACTGAGATGGAGGGAAATGACTGACTGTTAATTTATGCATCGCACTAACCTGCACGTTGACAGGATGCAGACACTAATCCGAATGAACTGATAGGATCTTTGGCTGTGATCAAGGGACTGGGAATCAGACTCGCCTCGCACTGGCTGAGTGGCTTGCGAAGTGCTGTCATTGGGGATGTGGATTCAATCGACCGCCCTTCGTCCTTGATGGATTAATTGGCTTCTCTATCCCCATTTTTGAGATCATCGAGGGCAGAGGCAGCTAGCCTTATTCTCCTCAACACGTTTGTAACGTCACCCGTTTTGCACCATGGCTTCCACACCTACTTGGCCATGCTTGGATGGTCCCACTAGTGGCACTGATGCCATGCAGCCCTCCTCCAGACAAGGTCCAGAAGGAGATCAATAAACAAAGCTCGATCCGATATCCTCGCGCTGTCCGCGTGTATCATACGTCTGTTCCCAAGGTTGCGCAGTGGGCTACTAAGTAGTAAGGGGATGGAAAGGCTGGCAGAGAGCCTGCTGGTAGACGGAACAAGTTAGCAGCGACGGCGGAATCGGAGACCGGCACGAGGACGGACGGGATCTCGGACCGCGGTGTGGGGAGCACACCGGATATGGAAGGCGTGGACCACGTGTGAGATCTAGGGGGTGGAGATCCGAATCAGGGAAGACCTGGCAGGGCCCGGCCGAGCCGAGTCGGATGCTTCTCTTACATAATTTAGGGTGACCCCCACATCCGGGGGTATTGCCCCGACCCCCATGATGATGTAATATAATCGACTGTGCCTGGACCCCGAGCACCGCAAGGATGGGTTATGTCTCGTCGCTCGCCCTCTCTTTTTCTCCATCGACGTCGCGCGCACCAATGTCGTACCCAGCCAACGCTGTCGCCGTCGTCCGGCAAGAAGGCTTCCAGCTCCCGTCGCCGGCCAACAGCAACGCCTCGAACTCCCCCTCCGACCCCGCTCCGACGTCCCCGTCCCCCCCAGACCCCCCCGCCCCCTTCATGCACCAAGGCCTCTCCTACGTTCACGACGCATTTCGCAAGTTCCCCTCTGCTGCCCAGCACCACAGCGCACACCAGAATGCAACACCCACCGCTACCTCTGCCCCAATTGATCTCACAGACGAACTCGCAAGTCTAATCGACCCACACACGTCCTCCCACGAACGCTCGACCCACACTCACTCTCCAAATGCATGCTACGACGAACCATACAGGCACCATATATTCGACATGTCTGCAGCCTCGTCAACCCACCACCATCCCCACCACCACCACCACCACCCCTCTACGTCCTCTTCCGCCGCTCATCCCTTTACCCTCTCCCGCCCTGCGACAGACATGTATCCCCCCTCAACTGACTTGCCACTCCAGCCGCACTCCCACTTCAATAACCCAGTTACCCCTCTGCGCTTCGATGGGCAACCACACCCAGATCCGCCCCACCTTGCATACAGGCACACCCCTTCTCCTTCCCACCGCTCTCGTTCACGCTCTCGCGCACCGTCTGTGGGTCCAACCAGATCTGCGGCCGTCGCACGCAGGGATAGACGTGCCAGTTCCATCTCTTCTCACGTCGGCAGCACTTCCCCCCCACCCCGGCCACACCCCCATGCCATCATCATCCCAGGCCGCGGAAACGCTTCCGCAGCAATGGGTGGTTTCTTCGTACCCGGTCAGCCCCAGGCCCAAAGTGTCGCAGCAGTCCAAGGCGGCGAATTCAGTCTCCCCACCCCAGAGAGTCTATCCCACTCCTTTGGATACGCTTCTGCCACCCACATCCAAAATAACACACACAGTCACCAACATGGTCAATTTCCATCCTACGCGACACCCTCCTCGCCTTATTATCCGTACAGCTCAGTCCCCATACCCCGCCCAGGGTCCCCGAGTGCATTGGGGATCTCTCCTGACGTCGAAACACTTGGTACTATCCCTATGGGTGGTGGCACCGTCAGCGGCTTGAATATGCCCACCGTGTCAATAGGTACTTCCAGCTCTATCCACCCATCCAGTCTACCTGCCAATGGCGGCGGAATACTGTCAGGCCCACCACTCTCTTCGATATCCTCAACTTCATCCACAAAAACCGTTGCCGCTACAAACGGATCAAACACTGCCGCAAAGTCGCTAGATCCGGCCCCAGAGAATCAACTCTCAGAGAAGAAAAAAAGGCGGCGAGAATCTCATAATGCAGTAGAGAGACGCAGGCGAGATAACATCAACGAACGGATTGGAGAACTTGCGGGACTCATTCCTGGCGTCCTCTTTGAGTGTGATGGTATGTCATTGCATGCATTTCTGCTCAACTTGCTCATGTGGATCTCTACATATGATCCGGTTTGCTGCGTTCAGCACCATTGGCCATTCCAGCGGGCTTCTCGATCACCCCTTCCACATCCTCCCCAGCAGCGTCCTTTTCGATGATCGGTGATGAGTTGTTTGGCATGAATCTAATGGGCGAGTCTGGTGCGTCTTTTGACCCACTTGTCGTCGTTTGGGCGCTTACCATGGTCGATCACTCATTTCGTGATGGTGACGACGATTACGTACTGATCTGACCTCGGTCCGGGAAACTGCAGGGATGCATGTTCTTCCATCCGACGGGATAGACGGCTTGCCAGATCTGCCGGAAGAGTGCGTTGATGTGGGTACATTGAAGAAGGATCCCGCAGAGGATGGAGAGGAGGGTATGTTTCTGCGCTGGTACCTCGTTGGGCCCGTGTTCTCATTGCGTCCGCGTCAGGACAACTACAAGGCCATAACGCATCTACAGCCACGGCGAATGGAAACGATAACGGCACCCACACGTCGTCATCGTCAGCGTTTGCCAATGGGACTATCCCTACAAACGGCACCACTTCGACTGTGAGCGGGGAGCAGACAACCATCAAGGCGAACAAGGGCATGATTTTGCGTAAAGTACGTCTGGACGGTTCATCATGGCTGCACTCTAACCCTTGTATCTTGACAGTCCGTGGAGTACATCCGCTACCTTCAGCAGCTTGTGTCTGTACAGGCTTCGAGGGGCCGAGACCTCGAAGAGCGGAACCGCGTGCTCGAACAGGAGCTTGCTGCGCTGCAGAGGTCGCCTGGGGATCCGCGCTCAGCTACTGTCGACAGAGATGCAAACCAGCCAAACGGGATTAACGGACATGTTTGCTTGGAAGGGCAGTACGAGTGGGGAGCAGTTGACATGGACATTGAGGACATGCAGCAGCGAACAAGACCACGTCATCAGCAATCTGCCTCGGGATACAACAAAGTGGATCATCGAGAGGGACTGGAGTGTCTGAAGGAAGTCGAACTAGAGTTCGAGGAAGAAGAACAGAGGAGGGGGAGACAACGTGAGAGAGGTGCCCCGGAAAGAACCACCATCGGTCGCAGTGTGAGTCGCATACGGGGAGGGATAGCAATTGGGGCTGGGAGGGAAAGTGGAGATATGGAGATATGAACCGCAAACCGTGGTCGCTTTGGGTTTCCCGAGGCTTGTTTCCCGTTCCCACCAATCCCCGCACCACCATTTCTTCCCCCATGTTTCCTCCGATTGTTACTCTGACATGCCCAAGTTACACCTCGCACCATGTCACTCATGACGCATCTCGGCTACACCACTCATTCTTCTGGATTTTTCATACAGCATGCAAAACTATTCACTCAAGTTGCAATCTTTCTTGGCGTTTTCTGCACACTCACTCGATTCTTTACTTTTGCCTCGTCCCGAGTGTTCTGTCCATCTCATGCGTTATCCCGGTTCCTTTTTGCCGCGAAACTCACTTATCGCCGGTCACTCCCCCTTCTTCAGTCGACCTCAGCAGAAATTAAAATTCAAGGGCTGTGCGGACAACAAATCGTCTACTACGCACTCCAAAGAACCGCGAAGTGAAAAGGCAGACCTAGCAGCTGTGACACCAACTTCCCTGTCTCCCATGTTGGGCTCATTCGGTACATTCACTACACTCTGAAAACTCTGCACCAAAATGTACTATCATCCATTTACTTGCAGTGGACAACCTCCATCTCCCCGTTGTTACTGTCACACACATCGTGCCGTTTATAAATTGTCGCTGGGAAAAGCCCCAGTTCCACGCACATACTTTCCCCCACCATTAGTGCTGTTCAAATATTCACGCATTGAATTGTTACGATTTCCTCTCCTGTCTTTTTCTCTTCTGTACCCTGTACATTCACACATTCTGTCCAAATTTGTTGTATTTATGTTTGCTAGTCTGTCAAATCTGGATTTCTTCGAAGCTGTTCGGTCATTGCAGGTTTTATGGGTATTTATTTTGGGTTTATGTATCATAAAAGGTGTGGTAATTACATAAGTCAAGATAACCTCGGCGGAATTAGTATATTTACTGCAGTACACCCACACATTATGGATAGCTTCTGCATCAGACCTTCACAGGCAAACTGCCGGCATCTTTCTTGCAAATCGACTGAATTCGAAGTAGATACGGGCGCTTTTGATGGGACTCAGTGAGATATTAAAGTTAGACGTGTACGACGACAAGGCTGATGGGGGACAGCGCGGTCCTGAACGCCACGGCGCCGCATAGCTAGTACAGATAGGGATGACTGCTTGGAGATTTGATGCAGGTGGCCTAAGGCCACCAATCATTGTGTGGTGCCGAAACAGTGGTTTGACATCAGATATGCTGAGTTTTTGCTAGTCCCATGGAAGGCTTCGAATTCTGTTCGTGGCACCCATGTTTGACATCGCAATCGCTCTCGCTGAGAATCAAATAGGGATAGCACACATGGACATACTATATGTATGTACTATAGTATACCGAGACCAGTCGGATGGTGAGTCTGCAGTCTTATGTAAATGAGTTAACTTGAAACCTCAGGCCTTCTGGTTTATTTGCCGTCAGAGGAGCCTCCACCAGTAGAGCGGAGTCTGGACCAAGTATACGCTGGGAGAGAACTCCTTCCCTTCTTTCTGATGCGCCTGATGCGTGTGGCACTGGATGTCATCAGTTCTAGCAGATATCTAAACAATCAAAAGGCCATTTTCTGAACTGCAGGTCGCATGGATATGAGATCATACGCTTTTAAATTAGTGCTGGTCCCAGACAATTGAACGTCGACCGCGTCAATCTCTGATCTATCGATGTCAAACGTAACACTTCATTATGACATTCCCGGATAGCCATGGATACAAAGAACGCCATTTTCAAAGGTGCTGGGAAGACCGGGCCTTTGATAAGTTAGGTTATCAATGGAGAACGATGATCTGGAGCACACTATGCCCGCTTTTTCGGCTTCGTATTTTTGTGACTGTCCAGGGGACTCGCCTAGACAACGTCAAGAATACGTACATGTACAGTAATTCTAGATGCTTTGCCCAGATCTATATCTCCGAAGAGTTTAGTAGCGTGTTGTGTAACGCCGTTGCCATCTTGAAGGGTTAGTGTAAAGGGGGATACTCTTCAACCAGTTATCAAACCTAGAATCCGACAGTGGGAGAGCAGTGGGAAATAGATGGACACCGTACTCCAAGGGTAGCAAGCAATATTAGTGCAGCCTCTCGTGTAATATAGGTGGGAAGATTTAAGCAGATACGTGGAATTGTGTAGCACTGCATCATCCGAATCAGCTTCACTGGTGCCTTAGTTACCGCTATAAGTACTTCGGCGGGTTGTGTGACCCTGAACGATGAGAACAAATCTAGACGCCTTAGCGATAACAAAGTTACTTTCTCCAACTGCATGCAAGATGGCGCACCAGTCAACCAGCGGCTCTGCATAATCGGTGGATCCTAGCAAGTCAGCTCAATTGCAAGATCCGAAACCATGCGCCTTGCGGCACCATCGTTATGCGGGAGCTACGATAGCACGGCCGCAGGGCGTCTAGCATGACTTTCGGCCCTCAGGACCGGGCAAGACTAACTCAGACTGGGAGGTGTCTGGGCAGTCCAAAAAATGAAGCCTTGGTTGGTAAATTTGAAAAACTTTCGACTCGCTCATAGCCCAAGCTGCGGAAATTCTAAAACCATCAGTGGCACTGGCACAGCATACAAGTTCCCTGAACAAGGAAAGTCCAACTCACTTCGGCGCATGATGACAGTTTAATGGTTTTGGCCATATCTACGACGGACACCAACAAACAATTTTGCGCCGTCTGGGTTGACAACGTCAGTGTGGCAGGAGTCGACCCCGTTCAGCGTCTCCCACCTGTCCAACAACAAACCACCCATGACCACGACTTTCTCCAGAGTCTTATATCCTGGATCCAACGTGGGTCCTCGAAGGCATTTATGCATTATACCTTGCCAAGTCACTGAGCACCTTGATACATTTGGCCTATTTTCTCGAAAATAGCCAGTCGTTCCCTTTTATAGGAGTTTCTCCATCATTCGATACGTGCATCACGATGTTGGCTTCGTGAATTCCATCTCCTCCACAGAGAGATGCCCATTGATGCGCATAGATCTACCATGCTGCAAATGGACATTGGACATTGCACCCTTACATCTTGCCATATGCCTGAGAATGGTAGCAGGTAGCAGTCAAACTCTAACGTATCATTAGTCAAGGAAACATCCAACGCACCACAAATCCTCATAGTTTGGCATATGACAAGATTATGACTGATACATAACAGCCATTTGGCAGGAACACGACAGAGGTCTTCTACAAATTTTAAATATTTGTTCCTGATGCCAGTGGAACTGATGAGTGACAATCGCAAGTAGCGGATGTCATAGACAGGCTGATGGATAACCTGTTGGGCCTCTGTCATCTCTACCTTCTTAGACGTCGGAACTTACGCCCTGGAAGGCTTAAAGTGCACCAACGTTTGTCCACAAGTTTGGACGCTGAGGTCAGACTTCCTTTGGGATCACCAACCCAGCCGCGTCACCAAGATTCGGTATGGCGCCATTTATATAAGCATCGGAAGGGATATCGGAACGTTTCTGCGCCAGGAGTCTGCCATAATACTTCCTTCTCAAGAGAACAGTGCAAGAATAGACCATTGTTAACTAGCAGTCACTTGTGTGAAAGGAGGGAGAAACGTTACCTGTAGTTGTTGAAGCGACAATTTTTATGTCGAGTCTCTGTCGCAAGGCAAGCGCTGGGCTTCGTTAATGGAACTCACCCATGTAGATTGACTTGATATACTAGTGCTGGATATATCAGCTGATAGCTTCCATTCGATGGACTAGGTCGAGGGCGGAACCATGAAGACCCCAGATACTCTGTACAATTTGCAATTGGTCTCTAAAAGTTAATGCATTGACAACGGTAATCAAGTAGTACTCATTACTCAGCTGGTGACCTTGTTCGCATTGCAAGGCCTGGAAGCCGGGATATTGTTTAAGATCAAGAAATAGATCGCGAATAATAATTTCCACCATGGGTCCAGTCCGAATTATGTTCGAGGCATCGAGGGAAAATATATGTCTCGGCACGCTGGGACACAAGGTGAGCAAAGCAGCAGCCATTCGGATGAGATACAAGGAATGGGGTGCAACGAAGTGGATACTGTCCGTTTTTATACCATATCGTAGGTACCTTTTACTCACATGATCCTGTGTCTTAGTCTAGTCACATGTTAATAAGTAGTGAGACTTCAAAGAATCACGCATGCCGGCTAGCCATCCCGTTCGCGTGACTGCTTTGCGGTGCGATAGGCTTGACGAGCGGCAAGCTCATCGTTAGATTCAGAAGGATTCCGGGTGTGGTCTTGGTATGTGCGGTTTTCAGTGGCGTTGCCCATAAAGAATGCTGTTTCCTATCTTAGATAAATCTGCTGCTTCACTGATAGAACACTCTGATAAGAATCAGTGATAGGGGGAATACTGGGGTTATGACATACCTCATGTTCGCTACACGTGTTCGTACATCAAGTTGGTAAGCTTCTTCAAGAGGCACCGGTGCTAGATGGAGTTGTGCACAGGTTTCTCCATTTATAGCACACCAATCTTGTATACAGTCCATGTCGGGTTGGCTACAATCAACAAAACAACAAAAGACCATTGTATGATCAGCCGTACTCTCATGCAACCAACAGAAGGCTCATGGAACTGGGAGTAGCTGGTGCGAGGGATGCGTAGCAGAATATGAAAGATGGCCTTCCGACTCCGTCCACGAGGGAAGTAAGTTTCCGGTCCTCGAGTTGTATCCATTATTGCCACGGCAATGTGGTTTACCCTAAATACTGAGGCTTGCCCGTGGTTTGAGCTTGAAACCCATCAGTTGGAGTATCGCAAGATGTCAAGCCCAGTTACTCGCACAGAGCTGTATGATGTGGCCAAAGTGACAGCTAAAATCCTCGAGTCCTGCGGGATACCTTGTTTCCTTGTAGGGGGGGTAGCATGTTCAGCATATGGAACAACTCGACTGCCGAATGTGAGTCATAATGGGAGTGGAAGAAGATAGATCGCTCACCTCGGTGCATACATCAGGATATCGACATGGCAGTGATGACAGACGAAGACCAGGAGAGTGTCAAACGTCGCCTTGTACGAGCGGATTCGCGCTTCTATCTTGTCTATCCAAAAAACCGCAGTGCGCCGTACAGGGTGCTGTGGTTCAAATTGGGCAGCCAAAATTCTTTGACGTCCCGAAGTTGCAAGGTTGACATATTGCCGCGTGGCACACTGAACATCCCTGATGTGCCATCGTCGAGAATTCGAGACATTCAAGGGGTTCCAGTCGCGCCTTTGCTCGTGTTGTTGTGTTTGAAGCTGCAGGCATGGGACCACCACGGTGCAGCCCCGCAGCATTGGTATCGGAGCAAGCAGCCAGCAGATGAGCGTGACATTGGTGAACTGCTCGACATTGCGATAAGGGCTAAGGAGAACATCGCAAAGGAGAGCTGGATCCCATGGCTGTTTGTCCGGCAAGCGGAGGAGCGGGTGCCAAAATATGTGGCATCAATGCCGACGAGGGAAAAGTGGAAAAAAATAGGATTGACATTTGTAACACCTGCGTATTCTCCTTACAAATGATGGACCGACGACGAGTGGTAGTGTTATTAGGGAGTATCAGTAGTATGTGCTACTAAATGTAAACGACAGAGTGTCCGAATTTCCAAGTCCGCGACACAGCATGATTGACATCCAAATAAGGTAAGTGTTGTATGACCAGGGACAATGGATGGACGACAAAAGGACGGGAGCACAATGGAGACGCAGCCAGCCCATTGTTGAGCTTGTAATGACGACGGCCCTTATTATAAGGCCCCTCTTATATCCTGGCCACATCGCTCATTACTCCCTCCCAACAGCACTTGCTTCTAGCCTCGACACGACCGATCATGAGTTCTTGTAAGTTTCATGTCATCGCAAGCATCCTCAACTCACATTCAATCCAGTATCCACTCGTACTTCTCTCAAACGCTCCCCACGCACTCTCACAAGAAAACCTTCCACCTCCAGACCTCCTCCACTGCAAATGATCCCAGAGCTCTCCGAGAATGAATTCGAAATCTCACCTCCACCCTCCCCAACACCGACCCGCCCGTCGTTGTCAGTCCTGGTACCATCGCGATTCTCGAACCCATCTCCACGGGTCACACTTTCTTCCTACACTTTCTCGATAGACGACGCGCTTCTCTTGTTTAGCGATGAGGCTCCCGGCTCACCAGCCCTCTCAGCTTCCTCCTCTACATCAGGCAGTGCCTCCAGTGAAGAGGTACCTACGACGCCTAGCGCGTCCGACGACGAGAGCTGTTTGACCCCGTCCGGTCCGCTTGTCCATCCACGACGTGTTACCATCCGGCCACTCTGCATCAACAAGCCACGTTCATTCATCTGTCTGGCCGATGAAAACCTTGACGCGTCTCTTGAACAGGAGGCCACCCCTCATGTGCCCTCTTTTCCGGAAATTTCCTCCATCAAACTCCCCGAATCGTGCCGAAAGTCTCAGGACTTCAAAGAAGATGATCACGACTTCTACGCACGCGAATTCCAAGACTTCATTTCATTTTACTCGGATGGCTCGTCTCCTTCTAGCACATCTCGCCCCGACTCTATCATTATGTCCACTGAAGCGTCATCACTGATCGCTGATATCAAACCCCGTGCTCGGAGCAGATTCTCAAAGCCACTCCCCTCCCCACCCCTCCCAACTCCACCGCTCTCCACCTTCCCTTCCGTGCCGACTTTTCCTCTTGTACAAACAACTGCACAAAGTTCTTTTGTCCGCCGCAAGCGAAATGCCCCATCACTGCCAAAGCATCCTCCGCCGCCGCCGCCACTAGTCAAGTCTCGCCCACCGCCGCGTATGGCCATTCCTGCCGATATTGGTGGCACCGACTTGGTGGATGACCTGGATCCCGCAGCACCCTTCATCGACCAAGTCTGGTTTGATGACGAAGAAGAGGACGTCGTCGTCTACTCCCAGTTGTCTGTCGCGTCTTCAGCCCACACGAGCGGCACGAATTTTCCTGCTGCTAATCTGGAAACGCCGCTTGATGCCATGTACGGTGTCGCTTCTCCACCGCGCAAGAGCATCGATTCGGATGCACCCCGCTCATCCACTGATTCTTATTCATCCTCCTCCTTGTCAGAGCCCCGTACTCCAATCTCCCCATTCTCATTCCCGAGTACTCCATTGACTTCTTCACACGAGCACAATGATAAATACGAGAGCAGCCCAAGCCCTGCTTTGCGTAGCCGCTGGTCGACCAGCACGCTTGGTTCGCTCTGTGTGGAACCCGCCCGCACGGGGCCAACGGCCCTGCTGAGCCCCCTTAAAACTGTCTTTGGCGGACGTGCCTGGAAGGTGGGAAGCCCCAATTCTCACAATAGGTCTACTTCTGCCTCAACGCCAGCATCCCACTCTTCACGGTCGCGCATGCACATCCGCTCGCCGTCTAAGGTCCCTGACATGCACTCCTACGCATTTCTTGCTACATCTTCTCCTCCAAGCACTCCTGGACGTCATGTTCGCAGGCGCGGTTCTCGTTCATCGACATCATCTTCAGGAACAAGTCATTGGTCTGAGTGCGACAGCTGCGAGTCGAACGGCAGCCCAGGAAGCGGGCTGAGGCGGAAACCCATCCCTGTGGAGATGTTCATCCGCGCATAAACGACTGCTTGACAGTTAGATGGATAGAAGAGGAAGGAGCCGCATCTCTTAACGAATCACTTGAAATGGACCACTTGTTTGATACTCGTCTCATACACTATTTCTTCGACATTCTTGCTAATAACCCTTTGCTTTGTTTTCCTTTTTGCCTTTCCCCTCGCCTCCAGCTTCAGACACGTTTTCACGGCCCTGCCCGTAGGATATTTATTACAATTTGCTTTCTTCCATTTGCAAGACAACTCGTATGTCCTTTTTCTTACCCACATACTCAAACTGTGTAGCCATTATACAAGCCCACCCAGCTTCGATCGACTCTTCCTTATACGTACTTATTGTAGCTACTACCTCATGAAAAAAATTCTCGTGACGACCTTTCTCTTGAACGATTGCTACCGAGCCATTAATGACTCTGAGTGATAGCTACCTAGATTTGGTTCCAAACACTCCTTCGGCGTTGGCAATGATACAAAGGCAGGGGCCACTGACGTGACATGACATGACATGGACATAGTTATGGCGCACACTGATATTCCTTGCAAGTGGAGTCTTAGACGATAGCGGAACACAGTGACACAGTGGTCAATATTTTAGGCTTCTTGATTACACTACCAAGTACAAATGTACAAAGAAACAGTACAGTACAACTAAGACGGACTTGCAACTCGGGAATATCTATGTACTGCCCAAAAACATCGTTAGATAGCTTTCATGGCCCGCGGTATATTTCACCATAGACCTCTTGTTCTTCGTGATACGACACTTGTCATTACTGTATCCTCACATGGGTCAGCCGGGGGTATTCTGGTTTAAGTTCTTGGCACGGCGAGTGAGCATGATACGCAAAACAAGGAACAGAAGCCCTCCGATGAACGCAACAATCTACATAGATAAGCCTCTTCATCAATATTTGCATTTTACAAGTCACAGCATCACTGCAGGGCTCACCGAACAGAACAACACGGGTACCCACCAGAGATAGCGATCAGTCAGTAGTGCACCAGATATTGGCGGCCCTTTAAGAATTCTTTCATCGGAATACGCATGAAGAAATGCCACCACTTACCGACTAGACAGCCAATTCCTGGTGCGAATATTATTTTCAACATTAGACTCTTCTAACAAAAATGTGTGAGTGGTGCATACCTGTGATGAAGAATGAAACACCCATGCGCATGCTAAATTATAGAAGTTTAGAATGGTATACAGCATCTGACAGCGTCAAGCTGACTTACCCAAGCTCGGACTGATTTGCGGTGAGAAGAGCCATGAACGGCGCCATCATCGCAATATCTGGGCTCGCTAATTCAACCAATTGCACACCAAAGATGAGAATGGAAACATACTCATCCCCGAGAAGACGCCATACAGAAATCCGAGAACAACAAAACTTGCGACGCTGCTAAGCCAAATCATCCCTACAAGTAGCGCAGCACATGCGACAGTAGACACGATGGTCAAATCAGGGACCCCGACGAAAGGGGTGAGAAAGGCAGAAGACATCCTTCCCCAAAAACTTCCCGCATTCATAATGACCAGCTTTGTTTGATTTGTCAAAAAGAAGGTTATAAATATGTATGTTTTCGCTCACAGAGTAAAAAGAAAACGAGAAACCCAGACCGTGCTGGATGGCGTCCACTTGGAAGTAATAAAATGGATATAAGAATGCCGTCTGAAAGAGTAGAAATCTTCAAATGTTACTGAACTCAGCAGGTGATAACTGCGAGGGACAAGGTTCTCACCCTCCAACCATCAAAAGAAACGGTAGCTCGAACATGCACTTCGTAAATGCTTTCCATATTCCAATCGACGGAACATGAGGGTGTGATCCATATCGAGTGCGTATAAGGAGGCAAGAACAAAATAAGAGCACCGTCACGAATCCTGCGCTTATGCGCACGCCTGTCTTGAAGCCGATGGGGCCGTTTATCAGTTTATTCAACATGAGTGTATGCACGATGCCACCAAGGGAGGCTCCAGAAGCAACGACGGACATTACAAGTGCTCGCCGTCTCCTAAAGTGCTGGGTGAGGATCGCATAGCTGGGCACATACATTACCCCTTGCGCAAGGCCAGAACCAATTCCTTGAGCGAGGAATATCTATATCTTGTAAGAAAACGGATGCAGCTATTGGACATGAACAAACCTGATAGTAACTACCTGGCTGAACAAGCGACAGCATGAAGAGCGAGAGGCATTGCAGAACGGCACCACCGATGAAAATAGGGTAACTTACATATAGTTCAGCCATTTTTCCAGGTGTCGGAAATTGGTGACTTACAAATATCCAC
>Ga0307518_10000766_pt1 | contig 24035 bp, 10 predicted proteins | sample 25_EM_MG_FD_203889 | JGI IMG/M metagenome (GOLD analysis project Ga0307518, IMG submission 203889) | Populus trichocarpa ectomycorrhiza microbial communities from riparian zone in the Pacific Northwest, United States - 25_EM | ecosystem: Host-associated > Plants > Roots > Unclassified | place...
GACTGAATCTCTCTAATACATTATACTTCAAACTTGCACAAAAATTTTATACTTGATCAAACACTATAAGTGTTATCTTTTGCGAGTACTTACTAAACATTGTTTTTATGTATAAATATAATGTATATATAAAAACGATATTTACTATATATATATATATATATTAAGTCTTAAAAAAATACAAAAAACTAGATGCGACAAGTCGTTTTCATTTAGAATTAGAGATTTGGCTTTTATTTGTTTCTATGATAATATATTATGAGGTTTTTTAAATCAAGTAATTAAATATGTTTTTTTATAGATGTGAAAATAACAAAAAAAAAACAAGAACAGTTGATTTCTAGGGATTAAAAAAGAAGATAAGAAAATGTTTTTTGTTAATATATATTTCCATAAATATAACCATAGAAAAAGAAACAAATAACGTTGGTTGTATCTTACAGATGATTTTTTACTTTCAACGACTAAAAGAGAAATCTTATGCATAAAAAATATTTCTACACAGTTTATTTGTCTAATTTTCTTATTATATCCATAGTTTTATGCTTAGATATTTTACATAAATTTCACTATAAAAATAAGTATTTTTTTTATTTTTTTTTACTTTGAGTACTTTGGTTTTACTTCACTGTTACTCTAAATTTAATATACATAGTATATATATGAAAAAAATATATTATTATAATTTTATTATTGAATATTGAAAGACACTATAAACATCTCTTAAAGAAAAAACAAAAAAAGGATAAATGATGCTACAAGTCTTTATTAAGTTTTATATATATATATATATATATAATATAATTATTCAAAACAAATCTTAAATATTTTGTCATTCCTAATAATTTTAAGAAACATAAAAAAATATTTTAAATAAAAATTATCACTATTAATTTTTAAATGCTGTTTAAAGTTTAAACCTTCCAAACTACACCTTATTCCTGCAATCCGGGGTTTAAAAAGAAAGTCCGACCTGCCGGATTCGAACCAGCGACCTAAGGATTACAGTAACCACTACAGTCCTCCGCTCTGCCAACTGAGCTAAGGTCGGAAATTTATTGATGGCTCAGATCTAATGCTACAAATAAATAGTTAGTGGATGAACTGGGCGAGTGGGCTGGGTTGGGTTTGGATGTTGGGCTAATCCATTAAGACCTATATTATGACATAGATTTGAGGTTTTGATTTATTTTTACTCATTTTAATTTAATTTGTCTATTATTCAAAAATGCTTTCAAATATAAGAATTCAAAATTCTGCAAAATTGTGCTCAACTATAGTCAATTGCCACATAATCACGTAATTAAAACTTTGAATGTTCAATTGTAAGAGCAACTCCAATAGGTGTTCTACATAGAAACCCATTTATATATATTGGCTCTTCAATGCCTGTTTTGCATGTTACAATGGTAATTAATGCTAAATAAAATACTAAAATGTATTTTCTCTCTTAAAAATACCATTTATACATATTTTCTAAAAAACCAAAACCAACAAAGTAGCATTAATAATAAAATAAATCAATTAAATATAATCATGTGAAAAAAAAATAACATCAAACTCCTTGAAAAAAAAAAGCATTTATTTCTCTCACTTCAATACAATTGACTTTTTAAATGGTTTTTTTCTATTGAAGTATACATTATAAAATAAAAAACTATTTATACTATTTATAATGTCATTTTATCAATTTTACTCTTCAAAATAGCATCTCTTGGCACCTTAATATTTGAATTAGTTAGTAATTATTTGACTTCAAATTTGACTTTCGTGCTATGATCGATGATGGTGGATGTTGACCAAATCATTAATGTAGTGTAACTCAGCTAGTGTTTGGGGTTGCATTTAAAACTGTTTTTTAAATGTATATTTAGTATAAAAAAATTAATTGAATGGTTTTTAGTTTTTTTTATGATTTTAATGCATCGATATATATTTTTTAATATATTTTAAGTAAAAAACTATTTTAAAAAACATTTTTTACAGTATAATTTTGTATAATCTTAAACACACGCTGAATCGAAAGTTCTCATGATAAGAAGAAAAACTCTTACTCTGACTGTCAACACTATTCAACGAGAAATAAGAAATTAAGATTTTTTTTTTAGGATCAACAATTTTCTAATTGAGAATATTTAAGGGTTGGGTAATAATTATTTTTAAAATATATTTTTATTTAGAAAAATATTAAAATAATATATTTTTTATTTTTTAAAATTTATTTTTATATCATTACATCAAAACAATTAAAAAATATTAAAAATATACTTTAAAATTAAAAAATTAAATTTTAATAAAAAAATAGATTAAAACTCAGTCGTCAACAAAACCAAATGAATCTGATAGAATGTCGGTGAACACGGGCAATAAATAGTGGAAGTTTTTACACCAAGTGCGCAGCAAAGCAGCTTGGCAAATAAAATGCAATTTTTTCCACCGACCATTCTTTATGATAAAATATCGGCCACTGGCCTGACTAAAAATATTACAGTTAATTATCTAGGTGGTGGTCCAGTGATAAAAGTTTAAGATCAAGAAGTTTGTTTTTTATGTGGTTTCAGGTTCGAGCCATGTGATTGCTTATATGATGGCCACTAGAGGCTTACATGGTCGTCAACTTCAGGGCCCGTGAGATTAATCCAGATATACACAAGCTGGCCCGGACACCTACGTTAAACTAAAAAATACTAAAATAAAATAAAATATATTGCAGGGTTCCATAATCGCATAAAACGCCATCGGGGATCTTTAGAGAGCCCCTTTTTTAGACTTCGTCATTATCACTATTCCAGGAACTCGTGGAGAAAGGTGCTTGCACCAAACCAGTAGCTTCAGAAAAGTTTGTTTATTAATTTTCGAAACAAACTTGTGTTGTAAATAATGAACATTAATATTTTAAAAGATTTTTATCTTAATTTTTTTTTATAAATATAAAGTACATATAAAGCTTTCTATCTCATATTAAAAAAATAAAATATTTATTTATTAAAAAAATAAAATAATATATTATATAACAAAAATAAAAACCCGAGTCTGAATTTTTTGATGCATCGATCAACCTGTTGAATCCTTGGATATAGTTTTTTTGCTGAGGAAATATCTTTAAAAACAATGTCTATATATACACTTTGTTTGCTGTTTTATTTTGTTTTTATTCTTCGTTCCTGATTTTAATTCCAACAACTATGGTAGATTTTTCATATTAAAGGAAAATGTTTGAAATAGTTAAGAAGCATCCTGGAGTCATTCATTAATTAGGAGTTCATAAATATACGCAATTTGTAACAGTTCATGTATGCGTATAGATTTATATATTTAACGAGTCTCTAAAGTATGGCTTAGAACTTCTATATAACAAGTAATTAATTTAGTCTCTAATTAAGATCAGGGTATTGTAGGCACAGATATTGACTCGACTACAGACTTTCTCCAAGTTTAGTTTCCGACCTTCTGCCGCTAGCTACAGCTTGTATCTGCTCAACGCTTTTGAATCATATATCATACAATATTAATCAAGATACTAAAAAAGCCAAGAAATTCATCTGGATGCAAAACCTCTAGAAATTTGGCTATGGAAAATACAAACCATAGAAATAGGAGAGTTAAGAGACAGTTTTAATTTGGATGTTAATATACTATTATCGTTTCTACAGAAGTACTGGTTCTCCAAAATGCCAGCCTTATTTGTCTCCAAACTCAACCTTAATGACCTCTATTGTTTCAGAGCCTAAATTTAGTTGTGCGAGGACGACAAGAAATCCCAGTCATAAGAGACTATTTAACTCTGATCTGATCGGGAAAGAAATATACTTGGTCCTGTGTCTCAGCTCGCCGAAACAGGTTGTAGCTGGCTGCTCTTAGGACCCAGGCTTCACGTGGGAAACTACATCTTGCAAACAATAAATTAATTAAGGAGAGCAGAAAGGGGGGATCTTCTACATATACAAGAAGAATGCGAACTCTCAATGGCCATTTCCTTTTTTTCTCCCTTTTTGTGTCACTTGCGGCATTCGTTCCAACTCTGCAAGGCCATATTGGTGAATTCGATGAATACTGGAAGAAGAAAGCCGATGAAGCCCTTAAAGCCGCCCAGGAGGCTTTCTACCCGGATCCCATGAACGTCACCAACCAGTTTAACTTCCAGGTTAACAAGTGAGTCTGATTGAATTAAATATCAAAATTTCATTAACTAATACGACAAATTAACTCCAAGCTCATAGACACGCCATGCAAAAAGGGTTCCCACGTCTTCTTTCTTTTTTCAGGGTCATGACGGAGACCAACAGCACTAGAAGGAGCCTAGTAAGCAAAAGAGGCGGAAGATGCATGGCCACAAACCCAATTGATCGATGCTGGCGGTGTGACCCGAATTGGGCCAGTCATCGACAAAAGCTAGCTGATTGCGTCCTTGGCTTTGGCCACAAAACTGTCGGGGGAAAGTATGGAAAGATTTACGTTGTGACAGATGCCTCAGACAATGACATGCTTAACCCCAAACCTGGAACCCTACGCCATGCTGTGATTCAAAAAGAACCCCTTTGGATAATCTTTTCAGGTAGTATGGTAATCAGACTCAACCAGGAGCTGATGGTAGCTAGTAACAAAACCATTGATTCCAGGGGAGCCAAAGTGCATATTGCTTATGGTGCTGGTATTACTCTCCAATTTGTACAAAATGTGATCATTCATGGCCTTCGCATTCATGACATCGTTATCGGAAGTGGTGGACTCGTCAGGGATTCTGTAGACCACTATGGATTCAGAACTAAAAGCGACGGAGATGGGATTTCTATCTTTGGATCCTCTAACATTTGGATCGATCACGTTTCCATGTCCAACTGCCAAGACGGGCTTATCGATGTCATCATGGGATCAAATGCCATCACCATTTCGAACAGCCATTTCACTCGCCACAATGAGGTAACATGGGACTTAAATTCCTTATCTTGTAGTATTTGACTCTTAATTAGAATGTAATCTGGAAAATAAGGAAGACAGTCACCTTATTAAATGACTTTAGCTGTTTACTAAATCAACTCTTAAATGTTTTCCTCATTTCAATAGATCTCTGGTTGATAATAACCAATGATTTCTCATGCAGGTGATGTTGTTCGGTGCAAGTGATAGCTACTCGGGTGATTCTATAATGCAAATTACAGTTGCATTCAACCACTTTGGTAGGGGATTGGTTCAGAGGATGCCTAGGTGCAGATGGGGTTTCTTCCACGTGGTCAACAATGACTACACCCACTGGATGATGTATGCCATTGGTGGAAGCCACAACCCTACCATCGTCAGTCAGGGCAATCGATTTATTGCTCCTAATAACACTTTTGCTAAGGAGGTATGTATATAACCAGATATTATATCCCTCTCCTCCAGTGCCCTTCAGGTAGTTTTTTAACTTCCAAATGCTTGGTGATCTATTGAATTTTCTTCATGCTAATTAATTGTTTTACGTACGTTTATGCAGGTGACCAAGAGGGATTACGCAGTGGAGAGCGAGTGGAAGAATTGGAATTGGAGATCTGACAATGATCTCATGATGAACGGAGCATTCTTTGTTCAATCCGGGAGTCCTATCACTTCAAGCAGGCGGATCTCAAGGTTTCACGTGATGAAATCGAAACCAGGAACATTTGTGACCAGGCTAACTCGATTTTCTGGTTCACTTGGCTGCTTTAAGGGAAAGCCTTGTTAGAAAATTTACGTCTTCCATCAACTCCTCTGCATGCAGACATAATTAAAGCCTGATCATGTTGCTGATAAATATAGCGGATATAGAAATGTATGCATCTATTTTCGAGTTTGCTTGAAGTGAACGTGTTGTTAGACCGAGAGAGAGAATGAGAGTGAGCTCGGTACAGACAAAAATGAATAAGAAAAGCAAGCCAGAGTGAGAGACTGCTTAATTTTGCTGTCGTTTATTTAATCCTGTTCTTTCATTTTTTCTTTTCATTTTTATTATGTATTAAATTATAGTATATGTGTGCATTTTATAATTTAAGATTTAATTTTCTTCAACTTTATGAACACAAATAAATTTCGAGTTGAGTCTGGGTTGAATTTGAGGTCGGGTAGAGCAGTTTCTTTTACGGTTTTACCCCTGAAAACCCAACTTTATTTTTATTATTTATACCCGAACCCGATAAAACCTAAACTATCCTTGAAATATATTAGTATTAAATGAAGTTAGATTCCATGAAAAACACAGCCGTCAATTAAGAAACCAATTTTCCAAATTTAGCCATGGAGACTCATATAAAATAAACACGAACACTTATAAAATATAAATGTGCCAGAATATTGTAATTGTTATTTTTTTAAAATATTTTTTATTTAGAAATATATTAAAATAATATATATTTTTAATTTTTTAAATTAATATATTAAAATAATTAAAAAATTCTAATTTCAATGGAAAACATTGTAACTCTGAGGAAGAATCCCATGAATGAACAGGCCAAAAGAAAGAGAAAACAAGTGAAGAGAATGCGTTAAGAAAACAAAAATCTAAAAGGCAATTTGGAGGCTTTACTGTAAGTAAAGCCAAATTCACCTTTTGTCCGAGGCTTAATATATTAAAATTAAATCCATCATCCCTCCAAGAATTTCAACACTGCATTATATTTTTCTTTTGTTTATTAAAATTATCAGCTGATCATCCCTAAATCCAAACTGTGGACCAGAAATTTAATCTAGGGTATTTAAACCAGGACATTTAGCTTAAATTCAATGCATTTCTGATCATTTCCAGCAGCTAAATTAAGGGTTAAAAGATGCTGTTAAACTTGAGTACGATCCTTGTGATAATTTCAAGGAAAATGATTCGTTAATAGCATAATATTGTTATGCTGTTAATGAATAGCGAGACAATTTGGTGCTAAACATTCACACTGAATTTCATAAAAGAGGAAATAAAATATAATATGTCATCCTTCTTAGTAATCTTATACTTTTTTTTAATTCTATATTTACGTTTTTGGAGTTCTTAGGCCTGCATTCCACCTTTCCTGCCATTCATTAACAAAACTGCTATTGCGCTGTGTACTAATCAACGTACTTCTTCAAGTACTACTGCAAAAATTCTTGGCAGAATTTTTGAAAAGTGATGGTACCGAGGATATTGTCTGGGGTGGGTGCTCATGAAGCATATGAGCAGGTGTTACAGCTCAAAACAAACAAACGAACATGCTTATAGATTCTTCATTAATTAGTTTTGTAAACATATTAAATTAGTAATAGAGTCTGGTCTTTTTGTCGCTCTCGATTTTCCCTGAAGAGTCCTGTTACTGTAGACAAAGATGGAGTTGACAGGGAATATTGGTGATCACATAAGCCCAGGAAGGCGTCGCTTGTGCATGATAGAAGAAGAAAGAAGCGGTGCGGAGACGAGTAATTGTATTAAAAGACGGCGGAGAGACCATTCTACATTTGCATTAAGCTGCAATAATCAACAAATTTGTCAGCAGCAGCAACGGCCACTTGGTGATTCGACCGCAGCTCTTGCCACTACTTGATTACTGATCACGATCGCTTTTGTCATCTGGTTGCATCTCAACTTCAATTTTCTCTGAGCAGTTTATATTGGTGAGCGCTTCGCTTTCTGGTTCAAATCAATCTTAGTTGTCTCTAGAGAAAATAAAGCTAATTAACCTTCGATAACTTCTGCAAATGCAGCAGGAGCTTATGATGAAGAAGAATCCGCCGCAAGAGCATATGATTTAGCTGCTCTCAAGTACTGGGGAACGTCAACTTTCACAGATCTTCCGGTAAATATTATCAATTTATCAGATAAAAAAAACAAACATTTTTATATGTAAATCCCTCATTAGATATTTGGTTATTTATGGAGCTAGAATAAGATTTTAATTTTATGTTAATTTCTGTGTGATCATTTGTAATAGGAGTCTGACTATGAGAAAGAAATTGAAAGAATGAAAACGGTCACCAAAGAAGAATACCTAGCCTCCTTAAGAAGGTTTGTTCTTGAGCATTCTCACAATAACAGGAGAAGCTAGCTTAAGAGATGTTTCCTCCTACTGTAGGTTCCCAGGAAGAAGCTGCCCATGCCTTTTAGTTTCCCATAACAAAAGATTCCAGCTTCCTTCTGTCTCATCCTTGCATGGTGGCAATACATCTGAACTAATCTATTAATATGTACCATAAATTGCACTTGAAAATAAATAATTGATAGATGCCATCTCCTCCAATACTCTTGTGAAAATAATAAATTCTTCATAACAATTATAGTGAACAAGGAGACATAAACTTATAAAAACCAAAAAAAAAAATTCATTAAAGAAAAGTAGAGTCCATGGCACCAAAAAATGCTATTCACGGTTGAGCAAAACCAAGAATATAATTACAAATTCAAATTTGAAGCCCAAGGAATCTAAATTTGATCAATTTTTAATGTTAGGAATTAAAGGACTCGGCTGAAACAAATAAAACAAGGTTGTTGGACTTATTTTTAGCAGCTTAAAGTAGTGGAAACGGACAAGAACTAACAGAGAAAATCACACATCCCTGGAATGTCAAATACACTTGAGAACAACAACAAATACTTTCGCATTTTTACTTTCTGAGGAAACATAAAATTCTCATGTCCCAAACAGGCACGCAAGGGCGTACACCATTCTCATAACAAGCCTATTTTACAAGTCACTAAAAAAATTCCATACTTTACATGCCTGCCTACGGGTTGTTTCCATAACACTTGCAACAAATAAAAAATTACGATAAAATACACATTGTACTATAAACAGACTGCTTTTGTTTATTAAATTTCCAAAGCAGAGCAACTTCTATTGTCAAATAGAAACCTACAGAGGGAATCTACCATGAGAAATCAACCATCATTTGAGTGATCAAGTTGCTCTGTGTAGTGGAAAATGTCCTTATTTGTACATAAATAATCAACGAGCATGTTGCAAAGATGCAGCTAGGTGTCGTGTCAAGGATATTGCAATCAACACCTGGCAGAATTAAACCTGGAAATGGCAAACCGTGCAGAACAAAACTGTAAGCAACAGAATTGCACGTCAAGAAGAAAGAAGGGGCATGGCATTTCAACATTATATTTCAGAGAAACACATAATTATGAGCAACAAGATGAAGCACAACCCAGAAGCTTTATCACCACCTTTCCTACCAGAAAGCACCAGCTCAGTGAGTGAGACATAACCCCAAGCTTAATCACCAACCATCATAGTCCGTTAACATAATAAGGAAACAGGGTATATGCTACTAAGTTATGATATGTGGTATATGGGTTGACGACTTCAGAACCAAAACACGGATTTGGTATAAGGAAAGTTTTTCCACCAATAAAGTTTGGGTAATTCTATCTCCACGCCACCAAAATCTAATCCAAGAAAAAATAATAATGAGACCCGCATTTATTTCTTTACATTCTTTCCAGCTAAGCATCCAAACACTCCCTATCCTCTCCTGGGGTCACTCCTCCTTCATCCCTTTCTACAAATAGCCAAATTAATCCCCCCTTTATGCAAAAAGACAAATTAATTACCCACCAGTAACACCAGAACAATTCGAATACTTCACCTATGAGATAAAGAGACTAAGATCATTATCAATTAATTCAAAGGTGTAGGGTTAAAAAAATATGGGAAAAAAGATTCGAAAGAAAATTTTCTAACACCAGAGTTCTGAAGCCGCCAGCAATAACACCTTCATTTTTAATCACCAAGCTAAAGCCTCACCATTAAGTTCATTTCTTTAGTCCTTCATATGCAAAAACCCACCAAAGGGGCAAAACAGTGCAGTCCAACACTATAACTCCAGCGATATTGGTCACCAGATGGGAGATTCAGGGAAACAGATATTCGAAATTTAAAAATATTTCTAAAAGAATGCCTAATCTCATAGTTGTTGTTGGACTAAAATCCCTTCAAGAGCGGAGAAAAAATGAGGAGCTGCGTCCCTATCACAACCGGTAAGAAGAAAGCAGAGGTAGGGAAGACGGTAACAAAAGTCTAGGTGTGATTCAATTTGTAACATCCAATTCTTCAACAACTGCACCCATTTGGGTGCAATTCAAACTGTATAGATATCATGGGAATTGGCAAATTTATATAAAAGTCAATTAATTATTCCCCTTACAAACACCTTATTAATGGTGTTGTCGTAAATTTAGATTTTGGAGGTGTGGAAACAGACCCACCCTAAAAGTTTCTCACTAGTTGTTAGAGAGCACAAAATATGATCATTCTTGTTTTTCCTTTCAGATAACTATGAAAAATAACAGTAAATAACTGATTGTTTTGCCTGCAACAAAGAAATCCATCCCAATATACTGTATATGCACATGCACAAGCTACTCTAGCAGATTATTAGCATTTAAAACTTGAAAATGTTGGGGAAAAAACCTGAGCAGAGCTCTCGGTTGATCAATACGTGGGATTCTTGGCTGGTCTTCCAGATTATCAGTTCCATCTTGCAGAATAGCATCAGTGGCTGGCTCACCGAAGGTTTGAGATAAATCGTCTGCAAGCTCCTTTAGACCCTGTCAGGATTGAGAGAGGCATCAAATTCTAGTCCAGACTATACTCAGTGAACAAAATGCATTTTTATTGTCACCTAAAATTCTCAGCCCAAATCCTCAATGTTTTAAGCATAAAGATTTCCTGTTACCTTAAATAAGCAGTGCCAACAGACCAGAAAGCAGATATGGCCTGGTTCAAAGCATGCAACATACATTTTACATTTGTTTGCTCTCTTTTCTGGGATTCAAGTGTGGCTTAGAGGGACATGATTACATATTAAAATGACAGTGCCCAGGCCAGTTAGCATGTAGTGGCTGAAGGATCAAACTGTAAATCTGCAGCTAAGCTGCATACCTAACTTCAGCTAATCTATATCAGGGTATTAGTACACTTGTGTGCAAATAAGGGAGAACAAAGACGCGGAAATTTAAATTCAATTCATTAAATAAGAAAGATACCGTCAAACTTGGGACTTCAGAGTACATGAGTGAAGCACGAGTTCTTCCTGAAGGTTTGAACTGATCCTGCAAGATACAGAATGCTGAAGTTGTCAGATATAAAACTAGACTTAGGTAATTGGAGGTTTGATAAGACAGGTTAATGAAAACTAATACTGCCTTCCCTTGTCCAAAACCTCCACTTCTGGATGGTGGTGAGAGCAAAATTTTACAATGTGCTAATTCAAGCAGGCAATATGATTTGTTTACAATGCCCATTAACCACTTCTAATGTAAAAATCAGATGCATGGAATTAAAAAATAACCAAATGCATTAAATACTATTTCCAACCTCTAGAGCTTTAGGCATTTTTGCTTTTTTGCCACCAACAAAGTTGCACAGGTACATCACACCCATATTTGCAATATCCTGTCACCATACAATTGAATCAGTACATTAGCAATAATACAAACAGGAGCTCAGACAACAAGAACCGCCCATTTTTGCAATTTCAAGGCATAAAACACTGGTGAGTTATCTCACTATGCCTGCTTAGGAAGCAACCATTTTATCATAAGCAACTACAATCAATCTATATAATAAATGAATAAAGAGGTTAAGAGAATGCTTCCAGCTTTTAGTTGGCCTCAAAATTAAGTAACAAACACACACAATGAAAAACCATAGCAAAAGAAAATTCAAATACTCATCTGACTATCAGAGCACCCACAACTCATGGATTATTACTTTCAACTCTTAACAAGATTTTGGAACAAGAAAAGGTTTGTTCATCCACCAAAAGTTTCAATGGCATGTAAACATCATTTCAATTATTAAAGGCATCACAGATGCTCAAAATACAACTTTCAATTCCTTGAGCAAACACGAAGAATATCACACAAAAATATCCAGAGTTTATGACTTACGGTGCACTTCAACATAACAAACATTCATTCAAACATCTTTGACACAAAACGTGTCCAATCTGTGATGCATGTACTTAACAATTAATATTCTTGCAACTCCAAAAAAAAAAATAAACCAGATAATGCAAACTGTTCATGGGGAAAGATGTTCAGCAAACCTCAGCATGTTATAGAAATGCCAGCAACACATGGATATATAGAATTAGATATGATTTTCAATTTAAATTGAAAAAATGTTTATGTTTAAGTGTTGGTTCACCTGTTTCTCCTCCAATGAACCTATCTTTCCATCCTGCAAAAAGAACAGATTGTAATGAATTCAGAGAAGGGACAGAGAAACAAAGACAAACATACCCAATTACAATAAAAAATTGAGCCATTTCAACCCTTCATTATTATTGAACTTTTTTCTTCTTTTCCTATTTCAAATAGAAGTGGAACAAACAAGTAGGTTTCATAAAGCAAATCGTCAGTGTTTTTGGTGCTTCAATCGGATGAATAGGGTTGTGTGCGGATACGTGAGTTTGAGAATATGAGATATATATTGACAAAGAAAGTCAGAGCTAGCAAAGCCAAAAAAATGAGGAATTATCATTAGGCAAACCCTACCAAACCAGATACTAAACACTGCAACTGCCATAACTCAGAACCAATTTGTGTAAGATTTTCAGAGGCAGCATTGACCTGTGTAAAAAAAGACACGTTAGGATCATATCACAGATAAATGTTTGGATTGCAAGGGACTGCTCTGTAATTACCTTATATTACCTATAATATCATAGAAATCAGTTGAAAGTGAGACTGTATTTTCAATTAATAAGGAAGATATAATAAGTTCTAAATAATAGCTAAATGAGCTGATATATCACACTAGGTTATTCATCAACAAAAAAAGTTTACATGCAACTAGGCTTTCAGCACATAAGATGTACATAAAATAAAGTTTACTGCTTGAAAAACAATTTCAGTGAAATCAAATCCTTCAACAGGTGTATCAATTAACAAGAAAGCTAGCCAGAATCAGGATTGCAATTATTGCATTTAAATGCTTCTATATGCAGCTTCATACAGTTTCCCAAAACTAAGGATCACACATTTGATGATGAGGTCAATCAAAACAAATAAACCTGGTCCTTCATTCACAAATTAAGGTGCTGGGGCAAAGAAGAGACATATTCTCTTACGTCATTTTGAATTGCCTTTGAGATCTCCTTTTGACTCTCCATTTTATCATCCAAAAGTTGTATTCTCTGTGTCAAATGCGTCTTGGCAGTCTAGCAAAAGAATATATACATAAGCACAACAGCATAAATGGAAAACATGACAATGTCAGCCAGCCAGCCAAAAGAATAATCAACTCATAACTTGACATGCCAACATAATAAAATCAAGGATTGCTATGTTTTGAATTATTTTCAGAAGAGTTCACCCTATAGTCTCACATGTCACACTCTGTAAAGAAGAAAAAAGGGACAGGTACCAACCATACATCATATGAGATCCATAATCATAATCATATCATAATAATATAATAAAATGGAAGCACCAACGTCTAGTATTGACAAGTGTTCTACTTACATGTACAAAATACAAATCTATCAATTAGGTGGAGCAAGGCATGGTGACTTGACTGATGATTAGGAGGGTTGACAACCATGCTTTCTCAATTGCTAGGAAGTATGAATTCTAATTGAAGCTTTTCTAATTACTAGGAGGTGTAAATATCCTTTCCAAAAAATATTCATAAAACTTTATCTACTAAAAACTAACTTATCATGATTTTACATTAACATTAAATAAAACAAACAAAACCAGGAAAGCCTTCCTCCAACGAGAAACAAGCTTATTAATTAAATGAATCCATTGCATCCACACAAAAAAATTCAATGGAATGCAAAATTCTGCTAAAAATGCAGCCTAATCTGATACCACAATACAAGAAAAAAAATGTCTATCAGCTTTTACATGATTATTATCAACAAGAATTCATGTAACCAATCCAGAAGAAAAAAGGAGAGGAAAAAAACTTAGAAATAGACAATAGCAGATTGCCCACACAAACACAGTGGGAAACTAGTCAGTGGAAAAATCGACAGCAAATAAGTTCATCACCTACACCAATTGGCTGGTTGCATACTACTTTTATTCTTCAACATGGATTGGCACATTTATAACTTAATGGAAGCACAATGTGATCTACTTTTTCACATTATCCACATCCTAGCCCCCACCCTAAAAAAAAATCATCAATGAAGCAGCACTTACAGACAGAGCCTCAGATACTTGCTCCAAATGTTTTGTCAAGTTTGAAACAGCACTTGCCATACTACGCTTTGTTACGTACATAAAATCTGAGAATTTTAGACCCTAGTTGTCAACAAGGAAAAAACATTAGCATCCTGAAAGCACCTAACTTCATCGTAGGGCTACATAAAACTAAATAAGATAAATAATAAAAATAAGAGTTTTGAGCATATGAAAAGACGTTTTGATACAAGAAAACACAAGATAATGCAATGGTATTTAAGTAGATACCTTCCACCACATGTAACCATAACCCAATGCCCCCAAGGTGGCAGCTGGAGCTATAAGACCAGTGAGGTTACCTGTACCAGGCAGGAGGGATTAAAATCTGATGAGAAAGTAAACCACCATATGAAATAATCAAAAGAATAGTTCATCACTAGTACCAAAAGCCTAAAACACAACATTTTGCAAGCCAGTAAAAAAATAACCTAATGCTGGTTATGTACTGAAAGGAAAAGGGAAAAAGAAAAGATTGTTCAAATTTCCATTAAATATAAAATACAGTAGAGGATACCCATTTGGCCAGAATTCCCATTGAGAACTGTTATTTGCCGTGCAGAGGCCAGTTGTCGAACTTCCATTGCTAACCGACGTACCTGTAGGGAATTTCAAAACAGAAAATTATTTACCACTACATGCAGTGTAATATTATATAATTCACTATTTAAATTAAACTGGAAATCCTTATTACCTGTTGGGCAATGGCATCAGAGTAGTCAGAATCACCATCAGATTGTTCCCCAGATTTTCCCATACCCTTCGTCAAGGACTATCAAACACAATTACACAGTTAGTTACCAGAATTTACATAGAAATCAATTTTTATTTTATTTCAATTAAGAAAAATTAAATATAAATCTCCACTCATTGTCAGCTAACACATACAAGGGTAAATTTAACTAAGCTGCAAACTATCAGATCAAAACAGAGAGAAACTAGGTATTCTTTAAACCAAATAATAATAATAATAATAATAATAATAATAATGCAATAACAAATTACCTGAAGTTCACCCAATAATTCTGATAATTTACCGTTTTTGAGCATAATCGTACCGGTATATCCTTGTAAACAACACAGCAAGCAAAGGTCAGTCAAATACAGCTGTGCAAGTATACATGACTGATCAGCGATTAATAATAGTTATTACCTGCTCCGGCGAGGATGAGGATCCTAGAGACGCTGACTCCTGCTTGCATAGCCATGGCTACGTCCGGTAAATCAGGAACCCTAGACGGAGAGAAACTTTTTGTTTGGGGAGGATCAGTAGAGTTGTTGATCAGTGTGCCACAAGTATGTTTTACTGGGCCGGCGTCACCTTTAGGATTAGTTGGGCCGGATTTGCTTCATTGGCCTTTTTGCGTTTCGACCGACCTCACATGGCCGTACAGTCCATATATGTGGCCTGATGGGAACAAAACAAATACTGCTAATAGGAAAAAAAAAAACAAAAAAAAGCAAACCTCCAAAATGAAACAAGTCCCCATCCTACTGGGGTAATCTCAATTAGATCCCTGATTTTATCTCGATTAAGTTCCCAGGTATCAATTTCTCAATTAGATTCTTCTTTTAGTCTAGGTTAACAAAATAGTTAAATATTCATCTGAAAAATTCTCTTTATTTTTATCGGAAAACCATGAATTTAAAACCTCTCACATCATATTGAATAGACCATGAAAAAAATATAAATATTTTGTATTTCTTTATATAGTCTCGTCTATAACATGTGCTATTAAAATCAAGAATCCGTGGGATTAGTCGAGGTGTGCGTAAACTAACCCGAACAATCACATTAATAAAAAAAATAAAAAAATCAAGGATGTTAGAGAATTTTTTTTTTATGGAAAGAGAAAAATCATCTTACTTTATGTAATTACTTGATAGTTTTGTTGACTAAAAATAATGGAGGAATGTGTTTAAAAATTAATTGATAAGTTGAGAACCTGGTTGAGAGGAAAAAATAGTTTGGGGACCTAAACTAGACTAATCTTGAAGGTTGGGGACTTTTATGAGTTTGTCTAAAAATTAACCATCCATGGAAGCAGGTAACTTTTTGTCCAGACTATTTAAAAACTACTCGAGTGTATAATTGCATCTGCAGGCTCAATTTTATGCACGAGTGCAACCAAGAAGGAGGGACAAGGTGCAGTCACCATTTCATCTCTCCAGTTTTATTCGTGTTTTTAATATTTATTTGAGAATTTGATAATTTTTATTTTTTTATGCTTTTTAAAAATATATTTGCATTGAGTTGACAATAAATTTATATTCTTTATATTTTTTAATATAAATACTTAAAATAAATCTAAAAAAATATTATATATCACAATAACAATATTTTAATATTAATCTATATTTGTCAATTCTACACTCAGAACATGAGTGTAAGTGTAACCTCGTTCCCTGCAACTCGGGCGGGGAAGCTCTTTGTTGTACTGCAACTATTACCATCCACGCTCAACATGTAAATGTATATTACATATTTTTTCCTTATCATTTAATATAATTTATATTAATTTGTGTTAATTGTTGATTTTAAAAATATAAAGGTTTAAGATCATGGATTTTTTTAAAAATAATTTTTTGTGAATTGAATTTAAAATTGGTTAATTAAGTTGACTTATAAACTTATTATTTTTTTTTTGATTTACGTGGGGTGTCCAGGCCAGTTTACGCGCACCACGACCATTCCCCACAGTCCACTAGACATCCTACAAGCCCAGAAGCAGGTAAGGCACCGCGGGGGTGACAGGCGTGCACATAAAGGGTCGAACCCGGGACGGGGGCGAAACAAATCACACGATTGACCACAGCAGCTAGGCCCTTAAGTGCACTTATAAACTTATATTTTATTTTTTCATGTTATTGTTCTAATGTTCAAAAACAAGGACATGTTAATTTTTAACTTATCAGATTTTGTTTTTTAAGGGTCACCGGTTTGAGTGTTACAAATCTTAAAACTACTAAAATTTTATATAATATTTAATTCTAGAATCTTAAAAAATTAATCAAATTATATATAAGTTGTTCTAGACCATCACGGTTTTTTTAAAAAAACAAAGAACATGTTGGTGAGTGATGACCTTTATCTCATCTGAACAACATACAGACTTACAGTAAATCGAACAAGAAACAATAGATTAGGGGGGGGAGGTACTTAGGTTACTATGAGACACATAAAAAAAAAAAAACGTGTCACAAGAACAGTGCATGATGGCATTCAATAAAACGACGAGAAAAACTGCGGTTTGATGGGATGGGAATGGGCTCATGGCCCATGGATGGGAGTATCAACCTATCTGTTAGCATACTTGATCTATCCAGTCCCTCCTCCCTCTCTGTCTCTGGCTCAACAAAGAAAAGGGAAGAAAGAGGGAAAATGTTGCAGCTAAACAGTGTGAGCCGGGTGAGTAGTTCCCCTCAAAACCCTAAACTATGGCTTCCCCAGTATAACAGTCTTTGCTCAACAAAAAGTATCTCATTGAACAGTAAAACTTCAAGCACCGAGAAGAAGAAAACTTTGGGAGTGAAGTGCCAGTACTACGACCAGCAGCACAAGACCTTCACAACTTCCTCACGCTCCTCTCCTTCCTCTGCTCCTCCAGGTAGTTTTTATTATCCGTATTTCACTTTTGATTAGTTGGATTGGAATCGCCATTAAGGTTTATAATTTATTTATCACTATTATTGTTATATTTTAAATATATACAGTTGGAGAATCACCGCCTAAGGTTTTTGTGGGCCATTCGATATACAAAGGGAAGGCTGCTCTTACTGTAGAGCCTCGGTCCCCAGAGTTTTCCCCATTAGATGTAAGCCCGCTGCTCTTCTCCTCAAACTTTCGTTTTCTTTCTTTCTTTCTTTCTTTTTTCTCTTCTCTTTATGTTTTAAAATTAATATATGGCAGTCAGGGGCATATAAACTAGTCAAGGAAGGCTTCGTGCTATTGCAGTTTGCTCCTGCAGCTTCTGTTCGTCAATATGACTGGACCAGAAAGCAGGTAAACTACAATTAACCTAAGCCTGTTCCCGAATGAAATTACCGTTTCAATTTTCCAATAGTTTTCCTTGGCATATTTGACCACTTAATTCTCAAAAAAATAAAAAATCTTCCAACTTCAGATCAGGTTTATTCCGTTCATTGCCGATCATGGTGTTTGTTTGAGAATGTTTTACAGTTGCTTTTTTTTCGGAAATATATTAAAATAATTTTTGACATCAAAACAATCCAAAAACAAAAATAATAATAATTTTTAAAAAAATTCAAATTTTTGTGAAATGCAATTTAGGCTTGTTCTCAAACGGCGCCTAAATTTCTTAAATGTGTGTGTACGTGAGAAAGCAGTATCTGAGGCCCTTAACCACCTTTGGTAGACACGTGCTAAACTCTCAAGCATAAATTGGAGAAGCAGGCCTTTGATATGATTGAGAGAAAATAAAAAGTATTCCTGTGTTTGACATGTTTCCTCCATCACAATTATCCTTTAATGTTTGATTTATGATGAATTTTCAATGTGGGTGACAGAAATTGGGCATCTTGTAGGTATTTTCGTTGTCAGTGACAGAAATTGGGCATCTTGTAAGCCTTGACGCAAAAGGTTCATGTGAATTTTTCCATGATCCTAATAAGGGAAAAAGGTACTCTCTGGTTTTTCACGTGGACAAGAGTTAAATATTTTGAACTTCTTTGCGTGCTCTTACTGCATTCTAATTTCTTCTTTGTAATCTTGTGTTCTCACAATGATTGCTGATACGGATTATATAGCCCTAAACAGCTGGCCATGCCCTACTTTAATGCCTTTTGTTCTCATTGTCTTGAATATATATGACTCCACTTCATCTGTTGCAATCTGAAATGAGTTTTTCAACGAAGAATAAATGAAAATTTCTTTTTTGTGATTCCATCTTCCTGCGGTCATCAGGTGATTATACTTGATGAGCGATAATTTCTTCTTTTCTAATTGCATCGAACTCCAACTAATAGTATACAATGTATGTTTCTACTCTCATATTTGACTGTAACTGAAAGCTGTAGTATGTCATGATGCTATAAGATACTCAGAATTCAAGACTGGTTTTATGTCCCTTAAGAACTGTATTGAGCCACATAATTGCCATGTTTCCATCTTGTTTGCCTATTGATACATGTGCATTTATCATTCGGCTCAGTATAGATTGCAGGGATGCTTGTTTTTTACCATGGAAAACATGGATTCTTGCAAGTTATAGCCTTAGTGTTTTAACGAGCTCGTAAAATGTAACAAAACTGTTGATATTTGCAGTGATGAAGGTAAGGTCAGGAAGTTGTTGAAGGTAGAACCACTTCCAGATGGTTCTGGTCACTTCTTTAACCTCAGTAATTCTCTTTCCCTTGAACTCTTGGTACTGAATTCAAAAGCATGATTTATGTGGATATAATGGAGCAATTCTTGGTTCACATCCAGAGGACTTATCATATTGAGATTAGATCTTTGTTCATCCAAGTTCTTGCTTGTTCACCACCCTGATAGTGGCTCATTGACATTTTGAAGGCAAATTAATCCAACATTGTCATGGTTCTCGTTCTTGTGCAGGTGTTCAAAACAAAGTTTTGAATATAGATGAGAACATATACATTCCAGTCACCAAGGCAGAGTACACTGTCCTCACCTCTGCTTTTAATGTATGCCATCTCTCTCTCTCTCACACACACACACACTCAGTTGCAAGCATCAGAAAATTGAGGGATCGTGCTGAATTAATGTGATAGAATTAGCTGTACCACCTGCCCAACATTATGAATTTTGCTATCTAGTAGCCTCTGGAGGGTCTGTAGAGTAGCAAGACGATGTGCAAAATGTAAAAGGGTAACCCTCAAAATAGTCCCCATATGTGAAACTGATTTCAAATATAGTTCCAAACTAAAGTTTTTTTTAATTGGGTGTCCAAAGTATTATGTACTTGGGTCTATTGTTTTAAATCTTCCCATTTTGTTTCCAGAAAATGTCAAATTATCCTAAAAATTGTGTTGTTTTTATTGCATGGTATATGCGAGTAAGAATACATTAAACAGACATGGATGTGGGGACTCAATTGAGAAATATCTTATAGTTTGGAGATCAAATTGAGAAAATTCATAGTTTAGGGACCTGGTTGAGAATTTAGTGGATAGTTTGTGAAATGAATTAAGGTGTGTCCAGTGTAAAATAGAGAACATGATGGCTGGTATATTATCAACACCAAATGCATTTGAATCTTGTCTAACAAATAGTAAATCCTTAAAAAAAGAATTTGCTTCTTGGAATTTAACCAAATGTTAAATTAGGGGACGAGTAAATTCATGATCAAAAGTACAAAATTGGGTTTTTATGGAGTGAACATTTTGTTTTATTCATTCTTCCAATCATGTTGTTTCTGATGTACTTCATGTCTCTTGCAGTATATCTTGCCATACCTCCTGGGCTGGCATGCCTATGCAAATTCCATAAAACCAGATGACAGTAGCCGTGGAAACAATGCCAGTCCAAGATATGGGGGAGATTATGAATGGAGCAGGTAGCGAACATCAGCGTTGCTTTGGTTTGTATCAATGGTCAGTAGGAGAATGTTGTAAGAAATTTTGATGAGATTTTGGTGTCCTTATTTTGTAATGAAAAAACACTTCATTTCTAAGATTGTATGATTTTTTAGGAGGATTATTCCGCAGGAGGTGCATCAATGGTTGAAATTATCAATGTGGCTCGTCTCACTAACCTTTGGAATTTTGATAGGCACTTGGATAATTAAACATCTGACAGCTTTTCTCGTCAAAAAACGAGCGTCTTAATGTATACGCTTCTGGTAAGAAGTAAAAAAGCTGAAGACTATAAAGCCATTGTTCTGGTTCGAAAATTTTCAGGATTGCATAAAGATTGAGAGGAAAAAGGATGATCAGATGGACGAAGAGAAAAAAAGACTGAATCGGGAAAAAAATAGACACCAATTCGAAAGGATTGGAAAGCATAAGAATGAATCCTTATATTCCTTTATGCTCTCACCTTGTAAAAGGAGACTAGATAGGTAAGTAGTGTTAAGCTTTACGTCAGGTCACGCGAGATAATTTGAGTTAAATTAATTAAAACGTGATCTGAAAAATAAAATATAAAGTTGAAGATTTAATAATCTGATATTATTGATGAATTTTTTTTAAAAAAAAAAACACAACACCAAGAAAAAAAACCCAGAGTTAGCTTGGAAGCACTTGATGAATCAAAAAAATAATTTTAAAAGAATAACCTAATAAAAAAAATCAAGTTGAATAAAACCATATAAAAGTGTCATAGAGTTAATTATAAATAGCCTTTATTTTTTGAATTAAAGTTAATTCTGTCATTTTATTCTTTTTTTTTTAAGATAAAAAAGTCTATTTTTTTCTCTTTCAAGGACATGATCGTAACTCTACTCTTTATTTTTTTCAGAAAGACAAAAAAGCTCCTCACCAAAATATCATTTGTGTTTACTTTTGAGGGTAAAATAATCATTACACTACAAGAAAAATATTTGGACCATTTTATCCCCAATAAATTTTGTAATGACAAATATATCCTATAAAAAAAACATTTCTACCCTTAATTGTAGGCTTAATCATTTTTATGGTAAGGACAAAATTATATTTACACTTTCAAAATTATTCTATATATATGGTTATATTTGTCACAATTACAAAATACCTGGATGGTATGTAATTGTCTTGATTTATAATTTTTTTTTTTAAATATTCTCCAATCACCTTGTACTTCAATCAGAAGTAAATTCACTCTTTGATGAATTTTGAAAGAGCATCTCATACATTAATTTAATATATTATTTTTTTAATAAATATTCATAAATATTATTCTCAAAGTTTATATCTAATAAATAAATAAATAAATAAAATATCAAAACCAGCTGCCTTATAGTTAATTTGTAACTAGTTTAAAAAACGAGCGCGCCTAAGATTTGTCCTCCCCTTGAAACTCAACAAAAGGTAAAAGAATTAAGAATATGATCTTTCTATCCAGTATTCTTCACTTCTTCTCTCCCATTCCTTCAACCCATTCACAATATTAAAAAACACCATCAAAATCATCAAAACCCGAAGAAATTGCCCAATTAAAAACCACCAAATCCATAACAAGTACGAGTTACACTCTTCTTTTCCGTCCCATTTCCTCCACCATCACCTCCTCAATTACGACCACCATAACAACTACCGTCGAGTTATGAGTTTCGGATTTCAGATCTTAAGTTCGAGTTTTTTTTGTTTATAAAATTAGGAAATTAAAAATGGATCCTTATGTTTTAGACACTATTTTGTGTGTTTTTGAACTGTTGATCTTGAAAACGATCACGACAGAAAGAGAAATTGTTTTTTTTTTCTTTTTTCAAAGTCTCTTACATACAATTTTACTCCTTATATATGGACTAGACATAGAAAGACCAAAAAAATTGTCATATAATAATTAACAATCTTAGGATTACAAATAGCTCATCTTATAATCACTAATTATATTAAGTCTAAATTGGTTGAGCTGTCCCTCTAATTAGTAACTGGCATCTAGTAGAAGGACGGTGGGTTCGGTGGTAATTGGTGGTTGTGGCTGGTTTAACCGTTTATTTATTTTTATATTTTAAAAATATTTTTTAAAAAAATTATTGTATTTTTATAATTTTAGATTGTTTTTAATATTTAAAATAAATTTTAAAAAATTAAAAAATATATATATTATTTTGATATATTTCTAAGAAAAAATATTTTAAAAAATAATCATACAACAAACTGGTTAAAAAAATAATTTTAACAATAATTTTATTTTAAAAAAATATACTATTAAGACACAAAAATAAAACAGCTTCGATTATTTGATTTGGGCCAGCTTTTGAGTTTTGCCCACTAAAAATCTTACTCGAGTTAGCCCCTATGACTGTGATCGACCCAATTAGAATTCCAGCTGTGAATCTATCTCTATCCCAATCTCATGAACCCGTCAGCAACAAGGGCACAAACCTAAAAGTCAACATTTTAGGTTTCACCATCTTGTCTCGCTTACGGCGGAAAAATTGCACTTATGCCCCTGCTGTGGTGGCATCCACATCCACCAGTCCTCTTCCACTCTAACGTGTTCGAAATTGTTTTTCTTAATTTTAACCGACCAATCAATCGGTAGATGACGTGGTTTTGTGTAATTTTGTTTCTTACTCAACCAGTCCCCGAGATGAGAACAGTGGTAACGTGAACCACTGGAACTCATCAATTAGTGAAATTGCAAAATGCATTTGACACCTGGCAGATTCAGCAGCACCTTCAATTAATTCACGAGAGTCCATGGCGAATATGGTACACTGCCACAACATGTAATGTTTTCCACGCGCACATCTTGGGTGCCTTTCTTCCTTGGCATCCACGTGCACTAGTCCCTTTCCACTCTTACGTGTTCGAAATCGTTTTTCTTAATTTGAAGTTTTGAACCGATGAATCAATCGGTGATTGAATGGTTTTTGACACTTGGCAGATTTAGCAGGGCCTTCAATTAATTCACGCACATGTGTTAACCTACTACTGCAAGTAATATTTTTCTTATAAAGGGAGAGCCCTCCAGGGATCCTGCTCTCCATTTCCATGCAAGCAATAGCAATTAGCAAAGCCCACCTTGGTTTTAATTACTAGAATTTACACAGTTTCAAACAAACAATGGAAGAACAAAGAAAACCTCAGTTTCCACCACAGACTCAGCCTCAGCAACCAGGTAAAGAATATGTCATGTGCCCACTTCCGCTAGCCATAAACCCTGACTACAAGCCTTCCGAAAAACTCAACGTACGTGCTTTGTTATTTTGCTTCTCCTTTTCTCTTAATTTTC
>Ga0307518_10000767_pt1 | contig 24028 bp, 12 predicted proteins | sample 25_EM_MG_FD_203889 | JGI IMG/M metagenome (GOLD analysis project Ga0307518, IMG submission 203889) | Populus trichocarpa ectomycorrhiza microbial communities from riparian zone in the Pacific Northwest, United States - 25_EM | ecosystem: Host-associated > Plants > Roots > Unclassified | place...
CAACACATCGCCAACCGGTCCATCTTCATCAATGCGGCGCTGCTCCTGTGGTCTTTCCGGATCACGCAAGACCCGAATGCGCCCGTCGACGAAAAGGGCTTCGTCGATGGTGTCATTGCGCACCCGAGACCGTTTGCGGTGTGCTTTGAGCCTCGGGTTGGGGACGAGAAGCATTTGCGGCAGGTGATGGAGAAGTATGCGAAGGATTTGTGATGTGAGGCAGAGAGGTTTGTGATGGTGTCTCTGTCAGACGTACAGCGACGACCACCTTTCCTGGCGCACGAGGTCCACGAGACTATGGCCGGACCGGCCACAGCCTTCCTGATCAAGACTTAGCATCTTCGGCTGCTCCCTCAACAATCGGAGTTAGTCAGTCTGCTCAACACCACCCTTCTTTCCTCGATATAACACAGACCGTTGACGTGGCGGAACATCCCCTTCTCTCTTCTTGCGATGACCCAGTACTTGTCACCCAACATGCTCGAGAATATAGCCCTTCTTCTGGGATGTCATGTCTGAGCAATTTGATGGATTTAGCATTTTACCACAATGGCCAAAGAAGGATACCCAAGTTGCTTCCATTGCCACTGCACTGGGCTTGGGAGGGCAAGGTCCCCCTCAAAGATGCTTTGGTCATTCAACATGCAGATGGACTGTGGGCGAAGGGGGAGAAATGCCCTCTTCCCCCTTACAGGGGAGACATATTCATATCCAGTAAACTCAACAGGGAGCTGACCTTTAGGTGAGTCATCTTGTGGTGGAACATCTGGGCATCACAAGGACTGTAGGGGGGAAAGTTCATTCATCAATATATGCTGGTTGCATGTGATATGCAAGCATTGTCTTGTCAGTTACATATTTTGCCAATTCTCATTACATTGTCCACAGGAAAACCACTCTGGCGAGCTGTCGGATTCGCGATGCCTCCTATAGTTATGCTCATTGGGGGAGGATAATACGAGGACCCATCTTGTAGGTATGCATGGCATAGCCTCGAGCCTTGATACCATTGATATGTATATATTCGGACAACTCTGCTCGGGGCAAGTGTCGACTCGAATCTATTCCCTGTTAGCCTGCTCACCTATAGAAGATGTTTTGGTGGCCACCGCGCTGACGAAATTCATCACTCTTTTTTCCGCCTTGGTCTTCGCAAGATCGAACCATTTTGTCGAAGCTGACTTCATGCTCAATGCACCAATGGGATCATACGTGGCTCGTCATCGCAGAATTCAAGGACCTCGGTTACGGACCACCTTCTGAACAATTCCAGTCTTTCTGGAAACGGTTTTACGTGGATTGTGCGCATCCTGCACAACGTGTCAGCCGGATGTGATCGATTAAGTATCCATATCTCCTTGCCAACAACCAAGAGATCGAATGGTAGACATGCAGTCGTGATCATGATGGGGTTTGTTCCCTTGAGTTGGACTTGAGATGTCGGACGACAGGAAGGAAAATGTGATTTAGAGCGGAGTCACAACAAGTTATATAAAGTCTGACGGTATAGGGGTCGATTGCTAATGAAAACGATCAAAATAGTTAATTACTTTTACTAGCAGCGCTCAGCTGGCACCGTAGCAGGTAGAGGGCGCCTGCGCTTAAGAGCTTTGACACGCAGCGAAGGTGAGCCTATTTCCGACGAAGCTTGAAACCCTACCATTTGCAATCCCAGAGACTTATCATGTCTTGAGAATATGGACATACTCGTGGCGACGAAATACTAGTAGTATATCACCCCATAGCCAGATCTTAAAGTTGTTGCCTTTGACGATCCGATCTCCTCCAAATCTGATGTAGGAGAAAGAATTCGCCAGGCCGCGCAGATCAAGGAAAACGAAATAAGAACTCTAAAAGTATGTCTCATTACAGATACTAGGCAGAAAGGAACTTGCAGATCTTTCGTTTGTAGATCTCCCTGGTCTCACCGCAAGCGTTGGGCTGCCACTCGGCCAAGCGGGATAATATGTGCACATGAATATCGACCTGGTCAACAGTCAGGCTTCTGACATCCTTCGTAGTAGTACATCAAGAAACCGACTTGTGTGATGCTTCTCAGCCCTCAGCTGCTTGCGAACTTCAGTTGGAAATCTCTCAGCAATGAATTTTCTGTCGTGCTGCATTTACATTCACCATATTTTAACCTTGTATTTGGCAGCATTCGAAAATCTGGTTGCCCATCACCTAGGGATTGAAGGGATTCGATCCAAAAGGAAAGTGCACCGCTGGTAGTAAGCTATTCGAACTGCGGGCATAGTTATTAACAGCAGCCAGCCCATAGTATGCGAGAGGCCGAGATGCACTCAGACAGACCCAGTGACTGGACAATCAGGTGCTCACTGTCACCAGGCGGCAAGTATTGGTTCCTCTGGTATCCGTATAACGAACCCCGGGATAGCCTCGATCTCACACAGTTCCCAGTGAATTGTACGCGTACCAGAACTCCTCTATGCAGTAGAGACTACTACTGCAGGTGATGAGCGAGTTTGTTGCTGTGTTGAGAATACAATATGGGTCCGTCAGGTTATATCCTCTGCGCCTGGGCTAATTGAGTCGTGTAGATGTAAATGCGAAGTGGGAAAGAAGGGATGGTTGAAGACCTTTGCCAGTATGCACTCACAAGCAGGACAATTCCTAAGTGCATTCCCTGCTTCAGATTAGAGACTGCCATACTTAGAAATAATGTACAAAGAATACATAGTAAGGATAGACGAACAAACGCGGCCAGAGAACAACCGACGAACTCCACAACATCATCTCATATGTCTAATACATAGATCATTCACCCACATTTGGTCACCTTTCGTCTCGCCTGACCACTCATCCGACCAGAACCAGCACTTTCATTTCGGTGCCAAACAAATGGCTTGGCGATGCTGTACAAAGACGTTGTGATGTTTGAACCGGGTTTGCGAGGATCAGGAAGACGTTGTATGATCCTTGTGACGAGGCATTTGTTGGTGAGTCGAGTAGAGAGCGAAGTCAACAACGATTTGAATTTGTCGTCACTTGGAAGTGACAGCATCAGTGAATTGTTTGGATTAAGATCGCGGGCGTCCGCCCAATTCGAGGCCGTCCAACGATGTAACGATAGTTTGTGCTTCCTGATGTCTGCCATAGAAAGTGGCTCGAGGTCAGCAAAGAGGTTTCCTTCGCGGCGGAATTCCTTGGAGTCTGTAAAGTGACCATAGTCCCCCAGCTGTTCTCGTAAGGCTCAAACATTGTATGAAAGGCATATGTACTCACTTCGATACCATCGGATGCGTCCAAGAAGTCACAGGATCCGCCGTCTATTTCGAGGCTAATGTACTTCCTTGGCCTAGTGAGTACTAGTATCATGAGACCCCGCCAGTCACAGCCGAGAATGTATGTTCCCTAAATGAATAGTGATATCAGTGCCAATGAGATGTGTAAAGAAAAGCAACCCACATCAACATCAAAGGCTGTCCATTCACCAGATACGTCACTGGAACCGGGATTGTGAAATACCCCAAGCTTAACTCCACAAATCCTTAATCTCTTCCACATGATGGACGAAATCTGAAGGATTCTGGTTGATCGAGGGAGACGGGTCTGCATAATGCAGACCTGTTCAACCCCAGAACGCGCCTTATTCACGTGTCTCGCATGTGTTGGCATTCTGGACTTCATTTCCCAGTATTTATCGTTCATATAGATTTCCCATGATTTTGAAGTTCGTAGATTTATGTTAGAGTCATCAGAAACGACATATATCCAGTCCTTGCCAAGAGATTGACCAAGGCTCACTACAAGGCGAGCGTTAGTTTGATTATCGGAATAGACTCTGATGCCAAGGGAATTGATGCTGGTCAACGTGAGCGTGTCTCCGGCGAATTTCTTTGGGTACGCGCCGCAACAAGTAAAACCATTCTCAATGAGCGCGCTATCATCGATTTTGAATGTGGTATTGCAACGTGGTGGATCTTGATATCTGAGATAGACTTGGCACAATTGCCATACAGGCGGAGGAGGGGAGGAAGGGGAGGTGGGTCCCGCTGAAGTGGTATCCGTAGAAGAACGCAAAGCCCAGAAGGCTGGCCCTGGATCTCTGTAGTAATTGGATTCCAACAAAACCAAATCGATGGTCTCTGGTGGTTCTGATGGACCACGGCGACATGGCAACCGGGCTACGAAGTGAGAGCGAGACTCGCGAGAGGGCCGCAGGGGCAGCCAAATTTGGATGCCGCGATTCATGATCGGGAATGTGCCGAGTCGATCTTCGATCGAGTTCAGCCCTTCTTTGGCGATGTCTTTTTTGATATATTGGATGAATTCATCGTGACCCATCAACACCATTGTACCACAATCCTCGAAGAACCTCGGGTCATTCGCGAGGATATTGCCAGTCTGCTTATTGTCATCCATGCGACTCCACGCAAAGATGCTTTGGTCATTCGATGCGCGGATGATCTCCAGCTGCAGACGGTGAAATGCTTTCTTCCCCTCTCCATACAGCATCGGCATGTTCACTTCCAGCAGACCCATCAGCGAGTAAGCTCTGTCCTCCACTCGCGTCGTTGTACGATTGGCTGCCCACGACATGATTTGAGCAATACATGGACGGTTTCCGCAAAGTCCATGTGTCAATATATGTTCCGGAATTTTAGTGATGTCTGCCAAGGTAGGTGCAAGCGCCCTCTTGTCACCTATGTTTTGCCAATTCTTGTTGAAAAACTGGACGTCACTTGGGGCTATCAACTCTTGTAGCGTCCACCCACGTGAGAACCATTCCGGCCAGCCATTGAATTTGCGATACCTCTTCCTGTCGGGCGCAGTGGGAAACAGTGGATCGGGGACGTCGTGGAAGTACGCATAGCATACTCCCGCGTTTTTGTACCACCGATACATGGAATTAATGGCCTCGGATAGCTCTGCACTGCTTCGCTTGTCGATGCAGCACGTATCGACCCACAACCACTCGAACTTGTCCTTCTTCGCCTGCACACAGCTAGCGAGGATCTTCCGATATCCAAGGCGTTGGCGAATTTGCTCTTTCTTTTCCATCTTTGCCAGGTCGACGATCTCCTCATAGTTGACCTCTTGCTCGGTCCACCGATGGGATAAGATCGCATAGGATGTGGCTTCGTCATAGTAAGTGGAGTCGAGGACCTCGGCTTGGTAATTCACTCCTTCCCCGTCGCTCATCACCTGCTCCCTCTCCAGAAATGCTTCTACGTTGATCAGGTGCATGCTGTGCAAGTGCATTAGTTTCGACGGGATCATCAACTGTGAATGGTATCAGTTACACTTTCACAGAATTAGAATATTGTTGGATCGGAACGGTAAACGTGTAGTCGTGGTGGTAAAGGTGCAGGATCACACGTGTTGCTTTTAACCGAAAAGCCTCCCCAGACACAGCAAAGCAATTGAGCGCCCTACAACCTTCTTCATCTCCCAGCCTTCCTTCGACTTTCTGGTTTGCCTAAGGAGACCAATCAATTTTGGCCATTACAATCAACGAACATATTATATATGACTCCAGCGGATGTGATACCCGCAGTGAAAATTTGTACAATGGACTGGTGTCGGGACAGATGGACCTACTATACACAGTATAAAATACAACATGCGCCACCAACTTAGTCCTCACCCCACCATCTCTCACCCAGCTCTCGGATCATGACCCGCCCGACCGACAAGCAGAGACAGACAGCCGAAAATCACCGACAAATATCTTCTTTGTACGGTCCACTGCACCAACTCCGTCTGAGCCTGGGTGCTTCCTGTCTTCTCTCCTGTCGACAATGAATTGATCTCGAACAATTCATCATAAACTTACTGCCGAAGTTCCTTGACCGTGCACCCGGATCACTCGACTCACCCCTCCCACAGTCAACCCACCTGGTGTCAGAAGTATCCGACGATCTGGTGTCGTCACGGTGATGTGTGTTGGAGATAAACAGAACTGTTGTGGTATGTTTACCTACTTACATAAGCATGCATCGCACTAGAGTAGAGTTTCTAGTACCATAGTTCCCTCAGTAGCTTGCCAGACTACTGAGGGTGAGTACCATCTACTAACCACCACATACACTTACTGATACCTTGTAGTTATCCTACAGGTACATACTAATATATAGTAGCTTGCCAGCATACTGAGGTTATCCTACAGCTCTCCTTCTCTCTTCCTTCAGGCTAGACCTTCCCTGTGCAGACCACCACCTTTCTATAATGTGTTGTCAAGCTCGGATCAGCCCTGAACCATATACCTCTTATTTCACTTTTATTTGTTGACTGATTGTGATTAGTATTCATGTACCTTGCCATGTACCTTCGGCACAGCTCTCCGAGCCCAGTATTTAGTCTGTCATGTGTTGACCCGTGTATAGAAAGGTGGTGGTCTGCACAGGGAAGGTCTAGCCTAAGGAAGGGAGAAGGAGAGCTGTAGGTAACCTCAGTAGTCTGGCAAGCTACTGATATATTAGTATATACCTGTAGGTAACTACAAGGTATTAGTAGGTAGGAAAGTGGTTAGTAGGAATGTACTCACCCTCAGTAGTCTGGCAAGCTACTGAGGGAACTATGGTACTAGGAACTCTACTCTAGTGCGATGCATGCTTATGTAAGTAGGTAAACATACCACAACAGTTCTGTTTATCTCCAACACCGAGCACCTCAGCCTTTGTCTCCGAAGCTGAGGTGAGACCTATATTTATTATTCACTACGAGTACTATACTAACTATCCTACTTAGCTCCATCTGATTGTACTCGTCTTTAGGTATTGAATATAGCCTTTGTCTCCGAAGCTGAGCTCCATCTGATTGTACTCGTCTTTAGCCATCCGCTGTACCTCGTAACCTTTGTCAGGTTATGAGCCCTGCCGCCAACATGAGTTCTGATAACACCCGTGAAGATTGTTGGAGTTATAAACAGATTGTTGTGGTATATTTACCTACTTACATAAGCATACATCGCACATACAGTAGAGTCTATTACCATAGTCCCTCAGTAGCTTGCCAGACTACTGAGGGTGAGTACATTCCTACTAACCACTTTCCTACCTACTAATACCTTGTAGTTACCTACAGGTATATACTAATATAACAGTAGCTTGCCAGACTACTGAGGTTACACTACAGCTCTCCTTCTCCATTCCTTAGGCTAGACCTTCCCTGTGCAGACCACCACCTTTCTATAAAGATTTGTATACTGTTCCCAAACTCGAACCTGATGGTCGTAACTGGATTATATTCAAGAATCGGATCAAGTGGGCACTTGCTGCCCGTGGAGTCGCCTCACATCTCGATGCAAAGAAAGCTCCAAAGCCATCTCCACCTGCTGACTCCACGCAACAGGATGCCTATGAGATTGAGCTTGCTGCTTGGGAGAAGACCGAGTTTACTTGCCGCCAGCAACTTGCTCGGGCCTTACCCGACTCTACCTTGTGGAAAATTCTTCATGCGACAACAGTTGCTGACATGTGGAAAACCATTGTCACGGAATACGAATCGAAGACTGTTCTTGTCCAAGCTGACTTGCGCGTCCGCTTCCAGTCCCTTAAATGTGCCGAGAAAGGGGACCTCCGAGCTCATCTGGATAAGCTCTGATCCATGCGCGAAGAGCTCGCAGCTGTGGGAGTCAGTCTGTCGGACGACGAGTACACCTCTACTATCATTCGCTCTTTACCGGCTCACTATGCTAATTATATTGCACATCTATCTGTGTCAGCCCATCTCCTCGAGAAAACCTTGAAACCCGATGACACGATGCGTTACCTAACTCAGGAATATGATCGTTTGAATGCTGGAAAAGCTGAGTCGTCAAAAGGCGAAAAGGGGGTTGCTTTCACTGCTTCAAGTAATGGCTCTGGCAACCGTGGTCAGAAGCCGAAACAAAAGAAGGGGGCATGCTGGAACTGTGGTGGTAACGGCCACAAGAAGGACCAGTGCCCTAGCCCTAGCCAGGATGGCAAGGAGAAGCCGAGCACCAGTGGGAAAGATTCGTCAAAGGACTTGAAAACTGGAAAGAACCAGCCAAGCACGTCAAAGGGAAACTCTGCCAATGCTGCTGAGTTCGAAGAGGATGGTGCCTGGGCAGCGTGCACAATCAGTTCCGACGAGGAAGCTGATGAACTATTCATAGAAATAACGGATTACAAGTCATCTGACTCGGAGTTTTGGTTCTCCGAGACAGAGGATGATGACACCCCACATGTGGCTGTTACGAGCGAGAATGGTGCAACTTTGGTCACCATAGTAGCTCCTTTGGCCACCAAGAGTGTGGATGAACCTGGTCTGGCTGCTGCCGCAGGCCCCGGCCCTCGTGATCCAAACCGAGTTATTGAACTCTATGATTCTGGCACTACCCACCACCTATCCCCTTATCGAGACCGTTTCGTCAGTCACATTCCGACCTATCCCTCCAAAGGGCTTTGATGCCGCAAACCAGCAGTCGTTTAGTGCCACCGGTGTTGGGGACATGTTAGTCGAAGTCCCTAACAGTGTGGAAGCATCCACCATACGACTCACCGAGGTGTTGTACTCTCCCGAAGTGGGATACACACTGGTTTCGATCGGCCGGATTGACGATGCTGGGTGCACAACTACCTTTGGAAAGGGTGTATGCACAATCTCTGCCCCGAGTGGCAAAGTCCTAGGTCAAATCCCCAAGACGACTCGTGGACTATACAAGGTGGTACATGATGTTAGTAATGGGAGTGCAAATGTGGCTGCCGAGAGACTCACCACACTGGAGTTGCATCGCCGCATGGGGCATATCGCGCCTGAAACTGCCAAACGTCTGGTTACAAAAGGCTTCGTGACTGGACTTGCACTCACCGATTCTACCGACGGCTCAAAAATGTTTTGTGAGCCTTGTGTTGCTGCTAAATTGAAGCATCGACCTGTTGCTAAGGAGCGACAGGGGGAGCGAGCAACAATTTATGGTGGCGAAGTTCATTCAGACCTGTGGGGACCAGCCCCAATCGAGTCGCTGGGTGGCTGTCGATACTACGTCAGTTATACGGACGATAAGACGCGCGAAACGACCCTTTACCTCCTGCGGGAGAAATCGGAGACCTTCAAGACCTATAAGAGGTATGAAGCTTGGGTCAGGAACCACCGCGACGCAGTAATTAAGGTGCTATGCACCGATCGGGGAGGCGAGTACCTTAGCAATGAGTTCACAGCTCATTTGGAGGCCCAGGGAACTGAACGTGTACTTACCGTGCACGACACACCGCAGCAAAACGGAGTTGCCGAGTGGTTGAATGGAATCTTGGCTGAAAAAGTTCATGCCATGTTATACAACTCTGGGTTACCTCATTTCCTGTGGGGAGAGGCTGTGAATCATGCGACTTGGCTGAAAAATTGTACCTCGACGAAAGCACTTGAAGGCAAGATGCCCTTCGAGGCTGTACATGGGAACGCGCCGAATCTTGCAGGGCTGCTGGTCTGGGGCGCCCGTGTGTGGGTCCATGTTGCGGATGCGTCGAAAATAGACAGCCGTGCCCCTTTGGGGCACTGGGTTGGCTATGATAGCCAGAGCAGGGGCCACCGCGTGTATTGGCCTGATAGAAGGTCAGTAACAGTCGAACAGAGTGTCCGATTCGAAACGAGCAAGGTAGACTTACCTCCAGCACACGGAAACATCATGTTTGAGGGGGAGGGAGGTGTGGCTGGCAACCGCACCACTCCCGGCGCTGAAATCGCTCCAAACGACTCGAATTTGGGTGAAAAATCAGCTAAAAGCAATGAAAACTCACCTTTGAACGGAACTGGACCATCCTGCTCGGAATCGGACGATCGCAGCGTGAATACGGACACGTCAGCGACGTCTGGATGCCCTCAGCGCACCTGTAACCCGTCCCGATACATGCAAGACATCTTATCTGGTGTAGGATCAGCAACAGGCCCCAATACTCGTTCTGGCTTACCTCCTGGTGTACAAGCGCCATCCCTTGATGAAAACATGTCGAAGGGCGATGGGAAAACCCTAGACAACGTTGTTGAAGAGTTGGGAATGGCTGCCGCAGTCGCTGAAGTGATTGGACTCGAACCAAGGAGTGTGGAGGAGGCGAGGAAGTGTCCTGACTGGCCAAAGTGGGAAGAGGCGATAAACGCCGAATTGGGACAGCTGGACGCCATGGGGACTTGGGAGGTCGTGGATAAGCCTGCAGGAGTGAACGTGGTCGGGAGTAAGTGGGTATTTAAGGTAAAAAAGGACGCGACTGGAAACATTGAGCGGTACAAGGCACAACTTGTTGCACAGGGGTACACGCAGGTCCCTGGTGTCGATTACTTCGATACATTTGCACCCGTTGCCAAGCTCGCGTCGATTCGAACTGTCCTTGCCCTAGCTGCCCGCCATGACTGGGAGATCCACCAGGTCGACGTCAAGAGTGCTTATCTCAATGGTGAATTTGAAGATGCCGAAGTTATCTACATGCGTCAACCACCGGGCTTCCCCATCTCCGACTGCCCTGGAAAGGTTCTACACCTACTTCGACCCTTGTACGGACTCAAGCAAAGTGGTCGCCGCTGGTACGAGAAGCTTCGTGAACTTCTCGAGGAGGCTGGTTTCCGACGATGCAAATCTGACCATGCTGTGTTCATCAGGCGCAAAGGTGACACTCTAGGGATCATTACTATCCATGTCGACGATATGATGATCATTGCCAGCTCAACCTGTCTTGTGCAGGATATCAAGCGCCAGTTGAAAGGTAAAGTCGAGATTTCCGATCTTGGCGAAATCCACTGGTTGCTAGGCTTTGAAATCCAGCGCGATCGAGATGCCCACACACTTTCCTTGTTGCAAAAGTCCTATATTGACTCTGTCGTGAAACGGTATGGACTTGAAGATGCAAAGCCATTGTCCACTCCCATGGATCCCTCTGCACGACTCTCCAAATCCCACTCGCCGAACACACCCCAGGAGTATGCTGATATGCGAGATGTGCCTTACCGTGAGGCGACTGGCTCCCTCACCTATGCAGCGATTGGAAGTCGCCCAGACATTGCATATGCCACCACTGCAGTCTCTCGCTTTAATGAGAACCCTGGTAGGGTGCATTGGGAGGCTGTCAAGCGAATCATCCGATATCTGAAAGGTACCATTGGTTGGGAGATTACCTACGGTACTAAGGTAAAGGACTTAGAGGGCTATACTGATGCAGATGGCAGTATGAACGAGGACCGCCATGCCATTTCAGGATACGTGTTCCTGATTGATGGAGGCCCAGTCTCGTGGTCTGTTAAAACGCAGGAAATTGTCGTGCTATCTACGACCGAAGCCGAATACGTTGCTGCTATGCATGCGGCCAAAGAAGCCTTGTGGCTGCGCTCATTCCTAGGCGACATTCTCAGACCCCTTAATAGTGCAATGACCCTCTACTGTGACAACCAATCTGCCATCGCCCTCACGAAGAACGACCAGTTCCATGCTCGTACCAAACATATCGACATCCGCTACCACTTTATCCGTTATGTCATCCAGAATGGCTCTCTCTGCCTCGAATATTGTCCAACAGAGGACATGACTGCTGACATGCTTACCAAAGCACTGCCTAGTCCAAAGGCGAAGCATTTCGCCAGTGCCCTTGGACTGCATCCAGCTTGAAGGGGGAGTGTCAGAAGTATCCGACGATCTGGTGTCGTCACGGTGATGTGTTGTCAAGCTCGGATCAGCCCCGAACCATATACCTCTTATTTCACTTTTATTTGTTGACTGATTGTGATTAGTATTCATGTACCTTGCCACGTACCTTCGGCACGGCTCTCCGAGCCCAGTATTTAGTCTGTCATGTGTTGACCCGAGCACCTCAGCCTTCATCTCCGAAGCTGAGGTGAGACCTATATTTAGTATTCACTACGAGTACTATACTAACTATCCTACTTAGCTCCATCTGATTGTACTCGTCTTTAGGTATTGAATATAGCCTTTGTCTCCGAAGCTGAGCTCCATCTGATTGTACTCGTCTTTAGCCATCCGCTGTACCTCGTAACCTTTGTCACCTGGCGAGTAGTACCGGGAGAGTGTGATACCATGTCGTACCATTGGCCACGCCAAGATGGTGAGCATCCGAGTGGCTAACACATGAGCAGTGGGGGGTCCGGGTCAGCGCACTATCTGGCGTATGCAGCGTCTCAGTCCGAGCTTATGCTGCCACTGGCACCCCGTGTTGCAACAAACCTACATGGAGTGGCGTTCTCTTCATGGGGTTCTCCTTTCCCTGCTGAGGTTTCCTGCCCATTACTAGTATATGTTAAATATTTCACTTTTATGGCGACACCAGTGGATCAGCCGGAAGTTTGGATGTAGGATATCCAACGTATGTTCATCGACAACCCCGATGGAAGGAGGTCATGTGTGAGCTCGATTATTTCATTGTCAGATGTCATTCACACAGTTAAGTTGATACCCAAGTCATGATGGGTGGTGGTCAATCAGTGATGGCGGAGACGATCTGCCGCTGTCGTACATACATGTCTCGTACTAGTTGACATGGTCCCACACATTCGTGTCCACTGGCATCACCCATCCCTTTGATCCACATCGTCATTGTCGTCGTCTCGAGACGCTGACAGAAGCCACCTCGAATTGCTTGTCTAACAGGTACGAAGTTCGTCTTGTCCTTTCTTCTTTCCTCACTACAGTACTTATAGGCTTGCATATAATTGCATATCACAAATCCCATCTCAGGGCTTCTGTGTTGGAGATAAACAGAACTGTTGTGGTATGTTTACCTACTTACATAAGCATGCATCGCACTAGAGTAGAGTCACTATTACTATAGTTCCCTCAGTAGCTTGCCAGCATACTGAGGGTGAGTACCACCTACTAACCACCACATACTTACTGATACCTTGTAGTTATTCTACAGGTATATACTAATATATAGTAGCTTGCCAGCATACTGAGGTTATTCTACAGGCTCTCCTTCTCCCTTCTTCAGGCTAGACCTTCCCTGTGCAGACCACCACCTTTCTATAGGTTATGAGCCCTGGCTCTGCCTAGCCAGAAGGAAAGGAATACCAGGAGAAAAGGAACCCAGAGGTATAACAAGTGAAATGGTCAAAATTCCCGCACTCGAACTCGACGGACAAAATTGGAAAATTTACCGCGCGAAGTTACTCGAGCACGCAGCCACGAAAGGTTGGCTAAATGTCCTAGCTGGCGAACCGGACGAAGATTGGGAAGGGTGTAATGCTCTATTGCACGAAGTACTCCATGATACCATCCATATTTCTATCTATATCCGACTTCGTCGCAACACCGCGCATCAAGTATTTAAATACCTTGCGAAACGTTTCCGCGACCGCGATCCAATTGCGGACCCCCGCGCGAAGAAACTCGCAACCTGCGCAAACGAGGACAAACGACATCCGTCAGCAGAAGCTCCTACGAGCGAGAACGCAGCCGCAGAGAGGCATGCGCACGCAGAACGGGAAGACCTACCAACCAAAGACCTCACTCGAGGCACTGAAGACGTCGACGACAGAATTGTCGGACGCAAAGACCCACGCACGAGTGCAGAAGCACCTGCGAAGGGCAATAGCGCCAATAGCATAGAGACGACACCTGTCGTACTCGAAAGCGCGCCGCACGAAATGCAAAACGAGCCGCAAGACTCACTGCCCCTGACACCGAGGCTGCCAACTGAGGGCAAGCCAGACGAGTGCAAGCAGGAGGCAGCGGAAAGCGTTGTGACGGCAGGACGCACAAACGGAACGGTCGGAATGACCGAACCACACGAAACAGTCGCGGACATCGACGGAAAGGCTGCGCCGGGCAGAGAACTGGCGGAGAGGGTCCATGTAGTCGATGAGGGCACCGAAACGGAGTGCGACAGTAAGTCGCAACTCCAACAAACAAATTCTTACTGCGAAGAAGACTGTCAGCGCAATGCAAACGCAAACGCGGACGTACCTAGTGCATACAAACTGCCGCTCGAGGGGGAGTGGACAGTATATGCGAGCGGCGAGGACAAGAACTCGGACGCGGACGGTCCAAGCGAGTCGAAAGAGACCGAGGGCACTGCGGGAGTGGAGTCAGAGGGCTGCAGAGGTACGAGCGAGCGAGTGAGCGCTGAGGAGGCAGGAACGGACGTCCAAACCCCCGTCGAATGTTGCCAGCAATCATGCATGGCGGATGGCGACGGAGATCGAGAGGTCGAGCCAGCGGACATCCCGAATGAGTCGGAGACACTCGTAATCGCGTCGATCGAGTCGGAGAGCCCAGACGGCGGTGGAATACCGCGCATGCACCTTGGAAGCACGAGTTGGCGTGCAGGTGACGCGAACGGCTGTGGAAACCGAGCGGATGCGTCGAGAGGGTCGACGGATGCTTTGAGCATGTCGAACAACGCTGAAATGGCTGGTATGAGCGATGGTGAGGGTGCAGGGACGTACCTGGGCGTTGGAGGCGCGAAATGCGTCGTGAACGCGACGGATGGCGTTGGGAGCCGGATGGATGTGTCGACTGGGCCCACAGACGTACCATGCGTTGCAACGCACGCAAATATACCTGCAAACGCGACCCAGATCGTCAGTATACCTCGAAAGAAGGCAAAACCGCCAGACTCACCTTTTGGCACCACGAGAACAGCTCCAGACGAGCCAAACGGCGTCGGAGACCACATGGATGGGTCGAACAGACGCACGGACGCGCACAGCGTTGGAAACGGCAGAGAAACAGCTGAAAACGAAGCGGAGAGCATCAGATCGCATCGAACCGGATCGAGGACGCGAAACTCACCTAACGGGCGCGATATCGCGACGCCCAAGCTTACCGTTCGATGGAGAAAGGTTAGTGTTGATGGTAGTGACGTCTACGTACCACGGAACGCGCCGATCGACACGACAAATCGGAGAATCGTCTTTGGACGAGTCGAGAGCGGAGTTGAGGCGATTGCGCCAAATGTCGAAGGCGAAAGGGCTGGCGATGGCGATGGCGATGGAAACGGAGGTGACGGTGATGATGGCGACGCGGACGGCACGACTAGCGGCGACGGCGTTGACTCGACGCGAGTCAATGCAGCGCAGCTGGCTACAGATAGTCAGCATATGCGTCAAAGCCGAAGATCGCGACGAAACGACTTACCAGTGTCGTCAAGGCCACTCATCCAACGCGAAAGGCGTCCGTACGGACACGTCAGGCGTCGCCCGCGACGCGGAAGGCTCAAGATCGAGCGAATAAACATCAGCCAAACGCCAGAACGCGAAACGACTTACCTGGGACGCGCACACGTCACGCAGCCACCCGGGAACACTTCGAACCAAGCCTATGGGGTCTATAGACCCAGGTGTCGACGCGGTCGTATCAAATCCGCACCTACAAACGTCAGTCGGACGCGAAACGGCGGAAACGCCTACCTTAGACGCGATAACGCGATCCGGTTGATTCGGAGACCTAGAAAACAAATAAGAAGGTTAAATAAACTTACCTTCGATTGCAGGATGCAGGGGGAGCGCCGACGCGACGACGGAGACTACGGATGAGTCCTCCGCGCGCTGCAATCAGCGCAGGCATATGGGCGCGACGCAACTTACCAAATCGGGCAACGATGCGGAAGTCACACAAACGGACAAACCTTCGCATTCAAAAGTCTCAAATTCTATTCGAATCGGACACATTTATTTGCAAGCACATTTTATTGCATTCAGCTAAGTACATTCACTGAATTACTTTTACTATTCTTTCTATCCATCACACCACTTTGTTTATGGGGGAGTGTTGGAGATAAGCAGAACTGTTGTGGTATGTTTACCTACTTACATAAGCATGCATCGCACTAGAGTAGAGTCACTATTACTATAGTTCCCTCAGTAGCTTGCCAGCATACTGAGGGTGAGTACCACCTACTAACCACCACATACTTACTGATACCTTGTAGTTATTCTACAGGTATAATATATAGTAGCTTGCCAGCATACTGAGGTTATTCTACAGCTTCTCCTTCTCCCTTCTTCAGGCTAGACCTTCCCTGTGCAGACCACCACCTTTCTATATTCTGTCCATCCATATGGTCCATTCCTGCTATTAAGGTTATAGTTGCCCTGAACGAAGGCTCTCCTCCTCCTCATCCAACCAATCGTTGTCCTATTATTTTGCAAAAAAGGGAACCTTTGGTGAGTTTGAGTTTGTTTTATTAGGTTCCTCTCTCAAATATCTCACGCTAGTGCCCTAAAAGACTGATGACAAGACGTCCATGAATTTCGCCACCTGGGTGACACCGCTTATGTTACTAATTAGTAACAGTAGTACATACCTGTCAGTGTTACTAGTTAGTAGGGATAATCGATTTCGCAGCTCTCAGCAATTTGCACAGCTCTCAGCTGTTACTTAGGAAAACTGTAATAGAGATGGTAGTTGAAGATAACCTATAGGATCTAATTGATAGATAAGGACATCACGTGCTAGATATGACGCACCCATGATTACTAATCATGTGCCAGCAACACACAACGTGCTTCCCCTGTCCTAGCGACTTCTGCCATTGTCTCCCACAATGACAAAGCATCTTTGCTCATCGTCGGTGACAATGAGCACACACAATACTCATTTCTTCACTGTTTCTCTGCAGGTTTTTCTTGTTCTTGTTCCATCATGTGTATAATACATGTTTTTCTTTGTATTACCAACAATAAGTGAGAATTACTTGTGTATGTCAACAAGAAAGTATGATTATATCTTATCTTATTTAATCTTGGAGATTTCCAGAGATTGTTGAAGCAATACCTATGTATGTAGAGGAACTGCTACTCCTGCTCACCTGTTATGTGGAGGGGACAAGCTGAGATGATAGTGGTAGCTGGTCAAGAGCTGTTATATTATATAAGCGATGAACGCTGTTTATATACAACAAACATTGTGATGTGTGACTGTGACATGTGACATGTGACATGTAACATCTACTCTAAAGAGGACTATTACTAAGTCTACACTAATATGGGTCGCAGTCTTGTGTGCACTTCACGGACGGTTTATGCCGGGTGCACGTTGTCACGCACCAAACAGGTTTGGTACAGTGAACATGGAAGATAACGTCAATATCAAACAATCCTAATGCAAAGGATGAGCATGACGGAGCCTCATCGTAGCCATCTATCGCACAAGAAGACTATCCTGATGCAAGAGACGGCTGCCGACGCTGACAGTCATCTATCGCACAAGAACCGCCAAGAAGCAGAAGAAACTGGAGGAATAACGTCCATTATGGTATGAGAAAGGAATGCAATCTACTGCAGTCCAACTCCCATACCAGAACGAGCAAAGAAGCTGAAGAATTGATGGAGAAACGAAGGAAAGAAGAGAAGAAACGACGTTAGCGCTCAAATGTCATTTTTAGGCGCCCAGTGCCGGCATTCCGATATTTTGAATAGCTCCACCATTTCCAAAGCTATCAGGCACGTGACTATACTGTCAGAGAGCCTAGAGCATGGTCTATCTGCCTGTCAAGTTCCGATGTGGATCCGTTCATTTCCCACAGAGATATTCCCCCTGCAATCCAGATGTTCGTCTCATCAGTCACTATGGAGTCCGTATTTTCTCTGGATCATTTCTCTGCTATTGCTGCAGATCTCCACTATGTCCTGGTCTTAGGACAGCCTCTCCCAGAGTTCCCGTGCACTGCCTGGCACATATCTTCCCAGCCTGCTCCCTCAGTCCCCCTCGTTCTCGGTCAGCGCATTCTCCTTGTCAGTCCTGCATCAAGGACGTACTTTGGTCATCTTAGGTCTATTGTCAAGATTGAGAAGTCTTCTCTGGTCGTCTCTGTGTCCCCTGAGCCCTCAGCCTATGGTCCCTTCCTCCCAGATACTTGCCATGTCCATCTTCCTCTGTCGTTCGTCTCACTTCCCTGGATGCGTCGAATTCAGTACTCTATCCGCTTCCCTACTTTCAGACGGCGTCCTCCAGCACCATGACAGTTATATCCCTACTTTAGAGTGCTATTAGGAAGAAGAACCCTCTCTCATTCTTTCCCAGAAGAGAGCTCGTCAAGGGAGCCCATGGTTGCGCTTCAGTGGCACTAGAACACATGCATTACACCTTAGTGCATGGTGACCCCCCAAAGACCTCTGGACTCCTGATACCCTTCTTGTGGCTGTTCTGTCTCGGATCAATCCCCCTATTAATCCCAGATCTTCCTCATTGTTGTCCCATCAAACTTCCTGATGGTACACAGCCTCCCATCAAACTTCCTGGGCTGTGCATCAATGACTCCCTTCTGCTGTGCAGTGACTCATCCCTTGCTTACTGATGCCCTCATGTCATCAGTATTACTCTATCCCTTTTGCATTTTTGATATATTACTCAGCTGATGACTCACTCCCTTACCAATCAATCTTGTCATGCAGCTTATTCATGCTCCCTATGCTTACTCATTGCTGCTTATCCCTTGCTTACTGATCGCTTACAAAGCCCTTACCAATCACTTACCAATCCTTGACAAATTCTGCTTATTCCCTTCCTTTTTTGTACTTTAATGCTGTGTCCCCCCATGTATTTAAACCCCTGGGCTCAGCCCAGTGGAAGAGAGCCCAATTGTACGAAATTATCCCTCTCTCAGTCTCTCTCAGTCAGTATCCCCTCAGTACTTTGAGTCTTGTAGGCTTCAGTGAAGGTCTAAAGGCTCTGATATCCAAGTTTTATTCAATCTATTCAAGTCCAAGTCTTTCTCTAGGCTCAATCGGAGTCTAGCCAGTCAATCCTTCATTCCCCATTGCTTCTGGACATCAGGAGCCCCCTTGCCCCCTTGCTGCACCGATCTCTAGGTGTAGTATCACTACTTCAGTCTCAGTCACCCCAGTCCCCGCTTTGACACTTCCTAGGCTATAGGAAGAGTCCAGACATCTATCCCCTTTGTCATCTACTGCTCCTGTACCCCAGGAGTATCCTGCATCTCTGTCTGCATCACCCTGTTGGTGTAGATCCCCTCTCCCCCTCCTCAGCACATCCTCTCTGGACACCGTGGAGGCAAACCACCACTCGCACTTTTTCGTAGTCCTTTGTTGGTGTTGTGTTTGGGTTATTACTCCGACCCAAATCCACACTTTGACTCACAATGTGCGACTTCAACAGAGATCACAGTTACTATCATGTGACCACTTGTGCATAATGGACATCCCATGCATAATGATAGGTAGCGCTCCACCTCCCCAATTTCTTGACACCGGAATAAGTAAACTAGACTACATACATCATAGTTTCATTGACTGGATACTTGTCTGAAAAGGAACAGTGTTGTGTAGCGTTCCCGGCACCAAAAGTTGTCTGACTATCACCCAAAAATGACCTAGATACATAGATCTAAAGAGATCCTTCCACCCATTCTCCATAGAAATTTCAGGTGACCTACGACACACTATCCTCCATGATTTGCACATTTTACTTATGATACAAAGGCCGGAAATTTACTTGTTATTCAAGAATCTTTGGGAGGGAGTGACAACGATACTAAAAGAGGAAGTCACTCTCTAGATGTCAGTTGAGTCTCCGCCCATCTATCCTTTAATCTTGCCCGTCATGCCTTGCGTGACATGCTGTGACAAAATTGTGCATTACATGTCGATTTTGCACTTTTTTCGTTCACACGCTGCTGCTGAACGACACACTGCGAATTCATGCACTGGAGTTGTACAGAGTTGTAGATAGGACCTTTGGGCACCTCTGGCTGAAAGCCAGGGTCTTCAAGTTGTTGTGTTGTGGAGTTATTCAATGAATAGTCAAAATTATGCATTAGGCATGCAATGATAGTACATGTGATTCAGAGTAGTGTCAACCGGAATACTGGTAGATCACATGACCGGCTCCACAAGATAGCCAGAACTATCACAAGCTAAGCACGTGTTTAACACATGCTGATGCACATTGCAGGCATGTTTCCAGATAACTACATATATGGAAAGTGCACCTACTACATATGGGAATATGGTGAAATAGGCAAGAATAATACTTATCTATGCACAGACCATGCACCAAGGTATATATACCCTGTAGGATTCCCTGTAGTCCTTTAGTTCAATACAGTCTCAACTGTTCTCTCATTACTCACTACTCAACTATACTCAACTTCAAGAACCAGCTACTAGCTATCAAAGGTACGCTTGCGTCCCTCCGTTGCTGTTGCCCCAGTTTTGTTGCTACAGTGTACTGGTGTGACCTCCACTTGGTTACATAATCATGTAGAGGTGTGTGTGTGTGTGTGACTTCCACTCAGTTACATAATCATGCGGAGTCTGTTGGGATGTCACTGTCCCTGTGACTCCTGCCACTGTCTCCCATGATGACAAAGCATCTTTGCTTGTCGTCGGTGACAATGAGCATGCACAATGCTCATTTCTTTACCATTCTTTGCACACTTTTTCTGTGCTTGCTTTACTATGTGTCTAGTAAACATTCACCGTAGTATTACTATACTAATAACTAATAATAAACACAATGCTGCTTTTCATTGGTGACACCATGCCACCCAGTGATGAAGAAGCCAACAAGATCATCACAGGAGGGGCTCAATGCTAGTAGGTATGGGGGGATGACTTCAAGATGCAATCACAATCGCCCAATAACAAGAATGGTGTGAATGGCAGGGAAATCATAAGACAGCCAGTGGTGTATGCGTAAGTATGGAGATGGTGGTGCGTTGTCTGATCGTGAATACTAAGAAGTGACGTTGGTTCACCATGGGTCGTAAAGCATGATTCATTAGTAGTCATAGCACCAGCACCAGCAGCAGTATCCTAGGCTGCATCAGAAGCAGAAAAGTCCATATCAGTGAAAGGTGACCAGGCGCAGTGGATGTGTCTAGATTCTGGTGGAGATCCTTGATGCCAGCTGGTGTGGGGGGTGACTTGCCTTTGGTTGGTGGTGCGTGCCCATGATCTAACAGCTTCATGTCACGCAGTGATGACAAAGCTGGCAGGAACTCCATGGGGGGTCCTCAATGCCAGCTGGTGCAGGGGTGACTTGCTTTTGGTTGGTGGTGTGTACCTGTATGCTAATGGCTTTGTGTAACCCAGCAATGATGAAGCCAACAGGAGCTTCATGGGAGGTCCTTGATGCCAGCTGGCAGGTGGGGTGGCTTGCCTTTGGTTGGTGGTGCATGCCCATGAGCTAACAGCTTCGTGTCATGCAGCGATGACAAAGCCAGCAGGAACTCCATGGGGGGTCCTTGATGCCAGCTGGTGCAGGGGCTGGCTTGCTTTTGGTTGGTGGTGCATACCTTTATGCTAACAGCTGTGTCACCCAGCAATGACAAAGCCGACAGGAGCTTCACAGGAGGTCCTCGATGCCAGCTGGTATGTGGGGTGACTTGCCTTTGGTTGGTGATGTGTGCCCGTTGTGAGTCAAAGTGTGGATTTGGGTCAGAGTAATAACCCAAACACAACACCAACAAAGGACTACAAAATTGTGCGAGTGGTGGTTTACCTCTGCGGTGTCCAGAGAGGATATGCTGAGGAGGGGGAGAGGGGATCTACACCAACAGGTTGATGCAGACAGAGATGCAGGATACTCCTGGGGTACAGGAGCAGTAGAAGACAAAGGGGAAAGGTGTCTGGACTCTTCCTATAGCCTAGGAAGTGTCAAAGCAGGGATTGAGGTGACTGAGACTGAAGTAGTGATACTACACCTAGAGATCGGTGCAGCAAGGGGGCAAGGGGGCTCCTGACGTCCAGAAGCAATGGGGAATGAAGGATTGACTGGCTAGACTCCGATTGAGCCTAGAGAAAGACTTGGACTTGAATGGCTGTCCTAAGAGCAGGACATAGTGGAGATCTGCAGCAATAGCGGAGAAATGATCCAGAGAAAATATGGACTCCATAGTGACTGATGAGACGAACGTCTGGATTGCGGGGGGAATATCTCTGTGGGAAATGAATGGATCCATGTCGGAACTTGACAGGCAGATAGACCATGCTCTAGGCTCTCTGATGGTATAGTTACATGCCTGATAGCTCTGGAAACAATGGAGCTATTCAAAATATCGGAATGCCGGCACTGGGCGCCTAAAAATGACATTTGAGCACTAATGTTGTTTCTTCTCTTCTTTCCTTCGCTTCTCCATTAATTCTTTCACTTCTTTGCTTGTTCTGGTATGGGAGTTGGACTGCAGAAGTGTGCATTCCTTTCTCATACCATAATGGACGTTATTCCTTCAGTTTCTTCTGCTTCTTGGCAGTTCTTGTGCGAGTGATGACTGCTAGACGTCGGCAGTCGTCTCTTGCATCAGGATAGTCTTCTTGTGCGATAGATGGCTATGATGAGGCTCCGTCGTGCTCGTCCTTCGCATCAGGATCATTTGATATTGACATTATCTTCCATGTTCACTGTACCAAACCTGTTTGGTGCGTGACACCGTGAGCTAATGGTTTCATGTCATGCAACAATGATGGAGCTGACAGGAGCTGTCCTCAATACAATACCAGCTGGTGTGTGCAGGGGGTGCCTTACTTTCGGCTGGCAGTGCATTCTGTAAGTTAACGGCTTCACACCACACAGCGATGACAAAGCTGACTGAATTTCTTTCATGTGGTGAGGTGTAGGGTGATGAGATATTGCAGTAGTGGGGTGTCGATTGGGTCATGGATGTTGTGGAGGTTGTTGTGAAAAGTAGGGTTGCGGGGGCACCATGGCCTGGGGTGGTTGTTGGTATGTTGGCTGAGACACATAATGGGTTGCATAGGAGGAGGTAAGGCGACCTGGTCAGGGGTGAAGTCCAGGGTGGTCTGAATTTTTGTGATGGTCTGTTCAAGCTAGAGAACACATGTGTGAGGGCAGTGTCACGCACCAAACAGGTTTGGTACAGTGAACATGGAAGATAACGTCAATATCAAATGATCCTGATGTGAAGGATGAGCATGATGGAGCCTCATCGTAGCTATCTATCGCACAAGAAGACTATCCTGATGCAAGAGACGACTGCCGATGCTGACAGTCATCTATCACACAAGAACCGCCAAGAAACAGAAGAAACAGGAGGAATAACGTCCATTATGGTATGAGAAAGGAATGCAATCTACTGCAGTCCAACTCCCATACCAGAACGAGCAAAGAAGCTGAAGAATTGATGGAGAAACAAAGGAAAGAAGAGAAGAAACGAATTTTTAGGCACCCAGTGCCGGCATTCCGATATTTTGAATAGCTCCACTGCTTCCAAAGCTATCAGGCACGTGACTATACTGTCAGAGAGCCTAGAGCGTGATCTATCTGCCTGTCAAGTTCTGACGTGGATGCGTTCATTTCCCACGGAGATATTCCCCCTGCAATCCAGACATTCGTCTCATCAGTCACTATGGAGTCTGTATTTTCTCTGGATCATTTCTCCACTATTGCTGCAGATCTCCACTATGTCCTGCTCTTAGGACAGCCTCTCCCAGAGTTCCCATGCACTGCCTGGCACATATCTTCCCAGCCTGCTCCCTCAGTCCCCCTTGTTCTCGGTCAGTGCGTTCTCCTCGTCAGTCCTGCATCAAGGACATACTTTGGTCATCTTAGGTCTATTGTCAAGATTGAGAAGTCTTCTCTGGTCGTCTCTGTGTCCCCTGAGCCCTCAGCCTATGGTCCCTTCCTCCCAGATACTTGCCATGTCCATCTTCCTCTGTCGTTCGTCTCACTTCCCTGGATGCGTCGAATTCAGTACTCTATCCGCTTCCCTACTTTCAGACGGCGTCCTCCAGCACCATGACAGTTATATCCCTACTTTAGAGTGCTATTAGGAAGAAGAACCCTCTCTCATTCTTTCCCAGAAGAGAGCTCGTCAAGGGAGCCCATGGTTGCGCTTCAGTGGCACTAGAACACATGCATTACACCTTAGTGCATGGTGACCCCCCAAAGACCTCTGGACTCCTGATACCCTTCTTGTGGCTGTTCTGTCTTGGATCAATCCCCCTATTAATCCCAGATCTTCCTCATTGTTGTCCCATCAATCTTCCTGATGGTATACAGCCTCCCATCAAACTTCCTGGGCTGTGCATCAATGACTCCCTTCTGCTGTGCAGTGACTCATCCCTTGCTTACTGATGCTCTCATGTCATCAGTATTACTCTATCCCTTTTGCATTTTTGATAT
>Ga0307518_10000768_pt1 | contig 24014 bp, 28 predicted proteins | sample 25_EM_MG_FD_203889 | JGI IMG/M metagenome (GOLD analysis project Ga0307518, IMG submission 203889) | Populus trichocarpa ectomycorrhiza microbial communities from riparian zone in the Pacific Northwest, United States - 25_EM | ecosystem: Host-associated > Plants > Roots > Unclassified | place...
CAAGTTGGAACAAGTGCCTAAGTATTACAACTAGGTGTGGACAGCAGTTTGGCAACATTCAGACTCCGCTTACACAGTGCCGAGCCATGCCGCATGAAGTCAAGCGAAATCGACGTTGGTCGGTTTGTGTAACGACTTACGAATTTTAACGCCTCGGATTTACTTACCTTTTCTTGTTTCTTTGTTCTTCCCTTTTTAGTTACTCGTTTATTCTCCCGCCGCACGTAGGAAGTACTTAAGGACGTAGAATATTCGATGTATTCCCCCAGTCTACCTCATACAGAGTTCCCTGGCAAGTTCTTCCTGAGCAACCTAAGGAATCCTCTAACGAGAACGGACTACCGTGTGACTGAACTCTTCCGACTTCCGTCACAGTTTGGGTCGATTTCGACTTGGGAAATCGAAATCGAAATCGAAATCGACCGCGAAATCGACCGGCGAAATCGAGGTTTGAACGACCCTAATAAAACCCGGTCAGTTTTATCCCAGTATCCCAACCTATCCGGAATTATTGATAAGATCCGGAACAGAAAGGCAGTAAAGTAGTCCAGTAAGCGCTATCCATATCATTTAGTGGCGTTCAAGTTGACTTCGGAGTGGCTCTGGTAGGCGAAACTTGTGCTCTTGTACATGCCCTCTGCCCACATCCACCCTATGGTCCATATAGAAGATGCGATGAGCCCGGCAGTGGCAGAACCCACTATAGTGTCTTCTTCAAGCAAGGGTTTAGGTTTAGACAGATAATTTCAATTCGCCGCCTCAAGGCAAGGACTCCGGCCCTCTCCGACCTGTTATATTAATGAAGGTTCATATCGATTTACCAAAACTACAACAAATGAACATAACATGAGCGCTTTTATCGATACTAGGAACCTTGTTGGGTCGAAAACCAAACAGCACACGATATCCTCAAGGATTTCAGCGCCTAGCCACTGGCAACAAGAAGCATGGGGGTGGCCCCAATGCCGACATTATAAGCTAGCACCTGATGGTGGACGGTTCTTCAAATACAGTTTGATTCTAGGACAGCGACATCTGCTAACTTGACCATGTCCAGCAATGAACAAGTAATTGCGTGAGTTCAGCGGCCAGTGCTTCCTTCCTCACTCGAGCTAATCATCAATCCAGCGTCATGGGGCCTACGGGTGTCGGAAAGTCTTCTGTAAGACATATCCTGCGATAATTAGGCCATTTGTTCTAACACAATTGATTCAGTTTATTCGGAATGCACTGCCGCCAGGTGTACGCACAGAAATCAAGGTTGGACATGGAATCCAGTCTGAAACCAATGGAGTTCAACCCGTCTCCTGGAACACCAAAGGTGACACAAGAATTACGCTGGTGGATACCCCTGGTTTTGATGATTCGCGCGCTGCAATGACGGATGTGAAAGTCCTAAAAATGATTGCAACTTTCTTGACCAAGGAGTGAGATGGGCATTTCCTTTGCTGATACACTTCTCACGCGTCTTTCGTAGTTACAAACGGGGTCAAAAATCTCGACTTTCCGGACTTGTCTATATCCATCGGATCAGTGATGTCCGAATTGGAAGGACTTCGCAATTAAACCTACGGATGTTCCAGAAACTTTGCGGCCCTGACTCCCTAAAGAACGTTGTCATCGTTACGACGATGTGGGACATGGTTTCTCTAGAAGAAGGGTCAGAACGTGAGCAAGAATTAAAGTTGAGCGACAGCATGTTCAAGCCCGTCCTGGACGGGGGAGCCACCATAATGCGCCATCACAATACTCCCCAATCTGCAACTGAGGTTATCAACCGTCTCCTCGGCAAGACTGCCACGACTGTCCAGATTGTTCGCGAGATAGCTGAGGAGAAAAAGCATGTACAAGACACCGAAGCAGGTATCGAACTTCGAACTGATATCGAAGGAATATTGAAGAAACACAAAGAAGAAATGGAGTCAGTGAACGCGGACATGTGGGAGGCGATGCAGTGTGAGATCGCTGAGGAAAGGGAAAGATCCAATCAAGTGATCAACGGGTTATTGGAGCAGCTCGAAGAGTTGAGACGCACCATTAGTACTATGACAACTGAAAGGTATGTATCATCAAAGTGTGTATCGTATGTAAAGGCCAGAATTAATCAATGACTTTACCTCAGCGACAGCGATTCTTCATCACACTATGAGCTTACCAGCAACTTCCCTACTCCTGAAACAAAGAGTGTCGTGCACTATGCAAAGCTCCTTCAACTAATCAAGTATGTTTCTGGTCCCCTAGGAGTCGCACGCACACTGATTCAGGACAAAGGACATCTGAATCTACCATAACTTCTGCTCATCCCGAACTTTCGCGTTTAGTACCTTCTCGGGCTATTCAATTCGCAGATGCCATGGAGGAGAGTGTTAAATGTGTGCAGCGAGGGTTAGTAAGCTTGAGATCAGCACTGTCATCGTCATCAGAAAGCGTGCACGATCTCCGGCAGTTTACGAACTCTGACCAGCACCCCCGTGCATTCACGTGTGGTATGTGGGTGAAGGCTCGGGACGACATGGAAATGGTAAGTAAAATGCAATCCGCGTGCATCCATTGGTTGACCATTTTTTTTTAGGTCACCAATCACATCCGGTCAATTTTATCCCAGTATCCCAACGTATCCGGAATTATCGATAGGTTCCGAAACAGAAAGGCAGCAAAGCGGTCCGGTAAGCGCTATCCATATCATTGTGGATGCTCTGTTCCGTGGCTGATACCAAAAAAAGACACCTTGAATACGATTTTGGAATGTACAAGGGAAGTTGTTGCTGATATGAATATCATGGTGTACTGGTGGACACCAGTTATCGATGCTCTTGGGAACGTAGAAGATGCATCCTACCACTTAGGATGCACTAGCTTCGATGACAGTGCTGTGAAGCTTAGTACTCTGCCACGCATCATTCGTGCCCTGGACTCCTACTATGAGGCCGTAAGTTGGTCAAATTCTTCTGAATTCATCCTGAACTCGTAAACCACAGTTTAAAAATTGCCCACAACAAATCCACAAGGCAGCTTCGGGAATGCCTCTTACGACGTGAGAGCAAGGCGATAGTTTCGCCAAGATACCTTCTGACGAAACACATCGATGTCGTCCCTCCTTTATTGTCCATATCCTCACTCTGCAGTTTCCTTGCTTCTACTACGTCATCACGTTATCCAAAATGGATGTCCCATTTTACTCTTTTTGTAATAATGTACGCGGCGCGCATTGTTTTACGATGGCATGTATCCATAATTTATGTAATGGAGTCAGTACTAAATAGTCGCAAGTCCAACGGAGACAATGATTTTTGGAAGATGGAAGGAAGCAGCTCAAACCTACATACAACGAATTCCAACAGGTTGCTCCTCAAGGTTTCCTGATACTAGCCAAGATGACACTATCCTATGTACACATCTGGACGACAACATATCCAGGAACACGCGAAGCTCCGGTTCAGTAGGATGACGTCCCCCCTTAACGATAGCATACACAGATAAGTTGTCGTACGAGGTAACGACGAGCCAATCCTAAGTTATCTTCATCGGAATCGGTCCGTACTATTGAACGTGCGTACTTGAATCTCTCCGGCTTCCGAGGTAGCCCAGCTGGCAGGGAAGGACAAACTTGCTCTTGGACTTGGCCCTACTACGACTTGAGTGGTATTCTTAGTAGAACTGGAAGAAATTTTCCGTTGGTGACTGGGCGCCACTTGATTCTGAATGCCTCGACGACAACCTCCTGCTTCGGACTCTCATTGTCCCATGATGCCATCCAAACGATTTGTCAGTCGGCCGTAATCTCAGTTCATTTCATTTCAGTGACGGGCGTGCGGTTCACTTGTTTAAACTGTGTTCTATTTTGCCATAAAGTAGATTAGTCCGTTTTCATAGTACGCATTCTCGAGCTCCGTAATCTCATTCCCAAACTTGAAATTTGAAACACTGCCATCGAACTTCGCACAACGCCTCAACGTTGAGGCGTGTCTTGTTTGAAATAACTTGCACAGCTCTAGGGTAATTACCGTATTTCATTGCAACAACCTACACAAATGTCGGGACGTTCTGGAGGTATTATAAAAAAGCAGAAGTATTCACTCACTGAGGGGAAATCAAGGGAAAATACATTAATTAGTGACACAGGAGTTGAAGTGTCACACAACACTCCATTCACTTGCAATGCTCTTAAGCTTATGCCGTAATGTGCCCGTTCAACCCGACAGATTTCCTCGGGAATGGTTTGTGAATGACAATAGTAACTAGTAAGTGAGTTCCGAACCGTTGTACTAATATGCACGTACTACCAGCACTCTCAGGTCCGGTCCCAGGGCACTCTCCCAGCAAGTGACCTGCACGTTCCACACTTCAGAGACCCACCATGTTAAACAGGACTGTTGTGTGAGTTAACCACTGTCATCGTTTTCCTTCGACTAATTACAAGCTAGTGTCCTGGGCCCTACGGGAGTCGGAAAGTCCTCTGTAAGTCATATCATACAATGATGAAGGAATTCATCCCGACACAGCCGAGTCAGTTTATTCGGAACTCAGTGCCGCCAGGTTTGCACACAAAGGTCAAGGTTGGACATGGTATCCAGTCTGAAACGAAAGAAATTCAACCTGTTTCTTGGATTAACGAGGACGACATTAGGGTCAACCTCGTAGATACTCCCGGTTTTGATGATTCGCGCGCTGGAATGACCGACGCAAAAGTCCTAGGAATGATTGCAACCTTTCTGACTAATGAGTAGGATCATGTGCGTCTCTCTCGTTAGCGGCTTCTCACCATCTCTCGTAGGTACAAAAGGAAAAAATCACAACTCATCGGACTTGTTTATATCCATCGGATCAGTGATACTCGAATAGGAGGAACTTCGCAACGTAACCTGCGCATGCTCCAGAAAATTTGTGGCCCTGACTCGCTAGCAAACGTCGTCATCGTTACAACAATGTGGGACATGGTAACTCCAGAAGAAGGGTTAAGACGTGAACAAGAACTGAGGTCGAGCGATAGCATGTTCAAATTCCTACTGGACGGAGGAGCCAACATGATGCGCCATGACGGAACCCACAAGTCTGCAGCTGGCGTTGTCAAGTATCTCCTGGGAAAAAGTACCACAACCATCCAGATTGTTCGTGAGATTGTTCATGAGAACAAGGCTCTAGAGGATACCGCAGCAGCTACCGAACTCAGGAAGGATATCCATGCACTTTTGATGAAACACAAAAACGAAATGACGTCGTTGGACGCCGATTTGAAGGGATTAATCATGCAGAGTGAGATCGCAGAGGAAAGGCAAATATTGGATCTGGCAATCACCAAGTTATCAGAGCAGCTAGAAGAGTTGAAACGCGGCATTTCTGGGACAACTGGAGAGTGAGTATCATTGAAGAATGTATACATGATGATATTAATTGTTGGCGTTAATCCAGCGATTCTCCATCAAGCTATGACTTACGCAACAGCTTCGCTACTCCTGATGCAAAGAGTGTTGCGGACTATTCAAACCTTCTTCAGCTAGTGAAGTAAGTTCCCAATTGCTTAGGATCCGCTGGTTCACTAATGAGGGCCAAGAATATCTGAATACACTCTAGCCCCTACTCACCCCGAACTGTCGAGGTTAGTAGCTTCCCGAGCTATTCAATTTGCAGATGCAGTGGAGGAGGGTGCCAAGTATCTGCAGCGAGTCTTACCAATCTTGAGATCTGCGTTAGCATCGGAAAGTATGGACACGTTCCAGCAATTTATGATGGCAAATCCGCATCCCCGTATGTTTACGCGTGCCATTTGGGTGAATGCTCGGGACAACTTGGAGATCGTAAGTAAATTGCAGCTGATGAGCATCCATTTGTTGACCATAATTTTCCTCAGGTTACCAATGACATCAGGGCAATTTTAACTAAGTATCCCAAGCCAAGAATTGTCAATATGATCTGGAACAGAAAGGCAGTGAAGCGGTTTGGTTATTCATACCATTGTGGGCGTTCTGTTCCGCGGCTGATACAAAAATAGATGCCTTGAATGCGATTTTGGAATGTATAAGGGTGGTTGTCGCTGATATGAATACCATAGTTCACTGGTGGACACTGGTTATCGATGCTCTTGGGAATGTGGAAGATGCGTCTCACCACTTAGGGGGCACTGGCTTCAGTGACACTGTAAATCTATCACGCATCATTAGTGCATTGGACTCCTACTGCGAGGTGGTGAGTTTGGTAACTCCTGTAAAAACACGATTCTGACCATGCGTAAATTGCAGTTTGAAAAATGCCCACAACATATTCGCAAGGCAGCAAAGTTTAGGAATGCCCCTCACAATTAAACTCCCTGATGAATGGCGAAATAGTGATACCTTTCCGACGGAACAGATTAGTACAGTCCGGAATACTTGAATACTTCATTTATTGCACTTTTCTTAGCACTATGCGAAAAGGAGTATTTGATACAGCAATTTGTGCTTTTTCTCAGAATAGAACTCACAGCCAACCTGGTGATAGTCCAATACATCAGACTTAGCCTTCACTACATTTGTGTTGGTAAATACAGGAGCTTTGTGACATGGGTAGTAGGGAAAGGTACTAAATGAATAGGAAAAGGAAATACTAGAACAATAGGCCCTGGGCAGCTTTGTGCAGATCTTCTGGACACCTTGCATACTGCAATTTAAGCACCATCAGATTGCATTATATTACTAGAGTAATCTTTCAAACTTACCGCCTCGCAGTACGAATCCAATGCACGAATGACTCTACGAGTTAGAGCAAATATGTCAGTGCTATCCTCGGGACTGGTCCCTCCCCTCACGCGGTGAGCAGTGTCCTCCACATTCCCAAGGGCGTCGATAACTGGTGCCCACCACGCCACCATGGTTTCTATATCAGAGACGACCTCCCTCGTAGATTCCAAAATCGCATTCAAGGCGTCTTTTTTGCGTCAGACTGATCCACATAGAAATGCATATCTCTCACCGAAACGCCTCGTTGCCTTTCCATTCCGGACCCTACTGACAATTCCCGGCTTGGAATAAGTAGATAGAATAGCCTCGAGCTCATTGGTGACCTAATGAATACGTCAACAAATAGATACGCACGAATTGAGGTTTACTTTCGATCTCCATGTCACGCCCCGCCTTATTCCAGGTCCCGTGAGTGAGCGTCCGAGGATACGGATCTGCTCTCATAAGTTGTCGGAGCGTATCCATATCTTCCGATTCCAATACAACTTTCAAAGTTGACGATTTACGTTGTATACCTTCCACACTCCTCTCCACTGCGTCCGCGAAGTGTATAGCGCAAGAAGCTACCGAACTCAGAATGTCGGGCGCTAGGCTAGATTCATGTTTTCTTCTCAATTTTAGTATAACTGCAAACCCTAGCGACGCGGAAACATACTTGACTAATTGAAGAAGCTTGGAAGAGTCCACGACACATTTCGTTTCAGGAGCCGGGAAGTTATTTGCGAACTCATTGCGACGCGGACGGCTGCTGAGGTAAATTCATTAATAATGCACTGTATACATCTTTTATCGATACGCACTTTCCAGTTGGCCCAACAATGCCGCGTTTCAATTCTTCAAGCTCCTCTGACAATCTCGCGATTACTCCATCCAATCTTTGCCTCTCCTCTGCGATCTCATTCTGCATCATCCCCTTCAACTGGCCTTTCAAACCCTCCATTTCATCTTTGTGCTTCTTCAAAAGTGCATGGATTTCCTTTCCGAGTTCGGTACCCGCTGCGGTCTCCGCTAGAGCCTTCTTCTGGTCAACAATCTCGTGAACAATCTGGATGGTTGTGGCATTTTTGTAGAGGAGAAGATTGATAACGTCAGCTGCAGATTGGGGAGTGTTGTAATGACGCTTCATGGTGGCTTTCCCATCCAGAAGCGGCTTGAACATGCTATCGCTCGTCATCAATTCGAGCTCACGTCGCGATCCTACATCTGGGGTGATCTTGTCCCACATTGTCGTGATGATGACTACATTCTTCAGCGAGTCATCTCCACACAGTTTCCGGAACATCCGCAGGTTACGTTGTGAGGTTGCGCCCGCTCGAATGTCAGTGATCCGATGGATATAAATAAGTCCGTTAAGTAATTTTTTGCCTTCATACCTACGAGGTATGTGTGAAAAGCTATCAACAAAGGGAAGCGCATATCTCACTCTTTGGTGAGGAAAGTGGCAATCATTTTGAGGATTTCTGTGTCGGTTACTCCAGCACGCGAATCATCAAAACCAGGTGTATCTATGAGCTTAACTTTCGTGCCATCTTCGGTGACCCAGGAGATAGGTTGAACGTCTTTGGTTTCAGACAGGATTCCATGTCCAACCTTGATTTCTGTGCGTAAACCTGGCGGTAGGGCATTCTGAATAAACTGAATCAATTGTATCAGGACGAGTGCCCTATTCACCACATGGCACGTCTCACAGAAGACTTTCCGACCCCCGTGGGGCCCATGATACTGGATTAATGATTAGCTCGAGCGAAGAAGGAAGCACTAGCCATTGAACTTACGCAATTACTTTCTCTTCACTGGACATAGTGTCAGATGGGAATATCGTCTGCTGGGAAAATCGATCATGATGCTGCAGGCTTATATGGTGGGTTAATTGAACTTCCTCTTGTTGCGCAGAGTTGTTCGGCAGACTTTCATTACGTAATATCTGAGATGAATCCCCCGAGGCCAAATTCGTGCTCTTGTGCCCTCTGCCACATCCACCATCCACCCTATGCTTTATATATAGGATGCAACGAGCCCAGCTGAAAGAACCATTCGTGATCGCAGGAGCATGGGTTCGGCGAATTCCAAACAACTCTCCCTCAACGAGGTTCAAAACTTTTTCGGGTATGCTTGAGTTATCCGAACGCTACTTTATTGATGCATGACAACGGCACTACAGCCTGGAAGTTAAATGTTTGGGTGACGTTGAAAAGATGCGGTAATAGGTATTAGGTACCGCGTGAATGTGGTCAATGGTTCCCTTACTTGACAACTTTATAGTGACTTAAAACTAATGCACTCGGCCCCTTCCTAGGCCATGCTCTTTATATTCACTGAGGGCTGCCATGTCAAAAAGAATGTAGGGTTAGCCATGGGAATTGGACATACACTGGGGCCTTGTTCGGGCAAGGGTTTCGCCAGCGCAGTCGGATTGCTGTGGATATTTTCAAATCGTTGCCCTCAAGGCAAGGGATCCCTGTTATATTAATGAAGGTTCATACCGATTGACCAAAACTACGAAAAATGAGCACAACATGAGCGCTATTGGAAACGGGAAGTTTGATCCATGCACAGGGGTGGCCCCAATGCCAACATTATAAGCCAGAACCTGACGATGAACGATTCTCCAAACACAGTTTGATTTTAGGACAGCGACATTTGCTAACTTGAGGCCATGTCCAGCGAAGAGCATGTAATTGCGTGAGTTCGGTGGCCAGTGCTTCCTTCTTCACTTGAGCTAATCATCAATCCAGCGTCATGGGCCCCACGGGGGTCGGAAAGTCTTCTGTAAGAGATATCCTGCGGTGATTACTAGGCCATTTGTTCTGACACAATTGATTCAGTTTATTCGGAATGCACTGCCGCCAGGTCTACTCACAGAAATCAAGGTTGGACATGGAATCCAGTCCGAAACCAATGAAGTTCAACCCGTCAGCTGGAACACCGAAAATGGCACAAGAGTTACACTGGTGGATACCCCTGGGTTTGATGATTCGCGCGATGGAATGACGGATGTGAAAGTCCTAAACATGATTGCAACTTTCTTGACCAAGGAGTGAGATGGGCATTTCCTTTGCTGATGACTTCTCATGCGTCTCCCGTAGTTACAAACGGGGTCAAAAATCTCGACTTTCCGGACTTGTCTATATCCATCGGATCAGTGATATCCGAATTGGAAGGACTTCGCAATTGAACCTACGGATGTTCCAGAAACTTTGCGGCCCTGACTCCCTGGAGAACGTTGTCATCATTACGACAATGTGGGACATGGTTTCTCTAGAAGAAGGGTTAAAACGTGAGCAAGAGTTAAAGTTGAGCGACAGCATGTTCAAGCCCCTACTGGACGGGGGAGCCACCATAATGCGTCATCCCAATACTCCCCAGTCTGCAACTGAGGTTATCAACCATCTCCTCGGCAAGACTGCCACGACTGTCCAAATTGTTCGCGAGATGGCCCAGCAGAACAAGCATCTAAAGGACACCGAAGCAGGTATCGAACTTCGAACTGATATCGAAGGGATGTTGAAGAAACACAAAGAAGAAATGGAGTCAGTGAACGCGAACGTGTGGGGGGCGATGCAGTGTGAGATCGCTGAGGAAAGGCAAAGATTGAATCGAGTGATCACTGGGTTGTCGGAGCAGCTCGAAGATTTGAAACGCGCCATGACTATGACAACTGAAAGGTGTGTATCAATCAAAGTGTAGTACAGGCCAACATTAATCAATGACTTTACCTCAGCGACAGCGATCCTCCATCTCACTATGAGCTTACCAGCAACTTCCCTACTCCTGAAACAAAGAGTGTCGTGCACTATGCAAAGCTTCTTCAACTAATCAAGTATGTTTCTGGTTCCCTAGGAGTCGCACGCACACTGATTTAGGACAAAGGACATCCGAATCTACCATAACTTCTGCTCATCCCGAACTTTCCCGTTTAGTACCTTCTCGGGCTATTCAATTCGCAGATGCAATGGAGGAGAGTGTTAAGTGTGTGCAGCGAGGGTTAGTAAGCTTGAGATCGGCACGGTCATCAGAAAGCGTGCATGGTCTCCGGCAGTTTACGAACGCAGACCAGCACCCCCGTGCATTCACGTATGGAATGTGGGTGAAGGCTCGAGACGACATGGAAATGGTAAGTAAATTGCAACCCGCGTGCATCCATTGCTCGACCATCTTCTTTAGGTTATCAATGTCATCCGGTCAATTTTATCCCAGTATCCCAACCTATCCGGAATCATTGATAGGATCCGAAACAGAAAGGCTGCAAAGCGGTCCGGTAAGCGCTATCCATATCATTGTGGATGCTCTGTTCCGTGGCTGATACAAAAAAAATAGACGCCTTGAATACGATTTTGAAATGTACAAGGGAAGTTGTTGCTGATATGAATGTCATGGTGCGCTGGTGGACACCGGTTATCGATGCTCTTGGGAACGTGGAAGACGCGTCTCATCACCTAGGATGCACCGGCTTCGATGACAGTGCTACGAAGCTTACTGTGTCACGCATCATCCGTGCATTAGAATCCTACTATGAGGCCGTAAGTTAGCCAAACTCTGCAGAATTCGTCCTGAGCGTGCATAAATTACAGTTTGAAAATGGTTCACAACAGATCCACAAGGCAGCTTCGGGAATGCTTCTCACAACATAAAGGCAAGGTGATAGTTTCGCCAAGAGCAAAACACTGCACTAGTGTAGTCCGGGACACTCGACTACCCTCCTTTATTGTCCATATCCTCACTCTCTGTGGCCTGGAGTCTTCTTATTTAAGTAACATCACCACAATGTCATGTATGCATATTTTCATGGAGTTCTGATCCCGATGATGCCAGTGCTAAGTACTCGGAACTTGTCCGACGGTGACAAAGGAAGCAGCTCAAACATACCTACAACGAATTCCAACAGGCTACTCTTCTGGTTTTCCTGCTACTAATAGATAACACTATTTTACATCGATATACACATGAACTACATAGATGGACACTAGCACGCCACAGCAGACACAACAACAGATCGAACGACATCACTACTCTTACATCCCTGGACCTCTTGAGATTGACGTGAACTTCCGCAGAATCTCTTCAGTTCAAGTCGTACGCGACTCTGCCGCCGACCCACGCATACGGATAGTTGCGCTGATACCAGTTTCGGAAGCTTCGTCTCTCCGCAATCCGCGGAATAGTAGCATACGAACCACCGAGCTGGCAGAAAGAGAAAAAGGACGTCGTGAATGAAAAGCTACTATTATCATCGTGAAGCAAAGATCACGTACCACAATATTATGAGCTCCATCGAAGAAGTCGGCGGAGTACCTGGTATACGATACCCATAGTACATCGTCGTGTTCATAGGGTGCTGTAGGGAGAAGCGATGCTTACCCTGGGTAACGGCTCGATGGCACGAAGCCATCGCGTTTGTCCATCACAGTTGACGTCCATTCCCACACTCCCCCGTTGTGTCCTTTCCCGCCATCCTTCTCCAAGCCCATGGTCGCCCTACTCGTCCAAAATACCACATGGAACATGGAGCACGAGTCAACATATACTCAATAAGTGGTGTCAAAAATGGAACAGGGGGGTGTACTCACGGAACCGGGTGCCAGTTCCTAAATCCGTTGTTTCCACCACCGTTGTATCCGGACGAAAACATATCCAGGAACACACGAAGCTCCGGCTCAGTGGGAAGCCGTCCCCCCTTAACGATAGCATACGCAGATAAGTTGTCGTACGAGGTAACGACAGGCCAATCCCAGGCGATCTTCATCGGAATCGGGCCGTACAACGTGCGTACTTGGATCTCTCCGTCTTCCGTGGGAGTAACCCAACTGGCAGGGAAGGACAACTTGCTCTTGGACTTGCTCTTGGACTTGGCATCTACGACTTGCGTGGTATTCTTGTAGAACTCGAAGAATTCGCCATTGGTGACTGGCCTCCACTCGATTCTGAATGCCTCGACGACGACCTCCTGTTTCGGGCTCTCATTGTCCCATCCGAACACGTGTCCGTTCACTTCAAGAGACTTGATAGGGTCATTGTCGTGGCTCTCGATATCGTCGATTCCGATGGTCACAGTGGTCGCATCAACAAAAACAGTGGGGGACGCAGGCTTGGGTGCAGCATTCCATGACGCTACGAGGGACTCCCAGGGGGGCGGGGTAAAATCGGGTGGGGGAATTGTGCCTGTTCCAGCTCGCTGAATGAGCATATACAATAAAGTCTATGTTCATTCAGTCGTGAGTAAATGGGGACACACATCCACACACACGCCGAGGTGAAAACCTCGCAAAGCCAAAATAGATCCGAGTCTGCGATCGGAACCCTCACCTCCAAATGCTGACCCTCATGCTCGTAGGTCATGAAAAGCACGCGTGCGACACTCCGGGTGAGGTGCACCTTTCCAGAAGATATATCGTCGTAAAGCTTGAGGAGCCGCTCTCTAACACGGAGTCTGTAGGATAGAATGCTGCCGAGGGATGGCCAGTCTTCATCGGATTGGGGAACCTCGGGGTGATCCTACGATGGTCTTGTTTTGAGACTAAATACTTCTCGCTAGCTGTTACTCACATGGCATTGAGTGGGGTCATCTACATTGGGATCGATGCCCCTCTAAAATTTTGGCCAGGTCAGCGGCACCCACGAAAAGGAATCAGAAACCTACTTCGAAAAGACACTGCCATAAAAGGTAGCGTCAATCCATTGGAACAGGGCGATCATTATTCAACTGACCTTGAATTCCACGGGTTCGGTATTCGGTTCCTTCAGTTGGTAGGACAAGTGATTGTCTAAGAATGCTGGGATGTGGCCCAAATAGAATAGACAGATATGTCTGAGTTCGATCGGCTTCTGAAAGAGCATTGAAGAAGGGATCATGCGCAACGTCACAAAATCCCAGGCAGTCCAAATAGTTTCCCAGTCCTTAATAGTAGGCACAGTGAAGGGACCATACGGCCCAGCTTGTGTGGTGGGGCCCGGGCTCGGTTCAAACTGGAAGACGAACGGTGGACGCTCGAGAAGAACAAGTGAGTGCCTGCCAGTGGTATCAACCCAGCGTTGAATGGGTCGTAGCTGGGTCCTGGCGAAAAGCGTGAACATGTCACTCTCGGAGTACTAAATTTGCAATAACGTCAGAAGCTGGTAGCGTGCGGCAATTGACAGTGATCTGCTTGCCTTCCTAGAGATTTCAATATTGACTAGCTCGCCTTCGAGGAACTGGACCTTCCGCTCGGAGCCCGGAAGTTGGATTTGGTGAGAACGCACACACTTGTAGTATGCCTCGTGAACCCCTGGGATAGGAGTATTAAATGGAAGCCAAGAGCCAATGTGCGAAAACACGAACGTTCATCTTCGTTGTACCAGTTGACGTATTCCCAGTTGTCGCGGTCAAATAAGTCCGAATCGCCTAGAGCACTTCCCGTAGCGCTGAGCCCGTTCATGATAAAGTCTTTGGTGTGACCCTTGGGATCATTGTAGGCCAGCTCAATATCTTCGCGCTTGGTGTCATGGCTCAGCCCCAGAAGAAACGTGTCTCCAGAGGCGGGCCTAAGCGGGAATGGACGGATAAAGTTGGCATCCTCCCCTGTTGCAAAATTTCCAATAGACGAACCCAGGAACATCAAGTGGAGAGGGGGCTGGTCCGTGGTGGATAGAGAAGTAGCCTCGGTGCTTGAACTAGTGGACGTGGACTCAGAGGAGCTTGTGGAATCATTTCGCTCGCGGGCCTTAACGGCGCATTCAAGGTTGACATCTTCCCGTTCGGCGATCGAAAGGCCGCCATCCGTGATGAAGCGAAGGCCACTTTCATAGGTGCCTAATAAGCCCTGTGTCTCGACCTTGCCAGAGAGGACAGGCCCGAGGTCGGACAAGTTGAGCTCGCTAAGCGTGCGCTTGAGTTCGCGTTCTTCGAGATCGAGGGCAAAATAGGAAATAGGAGCAACCGGGGAGGGTTTTGGTACCAGCTCAGATAATGCGCGTAAAATATAAGACGTCTTGCGAAGAGCCCTAGGGGGTATGGAAAGAGTGGTCAACAAACTCTGGCGCTTGCTAGGGAAACACGAGTATGGAAGTTGTTTCGCAGAATGGCACCGCCCTTGGGCGCCCTCGTACCCCCCCGCAGCCAAGATAAGAGTTTGAGAACCTTACCCGGCGCCAAGTTCGACGACGACTTCTCCTGGGACGACACTGCCTGTGCGGTTGTGCATGACTTGTACGATGTCAGAGGCGTGGTCTCTGAGGATCTCCTCCTCCGCACCGAACGGATAGTACTCTGGTGCATCCGTAGTGATCTTATCGTACAGCCTCAGCCCACGCTCGTCATATAACAGCAGCGTGGGTAAGGTCTTGCTGTTGAACGGCGCATCCAAACCTTTAGTAATCTCGTTCGTGACATGGACGGTATCAGCGTTTGCAGGCTGTTCGTCGTCAGAACTGGAACGACGACGGACATCGAGGATATGAATCTCTCCAGTTTGCTCTGCAGAGAGGTCGCACATCATTGACGGGAGAGGGAGGTCGGGTGCGAATAGTTATTCTTATAAGAACGCGGATAAGTCGAAAAGGGGCTGCGATTAAGTCAGCTCTCATTTGGGCAAGCAGCAACGCCCCAACATACTTTACGACAGAGAACCAAAGGAGAACCCCACGCATCGAAGACCGCATCGACGTAGACTCGTTCGTGATAAACCGATAAAACCGATGACAGTGAGGTGGTCACCTGGCCCGCCGTTGAGGGTGGCATTCGCGTAAAGCTGGGAGGCCTGGGCTACTAACTGACTGTACAATGTAATGTGCCAGAAGCTCGACAATGTGGGACTCACCTCAATCCTGGACGGTCCAAAACTGAGTTATCAGAGATCTGTAATCTCCAGGCGCCATGTCTGACTTCTGTTCGAGGAGGCGTGCGAAATGTGGTTGGATGGGTCACCGGACGTTTTAGGACGTCGCCTCCAACTCTAAATATCTTTTGTGCAAGCGCTCGGATTCCCTGGCATATTTGTACTCCTTGATCACGCAAGATAGCATCACATCGGTCTCTACTCCACTGCCGAGCACGCGATCTGTCAGAAGCAATCATATGATTCGCATCTTGATCTTCTATCAAGCGCTACTTTCATGGGACCGAACATTGGTATCCCTCAGCGTAGCGACTGGGCTCAATGGACTCTTCTCGTTGGATACGTCTGCGCTAAAGTGGATTGGGGTATCTCCTAAAGGTAGGGTCTCGAAGCATGTTTCTTTCATGTTGCTATTTTGCGTGATTCATAGTGAACTGTACCTTGCCACCACAGCTAATCTCCCCGGACGCTCAAGAAACTTCGAAGATAGTCGTTCTTTAAAAGGAGACAGTGCAGCCAAGCTGTCGTTTCTTTCCGTCATGTTCTCCGATTTCCCCAAAAGTTTCCTGGGCTTTTCGACTCGCTGAGCGAGCTTCACAAGAGACCCATCAGACCGTTGATAGCAGTAACCGTGAGTACAAGCATGCAGCTGGTGGCTGATGTGGTTTTGGCTGTTCATTGAATTTAGAGCCCCAAATTTTGTTCATGCTGATCTGGGACGGTAACAGGTGCATCACCAAATTTGCCCAAACCATATATCTACTACTATTATCATGATAGTGCCGGCGGCAAGCGTGTTCCTGCTGCACGGTACCATCTTTGTCATCCTCTTTGTGCGGTCACTTCGTCGTCATCATCTGTCGTGGTGACGTAGTCGCTGACGATTGCGTCTCTGCGTTCCTTCCTTGGTAGGTGATCTCATCGACAGCCATTCTCTTCGTCGTCTCATCTCATGGCGTCTGTGTGCAACTTTATGGGCATCATCGGTCTCGATGATGGCACACAATTTATGCCTGCTGATAAGAAGCACTACTGGAAGCACGACGCGTACATTCCTATGCCAAGTGGCGATTTTCCTGCGGAGATGCTCATCTACGGTGGGCCTGAAAGTATAGCTGTTGATAAGGGCATTTACTTTGTTGCTGCTCGTGCGCTGCTTGCGCCGAGTGCTAATCTGCATCAAGATGACGCTTCATTGCAGCTGTACGCTAATTGCGTAAGTGCTTTTCCATGACGAGTGCATCATTTCAATGTCGTGCATTTTCTGTAGGAGCCGCAGCGATTGCCTACAGGTAGTCGAGCTTATGGTGTCTTCTTACTTTGTGGGAAAGTCATCCGTTCTGCGAGTGATGCAGAGCGTCATCTTGGCTTTGATGTTGACATCGTGCAATGGGCGGCTGTGGCACAGCAAAGTATTCGTGTCACATGCTACTATCCAACATCTCATTGTCGTCTTTCGAAAACCCCTATGCCAGCTGTAGGCAAACATGTCTCTGTGCAAGGACTTCTTCAATGCATTGATGGAGATCGTTGCGCTATTGCCATTCAAGATATCACCTTTGGTCCTGCTGAGCTGGCAGGTCCTACTACGGAATCACCTCCTTCATCAAAGCTAAAGCAGTTTGATTGGTATGCGAAGGGAAAAGGAAAACGAGCGTGATATGAAGGTGATGGTGATGACAGTCAACCAGTTCCGTCGACTTCATCGTCTCAAACAGCTGAATAATATCATAGCGTTTTCTCATCTGATTTCATACTCAGCCAACTCTTTTGTCTGCTGTATTATGTTCCATCTTCTTCGCAATCAGAATTCATAGCGTTATGCCTTCAATTAAGTCTCGACATCGTGAAATTGAATGCATCAGATGACATCGTCAACGTGAGGACAAAGAAAGACAACAGCTAAGTTTGTCGTTGAATGATCCCCCCGAGCCCTCACGTACTATTGTGCGTTTTTTCTTTCAGTTTAAAAATATGCAGATTATTGAATGTAGATGCTAATGCTACTAGAGTTGTCCCATCAGCAATTTGACATGTGTCTGAATGTCCTGAGATTCATCTGAGTGACCTGGGTGTCTGACCATGCCTGGGAAATGTCTGGGGTCAGGGGACAATCTGGAGCCAGACTCATTCAGACAGATTCAGACAGAATTCATACCCATGTGACAGGCATGGCACCAGACATATTTACAGATAGTTTCAGGTATGGCCAGAGCTAAATTCAGACCCAATGATCAACCACCATCATTATATAATTGAAAGTATCAAAGACGACAAAGTATTAAGGTTGGTATATAACAATGTGGCCAACAAATGGTGACTCAGCACAGGCATCACTTAATGCCAGAGGTCAAAGTGGGCCATTGTTGTTGTGCCAGGCTTCAAGAGGTGGATGGACATGTTGAGCATGTTAAACAGCACCGAAATGGCCGGGCTAGACCATGGAAACAGTACGGGCACGTACCTAGGTACCGAAGACACGGGACAACATGTCAAGTTGAGACTGAGTGCCTCAGCCCGTGGATGAGTCAGATGGCACCAGAGATCACATCGATCAGTCGAGTGAGCACAAGAATGTATATAGTAGCATTGCAAACCATACAAGAACAGCTGCATCAGCAAAACAGCACTTTTGCCACCCCAAGTTTTGACATGTCACATGAGCAATTCAGTTTCTACAGTCAAACCCAGTATGTAAAAAGCTTATTTTTGATACAAAGAAGGTTCAGTGAAATTTTTAGGCAAGGTTTATAGGCCAGTTTTTTTGTCCGTTTTCTGGACAGCTCTGTATTACTGGGTACCTTGCTGTAATTTTCTGTAATCAGCTGTACAGACTGTACAGGGCATGGGTCAGTTTGCTGATGGAAAACGTTGCGATGAAAGTCAGAATGTGGCAAACAAAAAATAAAAAATAAAAACTCACACGCTCAAGATCGAGCTGCCCGAACAATGGAGGAGTCGGTGTCAGAGATGCATCAGCAAACCGGCCCTTTTGCTTAGCCGAGATGACAGCATTTCCAGGGCCACACTACCCTGTCCGGCTTGTCACAGTCTGTGGTAAGCAGGCTACTACCTGTGAATTTCGGTGGTACTCGGCTCAGTTACTGTAAGTGCTGTAGATTTCTTATTTGTCTGTAATCGCTGTTACTACAGTGTAGTGCGTACTACATTAAGTTGTCTACTATACTTGAACTAGTAGTACTACTACATACTAGTATGTGGTCGTTGCCGTGGTCGTCGTCCCTCTGTCTCGCCAGCCATGGTCGTCGTGACGCCGTGGCCATCCATGTCATGTCGTCTGCATCTGCATCGTGCTGGCGTGGATTGATGCGCTGTGGCATTGGCCATCTGGCGTCACATCGTCGTCGCTGTGTCTCGTTAGCCGTCGTCACCGTCGTCGTGACGCTGTGGCATTGGTCATCGGTGTCTCGTCGCCGTCGTCTTCACTAGCGAAGACACACTGTCACCATCAGGGCGCTGCAGGTGTCTCCATGGCATTGGCCATCTGCATCGTGTTGTCTTTGTCTGCGTCGTGCTGGCGTGGACACGTTGATGCGCCGTGGCACTGGCCATTTGTGTCACGTTGTCGTTGTCGCCGTTGTCGCTGAGTCTCACGCCAGTCGTTGTCGTCCAATCAAGGGCACGAACATTGACGCGTATGTATTCAGTTTGATGCTGTAGGTCGTTGTTTCCGAAGCTGGTGGGGGTGTGGGGGTCATTGTCGTGGTTAAGGTGGTGGCGATTGTTGTTGTTGTCCAAGGTAGTCGTGGTTGTCGGCGTCCAGGTGGTTGTGGTGGTCATCCATGGTACGGGCGTGCATATGCAGTAAAAAGCTGGTGCGAGTGAGGGTGTGCATGTGACTCTGAGTGCATGTGAGCAGGTGCCAAGGGTGTGCGTACCTCGTGTTGTTGTCGCTGTTGTCATCCCACCCGTGGTACACGTGTACGTGCAAATGATAGACTCTGTCTGCCTGTGTGCGTGAGTGTTAGTGTGCAGATATGACATACCTGGCCAGCTTGTCCTGTGCGTGGTGAGTGCATAGTGTTGCAGTGTACCTGTGGGAAAACCCATGTGTAGGTACGGGTACGGGTAGCGGGTGCGCAGTGTGGGGACCCGTACCCGTACCCGTGCTCCTGCCTAGCCACGCTGGTAGCGTAGGTAGTAGGCGTACTGGTGGGTATCGTACTTGTAGTTGTCACCTCGAGTCACGGAGCCTCGAGTTTCAATGATGTGCTGGCTGTCAGTGCTGGTCCCAACGGTCGTGCCAGTGAGCTGGTTAGGGTGGTCATCTTGATAGTGCACTGGTCGAGTGCGGGTGGTCCGTGCCAGTTGCAATTGATGGTCACGCTGGTGGTCGAGTTGCAGTGATGGTGGTTGTGATGGGGGTCATGCTGGCCGGGGTCGCGCTGGTGGTCACGTTGGTAGTCGTGCTGGTGGCATGCTGGTGGGTCGTGCTGCCGGTGGGTTGTGCCGGTGGTGTGCTGATAGTCAATCTGGCAGCAGTGGTACTGCTGGTATGTGAACGCCAACCCACCGCACATAGACCCAGAGTTAAATCTTGCAGCGTTGACGCTTCCGAACCCGCTGAGAGAAAGAGTTTAGCAGAAACACGATGCATAAATGGGACAACATGGCAACAAAAGTGTCTAGTCTAAATTGACATCAAGAATTGGCTGAGACGAGCTACTAGTACAGTGTCCTGATCACAAAGTTCAAATTAGTGATGGTGTAGTCTGACTGGGGTGAATCTTACCTGAAGCTCCGGTGTGCAATGAGTAGTCCTCTCGCATCGCATGCTCAAAGGCTACCGTGACACCACTATGCCTGATTGTGGTGCGAACCTTCCCCACAAAACGGTCAGCCGTACGAAGCGCGTCTTGGGCTTTCTCCAACATGAGGCGATTGTACTGTAGCGTAAGGGTGTTGCGATGGATGATTTGATGGACAAGATTTTGTCGGGTAACCCATACTTGCTGGTCGGCGCGAGCAGTTTCGAGTAGAAGGTATGCTTCAATAGTACTACTGGGGGGAGGAACAACGTGAGGGAATGCATCTTCAAGCTGTACCTACAAGTGATCAACGGAATCAATTTGCACACTTCGTTGGGTAAAATCGACTCACTTCGCAGCTTTGATCTTCGGGTCCATCGCAGGGTGCATCAATGCTAGAGTAGTCGCCCTCCGAATTTGAGTTGCTGTGCGTGGTGTTTGAGCACGCATGCATAGTATTGATATCGTAAATGGGGAATATGGTGTTTTCGTGAAGCTGTGCAAAAGGAGATAGGTGGAAGACATTGTCTGATTGTTTGTTACAGAAAGACACGGCCTGTGTAGTACCAGTAGTAGCACAGTGCGGAATGTTGGGACGGTCGAATGATGCGGTCATTGTGGCGGGTGAGAGGATAATGTTTACTAAGTCTATGATGCCTTAGTAGGTATTTGCTCCAAGGACTCTTCCGGATGCTGGTTACCACATTGTTCAGACTTCGGTAATGTTCAATCCTGCCAGATCTTCGCTGCCAGCCTGATCCATTCCAGGCGTCTCTTATTTGGATTTAAATTCCCTGTTCTCGTCATGGCCATTCTGCCGGTCACATAGCTACATATTACATATCTGCACCTGCAGCCTGTGATCGAGAACGACGTCCATACGCGTGTAAGTATTACCTCTGAACCCTTTTCCCGAACCACCACTAAGCTCCCTCTTCACGACTATTGCTGAACATGCCGAGAGCCAAAACGAATCGTGACAAACACAAGACTATTAGGTGCCCAAGATGCGGAAAGAAGTTCTGCTCGGAAACAAACGTTCTTCAACATATGAACCAGCCGTTATCTTTATGCCGTGCGCTCTACCACGAGCATGCTCCCCCACTCCACCACCTCTCCCAGTCTAGTTGAAGTCACTTTACAGAAACTCATGGGGCTGCAGAGATGCAGGAACCCGACTTCTTCGATGAAGATAGTCGCTGGACGCCTTCTGGTCACCAAGACGACAACTACGGTGACTCGGGTGCATTCGGAACAACTGCTGGTCCTTCTGGCAAGTTCACTGAGTACTATGAGGGGTGTACTGAGGTGTTTCCTGGCGGGAAGACCTTTATGGACATCTTCGAAATGGATCAGTATGCTGAGGAAAGGAAGGTAAACCTCTACTTCCCCTTCGCATCGCGCGAAGAATGGCAGTTTGCTTCTTGGATTTTGCGGTCGAGGCTCAGTTTAACAGCGATTGACTCATTACTGTCACTTGATCTTGTACGTTGGCGGTCTTTTTCTATCATCCCCCCTTTTGACGAGTTCCATTCCAGCTCAAGCGGGTTCCTCTCTCGTTTCGTACCGGAAAGCAGCTCCGTGCTCGAGCGGAAGCTCTCCCCTCTGGTCCTACTTGGGTTTGTGAACCCATAGTTCCGGAGGCTCCTACGAAACATCCGCTCCACCTATTCTACCGCAATCCACTCGATTGTCTCCAAGCACTTCTCAGCAACCCCCTCCTCGCATCGCACATATCCTTCGTCCCTCGCAAAGTGTGGACGTCTGCCGCTAAAATATGCCGGATCTATGATGAATGGCTGAGTGGCGATAGGGCTTGGAACATTCAGGTGTGTTACTGCTCTTATGGGGATATATGATCCTAATCGAACCTGCAGGATGCGCTCCCTACTGGTGCGACGGTTTTAGGCGTCATTCTCTCATCGGACAAGATGAACATTTCAGTCATGACCGGTAATCGCATGGCCCATCCGGTCCTCATAAGCCTCGCAAACATTGATGCGAGCATACGCAGCAAAAGTTCACTCCATGGATACCTTCTTCTCGCTCTACTTCCTATCGCTAAGTTCCTGCACAAGGACTCCCGTGTTTGCGGCTTGCTGCAAGATCGACTTACTCATGACGTACTGAACAAGTTATTATCCCCCCTGAGGACCGCTGCGACTGTAGGCATTATGATGAGCGATCCCGTTGGTAACTTACGATACTGTTACACTCCAATAGCTGCATGGATAGCCGATACGCCTGAGGAGAGCCTCATCGCCGCTACAAGTCCAAAGACGTCTCCAATCACCGTTGCCTTCTCAAAACAATTCGGCGACCCATTTCGCCATCCCCCGCGCACGGCTGCTATCACATTGGCCGCAATTCAAACCGCCTGCGCAGAACACACTCCTTCCAACTACAAGGCATTCTTGAAGGTTTGCAGGCGACTCGGTTTGAATGGCGTTACTGAGCCATTCTGGAAGCCTTACCCCCTATCGGATCCATCCGAGTTCATCAACCCCGAAGTCCTTCACCATTTCCACCGATTATTCTGGGACCATGATGCACAGTGGTGCATTTTTTGTGCTGGTGCCGCCGAGGTAGACTTTCACTTTTCAGTACTTCAAACTGCCATTGGCTACCGTGCATTCACCGAGGGCATCTCAAAGCTGAAGCAGGTCACTGGGCGAGATCACTGCGCTGTTCAGCGCTATATCATAGGTGTCATCGCTGGTAGGGTTCCACGCCAATTCCTCGTCGCGATTCACGCTCTCCTTGACTTCCGGTATGTGGCTCAAGCGCCGTGTTTCACAGATCATTCCCTTTGCGACCTTGAAAAATCACTGCAAGAATTTCATAGCAATAAGGACGCCATTGTGCGGGCGGGCGCTCGGAAGGACGCTTGGACTATACCCAAGCTGGAGCTGCTCCAGAGCGTTGTCCCCAGCATACGTCTCTCTGGAGCGGTCATGCAGTGGTCTGCCGATGTTACTGAACACGCTCACGTCCAGGAAATCAAGGTCCCTGCTCGCGCTGGAAACAATCAAAATTATTACAGTCAAATTGCGCGATATCTTGACCGTTCGGAGAAGTGCTTCCGATTTGATCTCGCCACTCACTTGCACTCACAGGGCAGTCAAGTAAATCGGGGCGAAGATGATAAAGACAAAGTATTTGAGCAAGGCGATGAGCATGAATCCTATCCAGAAGACTCGTCTGTCGCTGACCATATGGCCGCATTTCGTCCTATCAGCAATTACTTCGCCGTGGCCGATGCGCTTCGACGTGGCTCTATCCCCACGGCCATCAAGCCGTATCGTACCTTCTCAACCACCACGACCGCTGTCACGCACCAAACAGGTTTGGTACAGTGAACATGGAAGATAACGTCTATATCAAACGATCCTGATGCGAAGGATGAGCACGACGGAGCCTCATCGTAGCCATCTATCGCACAAGAACCGCCAAGAAGCAGAAGAAACTGAAGGAATAATGTCCAGTATGGTATGAGAAAGGAATGCACACTTCTGCAGTCCAACTCCCATACCAGAACGAGCAAAGAAGCTGAAGAATTGATGGAGAAATGAAGGAAAGAAGAGAAGAAACGACATTAGCGCTCAAATGTCATTTTTAGGCGCCCAGTGCTGGCATTCCGATATTTTGAATAGCTCCATCGTTTCCAAAGCTATCAGGCACGTGACTATACCGTCAGAGAGCCTGGAGCGTGGTCTATCTGC
>Ga0307518_10000769_pt1 | contig 23993 bp, 17 predicted proteins | sample 25_EM_MG_FD_203889 | JGI IMG/M metagenome (GOLD analysis project Ga0307518, IMG submission 203889) | Populus trichocarpa ectomycorrhiza microbial communities from riparian zone in the Pacific Northwest, United States - 25_EM | ecosystem: Host-associated > Plants > Roots > Unclassified | place...
CACATCATCTCGTTGAACATGCCGGAGTGTTGACTTTGCCGCACTGTTGACCATGCTGCAATGCTGATTGACCAGCTCACTATGGTGTTATTGCTGCCGTCAGATTTCACCACACTGCCTCCATTGCGTACTGGCTCACTTATTCTATTGGTATGCTACTCCTCTGAGCCCGAGTATTTTCATGACGACACCCATTTGTCCGGCTTAAGACTTTCACCCTACCCCGCGATGACAACAGAGCCACGGGCCCACCATTGTCACTTGGTGACAATGCTGTCGGGGGCTGACCCCTGTGATACGGCAAAGCTCTAGTCATAAGCCTCACTTCCGCCAGCCCATGTAGCACGGCTGATTGTCATCGTCCGCTGACCGTATAACACGGCCTACCCAGGTGCATGGGCTCTGATGGTATTATCGAAAGCGGGGGGCCGTAGTGGGCAGCACCGGGGGTGTGGCCCAAGGCGCAAGGGTCGACGGTGGGCTCAGGTCCATTGTAGTGGACATATGTAGCGAAGGCAGCTTGTTGAGCATTTTCGCGGCGAGCACGAGCCTTCTTGCCACCACGACAAGTGCGGCCTCCCTGTCCTTGGGCAGGAGCGTTTCCGCTTGCACCACTGTTGGACCTGCCTTGCTGCTGGGCGAACTTGGGGTCAGCTGGCTTGCGCTTCACAGTGCTAAGCTTGTTGGCCTGAGGGCCCTTACCACCGCTGTGAGTAGCGCCTTTCTGCTCAAAAGAGAGTGTGGCGGCCTTCACAATACCTTCCGGCTTCAAATTCTTGATCTCATCCGGCGACATTTGACTGAGAATCTGAGCTATGACCTCCATAGTAGGAGGGAGCTTGCAGAGGATAATCATAGTCTGCACGGGGGCAGGAAAATCGAAGCCAGCGTCTTTGAGATATGTGAAGTGGCTGAGCATCTTGGTAATCGCCGGAGCGGGATGGGAGCCAGCAGGAATGGTAGTCGAAAGGAGCTTGCTAAGCTCGGCGTAGGTGGAACCGATACTGGGGGCACCGAAACTCTTCTTGAGGTAGTCCCACACCTCCTTAACAGTAGTAAGGTCAGTGACAGCGACCTGGATCAAGGGGGCAAGGCACAAGGTAATATTACCAAGCGCTCTCTCGGTACAGTCATCCCAGTTGTTTTGGTCATCGTGACCGTCGGCAGGCTGAGTAGTTGAGTAAACAAACCATTGGCCTTGTGCCCGAAGGTAGGCCTGCATAGATGTGTGCCACTGCTGCCAGTTGGAGCCAGTGAACACAGGGACCATCTTGTCGAGAGCGCTGGACATGGTGAATTCTGTTGGGTCAACGGAGTCAGCAAGTGAATGCGACAACGGACAGACAAGAAAAGAAGAAACACCTGAGTGCTAGTGAAAGCACTTCTGTCAACAGCTAACTCATGACTAGGGTCAGCCAGCGCAAGTCGTCAACGAACTTCGCTTGTGCAGGTGCTCAACTAAGGAGCTCACTGACTGGCACAAATCATCAATGAACTTCGCCTTGTGGCTGTGCAGGGGCTCAACTAGGAGCTCACTGTCCTCCACAGCATCAAGCTAGTTAAAGCGATGCTCAGGGAGCTGGAGTACTGTCTGGTGCATTGCTGCACACAGTGCGCTCACAGGGCTCATAACCTGTTGAAGCAATACCTATGTACGTAGAGGAACTGCTACTCCTGCTCACCTGTTGTGTGGAGGGTACAAGCTGAGATGATAGCGGTAGCTGGTAAAGAGTTGTTATATTATATAAGCGATGAATGCTGTTTATATACAACAAACATTGTGACGTGTGACTGTGACGCGTGACATGTGACATGTAACATCTACTCTAAAGAGGACTATTACTAAGTCTACACTAATATGGGTTGCAGTCTTGTGTGCACTTCGTCGACGGTTTACGCCAGGTGCACGTGCGACTTCAACAAATTTATCTCCCTCTTCAGGTATCTCCATATATCCTACCAATCACTCCTAGTACTAAATACATCTCCCTGTCCACACACCTCCATAATCACTCTGCTAATCACTCCCCATCCCTCCATCACAACTCTCTTCCACAGCTAACATTATTATCCACCGTACTATCCCTATGTCCTCCATTACTTTCCTCACATCCTACCATCTCATTACTCTATACTCACTTAATCTTACATCCCTAAATGTCTGTCCATCATATACAATCATCAATAACTACTGGTATAAATTATACATACCCCTGTGTCACACATTTCAACTATCATCTCACTATAGCCTATATGCAGCATACACCATCTTTCTGTCACCACTTTCCTATCCTTGGCCAGCAATCTTGCTGGTCACACTCTGGTAATCACTAGCAATGACTTCAAATCAATAGTCCATTTCATATACATGTATGCTAAATACTCGTGGCTGTGCAAAAGCCATCATATATCTTAGATTTTGGTGTATAAATGGATTTCTTATGGAATGTTTACGTATGTTTACCTACTTACATAAGCTTTCATCCCACTCCATACAGTAGCCTCAATTACCATAGTTCCCCAGTAGCTTGCCAGACTACTGACCCTGAGTACCATCTATTAACCACTTTCCTACTTACTCATACCTTGTAGTTACCTACAGGGATATCTAATATATAAGTAGCTTCCCAGACCACTGAGGTTACCTACAGATGTCCTTCTCCCTTCTTCAGCCTAGACCTTCCCTGTGCAGACCACCACCTTTCTATTATCCATGGTAATCGGTCTACATAAAAATTAAAAAAAAGGTGTTAGTGGTAGCCAGTGGAATCATGACTACTGTTATTGTTCTAGTCAATTATTGAGCATGAACATAAAACCTTTTCTGGTGGCTGTGCAGGCATCACCATATGTGGTGATGGTGATCCATATTCAGTAATCATTGTGCTCAGCATGTGTTCCAGTCATTCATGAAGCCTGTGTTTTCCCTGCCATAAAAGATTATCGGGTGGTTGATATATGATAAGCAAACACTTATATTATAGAAAACGTTTGTGGATGACTAGCAGATAAATAATAACTAATAAATGGTCCGATGGTTGTGATCACATATGATTGTCATAATCCAACACAGTGGACATATGGTATGTTGATTCCAAGACCCCTGTTTTGCACAAATCATGGGGGTCCTTGATTTGCGCGTTTTCCACTATTTAATCGAGGGGTTACAATAATGGTAATTAGAATTTATCTGCATGGTTTATCATTTTGATGTTCACACTCTTGAATACAATCTGATCGAAATATACCACATGTTATTTGACATGTTGTGTAGTTGTACTACCCCTGTGTCACACATTTCATGTACCCCCATCATTTGCGCAGATCCTGTCATTTTATTCACATCTGGTGGATTGAATTAACTGTGACACTGTATTGCGTATTTCATGGACCCCTTCGATATGCATGAATCTTAGTGTTATATTATGATATTGTACTATATATTATACATCCACACTGTCGCGCATATCAAGTACCCCCATGATATGCACAGATCATACCAACACATCTCAGTATTCTAATATATATCAGTCATACAGCCGTGATACGCATATCATGGGGGTATATGATTTGCGTGATACATTGCATGTAGTGTTCCACGTACACTTAAATGTATTGGTGTGCATAGATCAGGGGTACAAATGCTACTAGAACCCTACTTTGACCCTAACCGACTTACACAAAAGGACATAGAATGTGCTCCCTCAATCAATTGAGAAAGCTTTGGTTAAATTAGAAAATCAATTTCTTGCGCACTTCCGCTATTGGTGGGTATGCTCAAAAACTGAAAATCTGCTAGCTTGACCCTACCTTAAACCTAATGGTATTCCATTTGATGCCTTAAAATCATCCTACTTCCTATCCTATCTACTAATTTACTTCTCAATCATTTAACTTATTCTTCAATCTTTATTTTATTTTTTCATCCCCCTTACCCCATTACCAATTCCACATCATCAGTTCCCCCTTCCTAATCCTATTCACTTTACCTTTATATTCAAATTTCCTATTTTATTTCCCATTTCATCAACTTCTCCCCATATCCTTTCTCATCTATTTACTTATTATCCTCTACTCACTCCCTCCACACCTCCAAATTTTTATTTTTCTTCTCACTCCTAGTCCAATCTATAAATCTTCCTTTACTCCCTGTCTACATATAATCTCACACTACTCTACTCTTCAATCAATTATATTCCTTCCTGTCCATACCCCATCTCAGTCTCCATCACAACTATCTAATCATCCCTACCTTCCTTCAACTTCCTTACCCTCCTCATCACATGTCTATCATCAGTCTACACATACAATATCCCTCTCACCCACTTCCTTTCATCCATCTATTTATCTTATTTTTCAATAGTCTTTCCTCCTAAATATTTCCTCCACTCCATCTTTCTCCTATCTTCCACAAACCCATTTACTTCCTCTCCAACAAACAGCACTACCATCTCAAATACTCTATCTCTCTACTTTCTTCACCAACCTCCCTTTCCTCCATGTCTACTTTATCCAACTTACCCCCTCCCCCCTCCACAGTTCAACTACAAGTCCCCTGTTGAGAGAGGAAGTCCACTCGTCTTCCAGCCCCGTCAGCCCTTGCTGCAGGTCCATCATTACTTCATTTCTACCAGTGTCTTCTCTGTCCTTGCCCATTGTCTGCGTCCATGTCTACTACAACCTGTCTTTCTTTTATCACCATCTTTCCTCTTGCATAGTCAGAGATGCTGTATTTGAGGGGGGGGTTGTCTGGTGTCTGTTGCGGGTTCTCCTGGTATGTTATCACACACGTGGAGGGCATCAGAGCTAGTTCATCAGGTATACCATCAAGCTTCCCTAGCATCTGTCCAGAGTGTGTGTCCAGTTCCGTCTGTAGATCCTCGCTTGCTATGTCAACTGCTCTTCTTATCATTTCTGCCACTTCTCTGTCGCTTTGTGTGGTGTCATGCATTTCTTGTATTACTTCTTTTAGCCACAGCATCTCATTCTCCAAGTCAGATAGCCATGCTGTATCTGGGTTGATGAGCTTGGCTGGTGCGTGGGAGGGGGGAAAAGGTGCCGTAGCATCAACGTCAAATGGCTGTCATCCTTGGGCCAGCAGAGCCTATATTAAGTAATAGTAATATTAACCTTACCATGCAGTGGTCGCAGTCCAGGTTTCGTCTCATTAGTAAATGCTCAGCTAGGTATCTCAGCCCAAGGTCTTTGGTGTTCATTGATGTGGAGAATTTAGCTTCCTTGAGTAGCCCTTTCTTGGTTCTGCCTGTCGACGTCTGACATCTGGTGTAGACTGTAGTCCTAGGAGGGGAAGCCTGGGAAGAAGCCAACAATGCCCTTGGGGTAGACATCAGTGGAGCCGGCACTATGTTAGGCTGTTCCTTGTCTACTACTAGGAGGGGGGTCATGTTAGTAGTCTACTGCGCAAGTCTACCGAGTAGATGAAACAGCATGCTATTATGCTGCTTAATGTCGTATCTTGTATGACAGGCTCAACAACAGGCAGGGCAACAAGTTTCAAACTTGCTGGTCTGCAGTCCTGATCAGCATGCCATGTGCAGTGGAGTCAAGGAGCATTCTTGACTTTCCTTTGTCATCCCTACTTTACTCATCCTTTGTTTCTTCCATCTGTGTATGCAAAGTCTACAATCGCTGCCATGTTCCATATCATAAATACTCTATCATACTATCAGCAAGTTACAAACATCCAGTGGCCCTTGATTTCTGTTTTCTAACTGTCAGGATCAATCGATCGTACTGGTTAGAAATCATAAGATACTTACCTCTGGTGATGGTCATGAGTTCATGTCCACATCTTGATCCACTGTGGGTGATCAAGTTGTAGTTTATCAAGTCAAATTGTTTGTTAAGAGTGCAACTCATCGACAGGTTACTCACCCTTGCCATGTTTGTTCCCAGTGGTGATCTTCAAAGGGAGAGTCCGTCCACTTGACTTCTCTTTTTTATTTTATTTTTATTAGCAATCCAGTTGCACAGCATTCACAGGTGAACATGATCAGAATAACAATCACAAACACAGATGGAACAAAAGCAACAACAAGAACATCACCCACAATCTTCAACAATCTTCATAATTTCAATCTCTGTTTTAATCTCCTTCAATCACTAACCATATATTCTTTTATTTTTATCTTCCTTGTATTCCTATCAAATTTGTGTCCCTGTACAGACATCCTACATCACTTGGTCATCACCAGTGATCACTCCTTAGCAAATTTAGTATACATGTATGCTAATTTTCCGTGGCTGTACAGACATGCAACATGGCTTGCTAATCACTGCTAATCACTATCCAATTTCCTAGGTACTCACTGGTGATCACTGGTGATCACTCCTCAAATTAGTATACATGTAGGTAATCACTGGTGTTCACTGGTAATCACTCTCCAAATAAGTAAGCAATTGCTTGGTGATTACTGGTGATCACTCCTCAAATTAGTATACATGTATGCTAAATTTCTGTGGCTGTGCAGACATGCTACATCACTTGGTCATCACTGGTCATCACTCCTCAAATTAGTATCACTAGTGTTCACTGGTAATCACTCTCCAATTTCCTAGGTGATCATTGGTAATCACTCTTCAATTTGCTAGGTGATCACTGGTGATCACCCTCCAAATAAGTATACACGTATGCTAAATGTATGTGGCTGTGCAGATATGTCCATATATGGAAGGAATCATCACTGGTGATCACTGGTGATCACCGCAATACAACTGTCTTGGACGGGTAAGATTATTAGGCTAAGATGTTTATCATACTATTCCTTCGTCTCCTCCATGTACCACATGAATAGATCCACCATGTTACTGTAGCTCTTCCCCTTTGGCTTTCCCATCAACCATCCAGCAAACCCATTCTCGCTCTCCCACTTTTCTCTAAAACATTCTTCTGCCTTTCTTTTTACCCCACCCTCGTGATACATCCCAAATACCATCGGCGCAATGATGTCTGCATACTCGCATCCCACTCCATCCATCTTCGCCTTTGTCATCGTCGGATGTAGTTCGTCTGTGATTTGTGGCACATGACACACAAAGCAGATCTTCTGATGATGCTTTTGATACCGTAGTTTTCGTCTCCAGTCTATGTATTCGCTCCAACTCACTCCTAGCTGCCCTCTTAACGATGGACACTCCTTTAGCAAGTGTTTCTCCCTTTCCTGTGGCCTGTGGATGAGACAAACGCTGCATCGCCCTTGCATGGACTGTAGCGCCTTTTTCATTTTCTCCGCTATCTTCAGCTGTCCTATTTCCCGTGTTGCCTGTAGGTTCTTCGCTCGGTTCATCGCCTCCGCAAACGTCTGTGGTCCATCTCGTCCCATGGTGGTTATCCCACGTCGTGGTAGCGTCGCCATTTGTATCTCTTCCGGTCGATGTTGCGGATCCTCTCTACAGACTGAACATTTCTCCTTGTCCTCCCTCTCGTGACACCCAACACCAATCCCATCGGTGAACAACGTCGCTCCGTACCGCAGGCAACGCTTTAGTCCATATAGGTATAGATGGTCCAGTATCCCTTGCTCATTTTCTTTTTCTATCTCGTTCTCTTTGTCGCTCCTTTTCCATTTCTTTATCGGAACTAGTGTATGACACGTCGCTGCTGCTCCGTCTCGCCCTGCCCTTCCTTGCCCTTGGATATATTCCACCATGTCGAACGGTTTGTCCACGTGCATCACCAAACGTATGTGAGCATAGTCGTTTCCCGTGCTGAAGGCCGACGTCGCTACCATCACTTTGCTTCCATGTCCGTCTCTCCAGGCCATGTACTCCGTTCGTTGTTCTTCGTCTGTCATCACATTCTCTGCTCCAACATAACGATGCCATCCCCCTTGCTGTGCTAGACGGACGCATAGTGCGATGGACGGAACAAATACCAGCACTCGATCCTCCATGCTCCAAGTCTGTTCCTGGTCTCCAACGATTTCCATCACACGCGTCACCAGTCCCGTTTTGTCCAAGTTCCTTTTCTCCAACACGTACGCCAGCTCTTTACGATCGGTGCTTTGTCTACACACTCTCGTGGTCGACACCAGCTGGTAGGTTTTTCGTACTTGTGGCATGAACGTCGGCGGTAGGGTGGCGCTGAGCAATACCAGCGGTGCAGCCTTGGAGCGTATTTTGTCAAAGTGCTCCAGTGATCTCCGATAGCTCGTGGTGATCAATGGTATGTGAGCTTCGTCTACTACGATGCGTGCGATGGTCTTTCGTCGTCCCAGGTCTCCGAGTGCATCCCGCCAGTGGCCCATCTGTGACTTGTCTGCAGATACCAGGACCAGGTTGTCTTTGCAGTTGAGATCCTGTCCCAGTATATAGACTTGGTATGGTACCCTCATCATCCGTAGTCGTCGTTCGTAGTCCATGATTAGCGAGTTGAGGGGAACCACCAGGACCGTCGCCATGTGTGTCTCTAGTAGACTAGGGACGATCGCCAACATCGATTTTCCTCCTCCCGTAGGCAGTATTGCCACTACGTCCGTTTCGCGCTGGAGCACTGCCATCATCGCTTCTCGTTGCTCGACGCACGTCCATCCGATGCTAGGATCTTGCAACACCTCCTGCATCTTGGTTAGTGCATCCTCGGCGGTCGGCACAATCCGTCCACTGGTCGCGCCTGCTGCTTCTATTGCTGTTCAGTGGATGTTTCATGTATGATATGAAGGTCGTCCTCACCTGCATGTGATGGCGCACTCAGTCGACCGATTGCGCTGGCCGCCAGGATGCTTGGTCCACTGGTTCCACTGGTCCCTCCTATGGCTGTTCAGTAAGTAAATTATATGCTTCATGGCAATTTATGCTCACCTCCATATGTTGGCGCGCTCGGTCGACCGATTGCGCTGGTCGCTCCTATGGCTGTTCGGTAAACCAATTTATATGCTGTATGGAAATCGTGCTCACCTCCATACATCGGCACACTTGGTCGACTGGTTACGCTGGTCGCTCCTATGGCTGTTCAGTGAACTTATTATATGCTATACTATGGCAATCATACTCACCTCCATATGTCGGCACACTCGGTCGACCAATCGTGCTGGTCGCTCCTATGGCTGTTCTGTAAACCAATTATATGCTGTATGAGAATTATGCTCACCTCCATACCTCGACACGCTCGGTTGACTGGTCGCGCTGGTTTCTCCTATGGCTGTATCGTATGCTTTACTATGGCAATTATATTTGCCTGCCGGACTGGTCCTGACGGGTGCTTCTATGGCCGTTTGATAGATGATCTTATACCCATATCAAAGTCATGCTCACCTGCATGCGATGGCGCACTTCGTCGACCGGTTGCGCTACTTTCCCCTGTCGAGCCGTTGTCTCTCGGGTTCCTTATCGAGGCAAGGATCGCTGCCTGAAACTCCGCTTCCTCCGCTTCCTGTAGTACTTCCTCTGTTTCCGAGAGACCTGGTCGTTCGTCCTCCCATGGGTCCGTTTCCCTTTGCTTTCCCTTGTCTTTTCGAGTCGGCGGTGGACTACGAGATCCGGTGACGGCCTGCATGAGCTCCGTTAGCATCGGCGTCAGTCGCTCTACCACCCGTGCCGCAATGTCGTCCAACATGCTAGCATCCATGGCGCAATCCGTCGACCGGTCGCGCGTGGGTCGAGGAGTATTTTCCGCTAGATCCGAGCGGGCTTGTCGGTAAGGTAGTCCGCTCCCTCCTGGCATCACCTTGCAACACTGTTGCCACCTAGTGCTGGCTTGTAGGTATAATGGGAGCACGTCCTCCGCCGCTCCTGCTAGACTTTGAGTGCTGAGACCGTAGATGCGATTCTCTGTCGCCCTCGTGTGACCCGCTTGCAATGCCTCCACGTCGTCTTCCCGATCCATCTCTATCAGGTCCTCCATCGCACATTTGAACTTGTGCTTCCAGGCCGTCTGTACGTGTCGCCAGGGGTTGACCGTCATCCCAAACTGGATGCGAGGTAGGCTGTATTTCTTCATCACTGTAGACAGATCGTTTGTGGTGAACGCTCTGTCAAAGTTGACAAACAGGTGGTTCTTGTAGAGTCGAACCGTGCTGTCGTTTCCAAAGCAGACCTCGGCGGCTAGTTGAGCGAATGGACGTGCCATGGCAAGGTCCTGGATGAGGATGTCGCTGGTGATGGCATCCAGGCCATGCGGGATGAGCTTGTCATGTCCGGTCAGTGCCGTCGTTTTCGAGTATTGACACAACAGTGTGACGTGCTGGTCGAACACCATCAGGTTGTGTGTGTGACACGTTTGCATATTGCAATAGAGCATCGATGTCAGCTCCGTTCCTCGACCCGGCGCTCTGCTGAGCATTTCCACTCGAAGCAGTAGCAGCTTCTGCAGCTCCGTATAGTCTTGCAGCCACTTGCACAGCTCTGCTCGGTTCCAGATCAACTCCCCATCTCGCTCCAATAGAAATTCTGAGAAGGCTCCATGTTCCTTTGCAATTTCTTTTATCAGGAGAGTCCGATCTCGGAAGCACTCGTTTCGGGGGTCGGAAATGAAGGAATAGCCTACGTCTTTGTTGGTGAGGTCGTCCGCGAGCTTGCCATAGTCCACTCTGAGGTGGAGTCCTCTGAGCACCTTATTTTCCCAGGTCGATATTAGATCTTTTTCCGTGTCCCGAAATATCTCGCAGACGTCCGGAAATGCTATCGGATTGCCTTTGTACCTCAAGGACGTCCAGTTTACCATGTCCGTCCACCAGATCCGTGGCGGTTCCATGGTATCGTAGGAGATGGCGGACGCTCTGTGTTGCAACGAGCGTAGACGAGCGAACGTCGAGTATTGCTTTTCCGTGAACCAGCGCTGGAGGGCGTCGCAGGCCGTGGGTTTGTCCATGTCCTCGGTCAAGATACCATTTTTGATTTCCCTTAGAAAGACGAGGCGCATGCAGTATTCGAACTTGGCGATGATTCCGGTGACGTTCTTGGGCTCCTTGAAGGAGCCGTCCTGATTGAGGGTCAACAAAGCCATGCAAGCTTTGGTGGGATCTGCAATGTGTGGACGATCGTCGTTCTTCGACCAAGAGGTCGTCCATATCTTCATCAGCAGCGTGTGGATCTGCTTTATGACCTTTGACTGCTCCTCTTCGTCCGCAAGCTGTTCCTCCAGATCCAACGTCAAGGTGTTGGTAACCAGATTGAAACTCCACCGATGTCTCAGAAGCATGGCAAGAAGGTGGACCACCGGGTTGATGTATTTCCTTAGAGTATTGTTGTCCCTATGCTTGTGAAAGGGCATGTTCGATATTCCACTGAAAGAACGGGTAGATGAGCGCAGTCCGTCGCTCGGTTGCGCCCGCCACTCACTTTTTAGCAGGGTCGGGAGAGTTGAGTCTCTGTAGCACCAGTTCGTCCGTGCCGTCGATCAAGGCCTCTGCCTCCCGAAAGTAAACCTCTACTACGTCCATCAAGGTTCGATAGTCCTCCTCGTCGGGTCGTGGTAGAGCCACCCGACGACACAGTTCCTTGGCAGGGATATCAAAGTCTGCGACGTATTCGTGCCATCGTGTGGTGAGCAGCCAAGGGCTGACTAGCCGATGATCACCGGATGCTTGAATGGCATCCTGTTCCTTCTCCAGCTCCTTCATCGTCTTTTCTACCATGATGGCTCGGCTCGATTTTCGTGGCTCCCCTTCACTTATTAAGATCTCCCAAAAGGTTTGGTACTGTCCCAGACCCTTTAGCTTTAGACATTGTGCTTTACAGCTTCTCCAGCTGGTCGGTACCTCGACATTCTGGTGCACGTTTCTATAATGTTTTTGCATGACTGCTGGCTTGGTGAAAACGGACGAACACAGTCCACAGGCGATGGCAGTGTGAATGGCAAGACCGTGTACTGGATTTCTAGGACCAGATATGTCGGTGGGTAGTTTCGAGACTATGGTGAGATCCTTGACAATGCCATCAAAGCATGGTTTGTCGAATACGGAGGAAAGCTCTGCATGTTTGTTCCTGAGGTGCGATCGAGTTTCCTTGGTCGGAATGGCCTCTTGACATAGCTGGCATACTAGGAAGCGGAATTCCATATTTATCTTCAGGTGTAGACGCTCTAGGAATGGATGGGAAACGAAGCCAGGCTCTGTGGCGCAACCCGTCGACCGATTGCGCTCCTCTAGGATGTGAGCTTGCATCGGTGATCGAGTGATGCGTGAATACCTTCGTTTGCAACTGTCGCTTGCTCTGGCGTAGTCGGTCGACGACTTGTGCTGCTCTGCCCTAGGTTTAATTATCGTGAGCCTGGATCCCTGGTCAAGTAGTTCCCATTACCTTCGTCCGTAACCGTTGCTTGCCCTGGCGCAACCGGTCGATGACTTGTGCCACTTCCCTCTGTGTTCGCTCACGGTGAGCCTGGATCGATAGCCAAGTGGTTTCAATCACCTTCGCTTTCATTGATCGCTTGCTCCGGCACACTCGGTCGATCGTTTGCGCCACTCTCCTCTATGTTCAGTTATGATGAGTCTGGATCAGTGGTCGGGTGGACGATCATTTACCTTCATTCATGGTCGCTGGTGCAATCGGTCGACTGGCTGCACTATCGTCCTCCATAGACTCTGCATGGTGGGTGAGGTCTTGCATATCCACATCCATCGTGTCAGCCGTAGTAGTGATCTATGGACGGTAACGCCAAGGATCGATCGATCGTACTGGTTAGAAATGATAAGATACATACCTCTGGTGATGGTGGTGAGTTCATGTCGACGTCTTGATCCACTGCAGGCGATCGAGTCATAGTCTACCAAGTTGAATTGTTTGTTTAAGAGCGCAACTCGTCGACGGGTTACGCACCCTTGCCACGTTTGTTCCAGTGGTGATCTTCACAGGGAGAGCACGTCCACTCGACTGTTAAGAATATTAGGCCCTGCCAGGGATCGCAAATCAAACGTTTGCGAGGTGATTACAATTTCTTTACATCCACACAAGACAATTAGAGGGGACTTTACTTTTCACAAACATTTTTTTTTTTCAATTGTCAGAAGATGTAGCATGTAGTGATCTTCTTGTTGGGTAGTTACAAGTCTTTTACATTCACACAAGATAGTTGAAGTGGTTTTTACCATCGCACGATATCTTAGTCTCAGTGGTGAACATCGCTGTACGGTGTAAGTGCCATTTTTTAGAGTTGTCTATTTCAACTGTATACAGATAGACCCAATATTTACAACTGCTTAGGATGATATAGCCGATGGCATGCATCCTTCTGCACGGGGCCGTCTTTGTCATCTTCGCCTTTGCCAATCTATGCCCCAGTGCGTTCACTTCGACCATGAATACTTGAGTGATGTCATCATGCATCGTTCTGATGTAGGTGCTGAGAATTGTGCATACTTTGTGGATTCTTCCTCAGCGTCGGGGTGCAACTTCGTCAGCATCCTTGGTCTCAACGACAGCATTCAATCCATGCCCTCAATAGGCATTGTGCTTTTCCTGCCGAAATAATCATCTATGGAGGACCTGAAGGCATGCCTATTGACGAGGGCATGCCATGTTGCTCCACATGCACTGCAGCACTGCTTGCACCGGGCACTTTGAATTGTTCAATGAAGACAATGGCTTCTCTGCCTCGCATAGCCACGACCTTTAAGCTCTTAACCTTGAATTCCCCTCTCTACTTATAGCATAGGTCTGCTTGTCCATAGGAATACAAGTATGCGTAATGAGCCAACAATTATGACACCAATTTTTAGTACGTAGCAAAAATGACCAATTCAAGCGAACAGCATTCAAGCGAACGGCATGAGCTGTTGGGCACTTTCCCCAGTGAGTCCCAGAATTACAATAATTAGATAATTGCTTAGATTAGATTCAATCGATCTGATTTCACCCACAGAGCTGGTATACGACATGGCATTTGCCATCAATTGTAAAGGGTCTGCATGCAACGCGACTTGCCTGTTTGCTTTCCCTCCCCCATGTCGTCCAACGATTTCTCTGACTACTTTGAATTGTCTTCTTGGGAGCAATCTGCCAATGACATCCAATGGGACAATGGGGACTTTGAGGAATTTGTCCATGCACCGGTTTCATCCACCTATTGGCAGGATGCCATGGCGAACCCCAGACCTCTTGGTGCTGACAACAAATCGTCAGAGCTGGAACCCGCTCTCGTCGAAGAGCCTGCTCCCATCGAAAACACGCTAACGGTATCACCATTGGACACTGTAGCACAGCCCATTCATCCCACTCCGTCCCCACTCGGGCTTCCTACCATCGTAGTTGACCAATCATTGGACCCATTTATCATAGATCACCTGCGATTGCTCGCAGCGCCACAGGTGATTCTATACTTTATGGAACTAGGCAACGTTGCTTGGAACTTCTCTTTTACAAAATCCTTCTCACGCACTCCCACCAAATCAGTCTGTGATGAGCTCATCATAACGGCATGCGATCGTCGAACCAGGGCCAACCCCAGTTGGCAACTTGAGGAAGGTGCGTATTGTTGCATTCATTCCGTTTTCTTTCCGATCACTGATTATAATATTTCGTGACCAGTCCAGATGACGTGGTGGAAGTTCCGAGTCTATGGTCAACCAACAACAGCTGTACTGGTCACGACGACCTCTTCACTTTCTAATGATACGTTTCATGATATCGTTCACCACGTTGTAAGTCTATTAACCCACCGTATGACTTATAAGTGTCAACCTACTTCCTTAGATTGTTTCTTTTTGCAATCGATTCCAAATACATTTCTGGGATCGCGTGAACCGAGCCCTTCTCCGCATCTTACCTCATCCGCAGGATTATTCACCCGAATGGAATACTTTTATCACGCGTGCAACTATCGTATCAGAGCGTATTGGGTGTGGACTGCTTCATGTAATGAACGATAATATGAACCCCCCTACGGTAAGTCAAATTACTGTTCGCGCTGTGTGATATAATTTTTAGTATACCTCGCTAGGTTACCACGTGGTTTGGCAATGAAGAACTTCGCACAATTGTTGAACGCATGTTATATGATCCCGATGACAATGATTGGTTGGGCGTTCTTCATTCCTTTTCCTTAGGGGATGCGGCCATGTGGACGTCTCTTCCTGACGTGTCGATCTACAGTTTTGCATATTTGATCGGATATGTACGTGTTCGACATCTTTTTCTTTTTCTGTTTTATGAATAATTTCTGTAGATCGTCGTTGCACTACAGGAACTTCTGAAAAGAATCACAGGGCTTAATGCCCCTATGACCCACCACTATCCAAGAGCTGGAGGCTTTAGTGATGATGTTCGGCTCGCAGTGCAGGGTGCCACCGAAACAATCCACGCATTTCTCGTAAAGGTCATGAAGGGATATGGTGATGCTACTGTGGGACAGGCTGTGATTAGACGAGCATATTATCAGTTTTCGTCACGTTCTAATGGGTTTCCATACAGTACTTGTCCTTTTGGTCCCAATTCCCTGTCTACAAACCCGGTGGAGGTAATATTTGCTTAGAAACCATCTATATCACAATGTCGCTTGCATTTTTCATTCTCGTTACCATCTCGTTACCATCTTCTTGCAGCGGTATATATCATCGTCCAATCAGGTTTCAGTGTTTCACCAATCATCGCAACATCCGAACATCATCTCTAGCAATTCGGTCACTGGAGAATATCTCTCAACTTGTTGGCATGGCAGTACTTGGCAAATGAAGACTCGTGCGCTGCAGTGCAAATGACTTATGCCAAACAGATCCCAGAATTTCAGCCCAGTGTACTATGCTGTACAACAACTTCGGCGCCATGGTCAGTCAGCACTTTTACAAAATACACAAAATTTTCATTGTCTACACAACTACATTACATCTAGTGCATGTTTGGGAGCGCTGCGAGGTCGAACGAAGGTAATTGAAGCAGAAATGAGTGAGATAGCTAAAAAGTTAGTCGTCACGTCTGTATCACTCAAGTGTCACTTGCCGACTGGCTGAGTTTGAAGTTACAGTCTGATGTCACTGGCCAATGCAGCCACCTTGGTGAGTGGGGATATCGACACCTGCGCAAGAGGATGCCTTCGTTGACTTGACTGGTGTTTTTTTTTGGCGCTTTCCCAAGCTGGAGTGAAAGCACGCACCCAACTTTCTGCACTGGCTCAAAATACTCCATCCCACACATCGGAAGCATTGAATTTCGTATCACGGACCCGCTACTCCTCGCTCAATTTGGATGGGCAGCCACAGTCCAGTGTAAATGCTGACATTCAGGCTTGTCATACCTTTCCGTCTACCTAGTACAGTATAGCCAATATAATTCGTAGTTACGCAGTCCCATAGTGGTGCCGAGCGGAGTTTGCATTTGGCACCCATGACTATCCGTGACTTTTCTGTGACTGCCGACTGACCATGGCGCCGAAGTTGTTGTACAGCATAGTATGCCTCGTGCGGTCGACTGGTAACCAGTGCCAAATCGAGGGATTTGATAAGAGCTGAGAGCGGCCCCAGAGGTACAAACAATGCACATTGTGAGCTTAATTGCATAGCTCAGCGGACAGCTCTATGCCTGTAACAAGAGGGCCAGCAAAAGCCAGAAGCACCCGGCACTCTTCCTCTTCCTCTGTCATCCCCTTCAGCTTGCTGCAACTCAATTTCAAGTTGGTCCTTGGATGAGTTTTTCGTCCTCAGTGCTCTGGATGAGCTATGTAAATAGGATAATACTATATTCTCAACTTGTGCTATGGTTTATTCGGATCAAATGTTTTGCTCGACATTGAGCGCAGGTTTCAAGTTCCGATTTGTTATAATCTTGGATTAGAAGCTCACGGAAAGTCACCCAGTACCTTTATGTAAATGTCGGAGTGCAATAAGAAACTGGCCACGTAATCCTGTGTTTCAGGGCTCACATATGCAGCTGGGTGACAAAGGGCACCCTTTCTTTCCAACCCTTCTGAAGTTCAACCTGCACCTCCTTCTAACACTCTTCGGTTCTCCATACACAATATGAACACTCGAGAGTCCTCCAAATTTGCAAATTTGACTGCTGAACAACAGTCCATGGTGCCCAGCGCCAGTAAGTAGTCTAGCACCATATCTGCCACCAATTGGCCAAAGCCAAACCCCAACGCAGAGATCATCAATTTCACTGCACGATCAAAATCATCCAAAGAGAGCTTGAGGTCCTTTGATTCGAAATCTAACTCCACCTCATGTTCCGCAAGCTGGGAAAATATGGAGCAAAAGGATTGTACCGTTGCCCTCGATGCAAATGTCAGGCAAGCTTATCAAAGCAAGGTGATGTATACTCTGAATAATATTCTACAAGTACACTGACAGAACCTCAATACCGTAGATGGCTGCAGCCCAGATCATTTACAACCCTTACCGTCAGAGAGCAAAGACATGGCATCTGGCACTGAGGAAGAAGAAAAGGGCAGCATTGGAATTGTTAGAGGCACAAAAGGTCATTGAGGAGGTTGAAGCTGAAGCTGCAGAACATGTATCGAGAGGGATGCTTGCTCGTTTTCGCTCTCAATGCTATCTTATCGAAGATGTTTCCTCTGATGAAGGACGTTTTATTGCTGCTGTTTCCGCAATTGCTTATAGGCAGGTCTGACAGTGAGTGCTTTGCTTTGATATTATTTTGAATTGACATATCCAGATTATTTTGTGAACTGCTGACATCGAACGTCGGCATAGATAGCACCAGAGGAACTGGTGCTGGCAGCTGTATTCATTTTACACGCCCATTGTACTTGTAAATTTAGTTTTTTGTTGTAGGTAGCATCTTCCCATGGTGTCACCTTGCGAATGGACTACACACCCTGCATCTGTCAGAGCTGACATACCCAAGCAAATGAAGTTGTGCATTGTTGGCACAGAACCTTCCCATGCAAGTTCAGGTTCCCATCTAGATCTCGAAGCTCCGTTACCAATTTAGATAAGGTAGACGAAATGAAATGAAATAAAGATACGGCCGACTACGCTATACAAAGCTCAGGCCAAATAAGACCTCGCCGGCACTAACAGTAACAAAGAGCAGAGCAGACGAGAGGAGAGAGTAGAAGACAACAACAACAGAGAAACTACTACAGCAGATAAGACAAGTGCTCAGGTGAGTCCACATGTGGCACAGTAGAAGGCAAATGAAATGACCAACTACGCAAACAATGTTTAAAATCTGCCCAAAGATGAGCAGCAAGACGGATGGAACGAGTGTGCCATGCTTGCGCGACCCGGATGAGAACATTCTCAGACACACCTGTAATGTTGACGTCGTTCTGTCGTAGAACAACCGTCGGCGAGTTCTATTCAGGGGAAACGTACCAAGTCAGAAGTTGATGAAGTAAGCGAAGCGGTGAAAGTCTTGAAGCTTGAAGTCGAGTCGAGCGCGATCGGACGAAGAAACTTGAGAACAAAAGTGAGGGGGATTCTATTCTGTCTTTCATGTCTGTACAAGAGGTCTTATATACTGGATGTACACAAAGAACAGAGAGTGAGTTGAAAGACAAGGAACAAGAAGAAAGGAAAGGTACAGCGTGCCTTGAGGGATGTCTAAGTAAGGTATGGTTTTGACTGTGGCGGTCGGAGATGGTGAGCACAGAGACGGAATATAGTAAGGCATTAGGGACGAGGAATTAATGTGATAAGGTGAAACGATACGATAAAAGAGAAAAGAGAAACACGAGGAAAGGAGAAAGAGAACATACTACGTATGACATCAGCGATGACGTCAGCAGTGAGACACGAGTTGCGATGCGTGGGAGACATTCGAGATGGACGTGATACGTGTGAAGACGTGAAACCGCGAGATTTTGTAGGCAGAGCGCGAGACTTCCTTACACCTCCCCCTTACTCAAATTGCAACTGTCCTCAGTTGCACGACGAACTTCAATCTTCATCTGCGAGACCTGCGAGATCTGAGGGATCGACGAACTGTGTGACTTCAACAACTTTGAGTGAGCGAGCATAGTATGGTACGAGACGAAACGCGGTGAATTTGAGCTTCGAGACGGAACCGTCAACTTCAGCAAGATGATATGATCCATTCTTGGCGCGTCTGACAACAACCATAGGGCCGAAATAGCGGGGCTTGCACTTCGCGTTTGACAAAGGCTCAATCTTTTTGTTTAGTACGAGAACGAGTGAGCCAGGGTCAAAGTTGTAGTCATGAATGGAGTTGGCGAAGCGACGCTCGAAGTCTGTGATGGATGCGAAGCGGCTGCGCAGGACGCGAGTGTGGATTTCAGCGAGATCATCTTCTCGTTTGGCAAGCTGGTGGGCGCGGATGGCTATAAGAGATGCGGTGTCAACAGAAGAATTGATTTCGGGCAGCAAGAAGGTTGCTTCAGTAATGTCGAAGGGGAGAAGCGGCTCAACACCGTGCGCGATGAAGTATGGGGAATGACCTGTGGACTTTCGAGTGGTAACACGGTCGGCCCAGAAGACGTGGGGCGCGAGAACTGGCCACTGCGTGATGTCGCCGTTGCAAGCCTTTACGAGAGAGTCGCGAATGGTCCTGTGAGAGCGCTTGACGATGCCATTCGACTGCGAATTGTATGCAGAGATGTGGATGTGGCAGATATGATATTTTTCTGCGAGCCAGTTGAGAGTGGCGACAAATGGTGTGCCATTGTCAGAGACGATCTCCTCGAGTCCTCCCCATCTGCACAATATCTCTTCAAAGATGAACGCGCCAAGCGTTCTCGTGGTTTCTGTCCTTAACATCCTCCATTCGGGCCAAGCTGAGAGGGAGCAACGCGCCTGAACAATAAATGAGTAGCCGTGAGCTTTTGGCATGTGCATAGAGTCGATATATGCTTTGTGGAATAAAGGGGCGGGAGTTGCGACAACTGGGGGCAAAACAACTTTTTCGACTGATCGAATTTGGCACTGATGGCAAGTTTTTATGTACCAGGCGATGTCGAGATCCAGTGTGGGCCACCAGAATCGATCTGCGATGGTGCGACGTGTGGGGTATATGCCTCTGTGGCCAAGCTGGTCGTGAGTTTCGCGAAGTACTCGAAGGCAGTCATTGTTGGCCAGTAAGACGATCTGATGGCGACCGTTTCTGTCTTTTCGCCAGAGATGATTCCCGCGGACAAAGAATTGTCGGGCATTGTTCGTAAGTCGCGTGCGCTGTTGGGGTGCGAAGTCGGATGGAATGGAGAGTGTGGTAAGGTATGCTTTGATAGCATGAAGTTCGTCGTCTCGTTTCTTCGTCGTCTCGTTTGTTGGAATCTTGTTCGTCGTCTCATCTTTTACCTCCTTCCCTACTGATAAAACCAAAACCTCCTTTTCAACTTTTACTACCAATCTCTCTTCGTCTATTCCTCCAGCTACCCAAATTCCGCATCCTAGTACTTCGTCTATCCATTCTTCAACTTCTTCTGTAGTTTCTTCTTCTTCTTCATCTACTATTCTTCTTCGTCGAGATAGTCCGTTGGGTCCCTGGTGTTTTGTTGCTGATACATGTTGTAGTTTGAAATCAAAAGTTTGGATACCGGCGAGCCATCAATTCATCGAAGCGTTGGGTTGAATGTCTGGATTATTCAGCATACCTTTGATATATTGGGTGTCCACTTCGACTGTAAAGTTCTTGACACCGATAATCCAGACCTTGACAGCTCGTAGTGCGCGGAAAAGCCCGTACAGTTCAATCTTGGCTTGAGAGTAGCGTGATTCACACTCGTTCCATGTGATGGAGCCAAAGCGAGAAGGGCGGCAGCGCCTGTCATCATCAATCTGTGAAAGAATATAACCGACTGCAATCTGAGACGAGTCGACTGCCAAGATGACCTCGTTGTTGGATTGGTAATCAATAGGGCGGATGGCTGGGGAATTAATGATGGTGAGTTTCAACTGGTCCATTGCGGACTGCTCGTCAGGTCCCCAAGAGAACGGCACATTGACTCTCGTGAGGTGGACTAAGGGGCGAGCGAGAGTGGCGAAGTCTTTGATCCAGATCCGTACTGTTCCTGCGATGCCGAGGAAGCCGCGTACTTCTGTCTTCGTTTCGCAAGACGGCCAGTTGTGAATTTTGGAGACTTTGGAGTTGTCTGGGATGCGTCCGTCGTAGTTGCACATCTGTCCGACGACAATGACCTCTGAATGACAAAGAAAAAGCTTCTTTGCAGAAACAGTGGCTCCTGCATGTGTGAGGCGGTGAAGAATTCGAACCACAGTGAGTGATGGTAAGACCCCAAGATAATACATGGAGTGGACCTGCGGCCAGACATCCGCATCATCACAGAAGAGGTGACGAGCAACGGCGCAGAGGGCCTCCCCAACATAAGGCAGTTCTGCGGATAAAAGGTCGCCCGTCGCTTGCACCAGAGCCTGCATATGAGACCCCCGAATCTCATTAAACGCAGAGCACTGGACAAAAACGTGATGAATGGTTTCAATGGCAGCACAGCCCATACGACAGCAGAGGGCGGTGTCCCCAAGCCGCCGGTAACGGATATCTGCAGTGTTGAGTTGGGCTGAGCGCAGGTAGAGCTGGAGTGCTGCCGCAAATGCAGATGTAGCATGCAGATAAGGATGAGTTGGTGGCGGATGAGAGTCGTATAGGAAATATGGCAAACATCGGAGTGGGCGGAAAGATGAGTCTTGGGAGAGTACGAAAGCTAAAAGATGAGGCACAAAACTAGAAAGGTTAGTTTCAATATAGCCAAAGGAAGGGTGAAAAGGTGTAAACCGATCCATCGTGAAACTTGGCACCTTGCATTGGCGCTGTGCCGAAGTAGCATACAAGTCGACTAGTTTGTTGGTGAGTGATGCTGGAGCGGTCGATGATGTATGAGCATAAACGTGCTGAACTGAGCAATGAGGGTTAGCAACCACAAGAGACCGAAGCCATTGATACAAAGAACGTGCAGAAGAGAAGGCAAAAGAAGGACACAAAGAAGATGGTACAGTGGGAGCAGAAGTAATGCAACAAACAGACGGAAGGTGATCGGAAAAGATGGATACGGGGGAAGAAGACGACGTAGATAAAAGGAAGCTCGAAATTAAAGCATAAACTTCACCATGCAGAATCGAAGCATTAAGGCCCAGAGATGACAGGGACCCAACGAGGGAAGATGAGGAGATGAGGCCGTTACTGTCGCAAAAGTGACGGAACGGGGCTGGTGTGCACGAACATCACGTGCTTTTGCGTGACAAGGAGGAAAAATCAAAATCAATTTGACGAGCACAGAAAACAAGAAAGTAATCAAAGTAAAAAATGTAGAGACTTTGATTCTATATTATCTATTGAACAAAAGATGAAGCTGTGATGTATGAAGATATATTGTGAATTTTCAATGGGATTCAGAGGTTAGCAGGCAAGAAATGTGATCAAAGTCTGACTGAAATTTGCTCATGTTGATCGCAACGCGCATATCTCTCATCCATAGTCTCCGATCGCTCGTTGATGCTCCTCCTGCATCCTATACTCGATGGTAAGTCCATTCAGTTTTCTGACATGCTTTTTAGGGCTCCGCATTGACCGCATCGTGTTTGCACTGCAGTGAGTAGTTTCGACTTCTGGTGTCCGACTGACCTTTGCAGGTTCGAATTTAATTCTTCTGCGTTGATGCCTAGGTCTATAGATTCCATAGGAACATTTCGAGGTGTTTTTGTCAGTGGCTGCATCATGCTGGCATGTTCCAGGTATGTTGTTTCATCATTCCACGCTCAACCATCTTGGTTTTGAGCTTATTCTGTGAGTTTTGCATCTGTAGCTTTGCTCGATGCATTACGACGTTTCCCGCTTCGTTTCCAGCAGTTTCCATGTCGTTTCCAATGGTGTGCAGAGCGAGAAAGGCATTGTGGCCCACTCCAGTGGCAATGCTGCCATGTATCACCTGACTCGGTGTGGTCAACTCCTTCACCCTCTAATCTGATCTTACTACAGGTCCCATGGGAGCCATCTCTTGTAGTAGTTTCGCAGTTGTCTTTTGCGAGCCTTTGTCTGCGCATTAAGGTATGGCTTCTACACACCAAGTCTCTGGACCTCTGGCGGTGACACAACAGTCAGGGCTGCTGTTGGGGAAGGTGAGCTTTAGATTTAGCTCGGAGAGGTCTCGAACTTACATTCTTGGGTTGCAAGACTTTCAGGCATACTGAAAATGGGTATCATGACAATGGGCTGCTAGTATGGAATGCCACACTATTGGGTTTGAGCAGGAGCTGGCATGTGCAGATTATGGGTCATTAAGAATGTCATCGGTTCGTTCTTCATTGGTCATTGCAGTTGTGTGCCAGATTTTTGTTTCTCTCTCTTTTTTCATTTCATTTTCTGGCCACAAAAATCGGGCCACGATCAGATCATGATGTCATCCGTCGCCAATTGCTTTCAGCACTATTCGATAAATAGTCAGTAACCGAGTGCACTCCTGATCACGCAATCTATTCGCCTGGACCCATACCCAGTTAGGCTACTACTGACAACGGTTCTGTCTATTCGAATGGATAGATGGGTCAAAATTTACTCATGTTCAAACAGGTCGGAGGGGATGCCATTGAGTCAATCTAGCTGTGTCTACCAGCAGCCTCGGTAATGATGCAGTATGTTCGTCCAAACGGACCCTATTCATTCAAACATGGCGACCGCGCCTACTATGCGGACAGGATCAAGTATATTGGAAACCATGTGCTACATTCGTCCAAACAAATCCTAAGTCAAGTCGCTGAGCCCAGTCTGAGCCATGTTCATCTGAACGCGGGTTAGGCTGATATAGCAAGTAGCTTCGACAACCACCCACTCACGTTCATTCGAACACGGCGACCACGCCTATGTACTTGGCTGGCAGGTCAAACAGCCTCCGTGACCATGCAGCATGTTCGTCCCAGCAGCCCTTTAAGCCATTCCAGAACCCTGCCATTCAGTTCAACATGGCAATCATGCCAACATGTCAAGAAGCTTTGGTAGCCACATGACCATGTTCATCCAAACAGCTTCTGTACGCCGATTGGTGGGTGTCAACTTACTTTGCCTGGCATATTAAAGGGTTATAGCCTGGATCTGCAATCCAGGAGCAAGTTTGAGCCCACTTCTTTCTCCTTGTCTTCTCTCTCTTCCCTCACATTTGTTTTCTGTCAGGA
>Ga0307518_10000770_pt1 | contig 23980 bp, 20 predicted proteins | sample 25_EM_MG_FD_203889 | JGI IMG/M metagenome (GOLD analysis project Ga0307518, IMG submission 203889) | Populus trichocarpa ectomycorrhiza microbial communities from riparian zone in the Pacific Northwest, United States - 25_EM | ecosystem: Host-associated > Plants > Roots > Unclassified | place...
ATTTATGAAATTATATTTTTTTTTCAATTTCATTCTCATTCAACTTTTTAATTTATAAGATTTGTTCCTCATTATTTTAATAAACTTGAAAAAAATAAAACATTAATAAGTTATTTTCCAGCTCATTTTCCATGACATAACCAAACACTGAAAAATATTTTCCAACTTATTTTTCATTACACTAACAAACATCGAAAAATAATTCACTTTCCAAAAGGAAATTACTTTCTAACAAACAAATGAGGCTCAAGAGTAGATCGGTACTCCGCTGTACTCCGTGAGACACCGAATTAATTTCTTTTTTAATGTAAAAACAAATGTTTAGACGAGGATAACAATTTTTTAAAAAATAAAATAAAAATTCAAGAGTCAAGTTATTATTTTTATTGAATTTAATAACCTAAGTTAATTAGTAATATGATAAAAAAACAACAAAATTAGATAAATAAAAAAAAATTAGTCCGAGTTAAGCTGTGTTAACCTGTAAAACTCGTGACCTGGCACATGAGATCAGAATAACCCCATAAAATGATGGAAATGGAAAAAATCAATTGTAAAAAAAAAGACCTAAGCCAACCTAAATTAATCTTTCAAACCCTTGACCCAAATCTTGAGGTCGGAATCATCCTATAGTAGGCAAACTCAAAAAACTATGAAATTAAATTCTTGGTAAATGAAATCCCGATTAATAAAATGTTGCTCGAGGGATGAAGTTAAAAAAGAAAGTTCCAATAAAAAATGAAAAAAAAAACAAGACAAATATAAATTTAAAAAATAAGGATCAAATCTGACATAAAAATAAAATGAAATAAAATATTGAAGGATGCAATTAAACAAATAACTCAATTAAGAGGATGGTTAAAACAAAAAAAATCAAAAGAATGGATATCAAATCTGACATATAAAAAATCAAATGAGGATGAAATTGAAAGAAAAATTCAATTTCATAAATTATTTAGAATTAAACAAATAGAAATAAAAAGAAAATGAACAAAATATGAAAAAAAAAACAAATTGAAAGGCTACTTTAAAATGTCTAGAGGCAAGCGTGGAAATCGGGAAGAGAGAGGAAATAAAGAAAGAAATAAATGATCACAGGTGTGAAATCTAAGATTTTTTTGTCACATGCATCACCTAAGAATGGAGGAGATCCATGGGAATTAAAAAGGTATTGTGGAAGCTAGAGTTTAGCTGTTAGACGACGTCGTACACATTGTTCAAATAGCACTAGCGTACCATGAACGTCCACGTGTTCTACATGCACAATCAATTTTTAAATATAAAATAATATTTTATGTATAGTAAAATACTAATTTTTCACTGATCAAATGTTATAACAACAAAAAAAATCATAATGAAAAGACCAGAAAACCTCTAGACCTAAGTTAAAGATAATTTGATTTGAATAGTAATGTGGTCATTTTACCGTGCTTTGAAAATGAAAAAAGGCAAGAACCCCCTTACCCACCAACACATAATTCTTTGCCTAAGAGGGTATATAAGTATTTTACTGTGAAAAAGACAACAAAAAAATTGATGCCCAGGCCAAATTGTTTTGTTGATAAGGTAAAATGATAGTTTCACTGTTTTAATCCATAATACTAGTGAGTCTAGAGCAATAGTAAAAAAGCTATAGTAAAACATCTACTCTTTTTAGTTTCTTTTAATTAACTTTTGCATCTTGGTCAACCATGTAGAAAAAATTATTTGGTTAATTAAATAACTTTTGCCTTTTATATTAGGTCTTACACATAATTCTATTTTAACCTTAGTTTTATAGAAGTTAAAATAACTTGCTTTTTATGAAGATCTATTTTTTTATTTATTTTTCATGCAAAAATCCATATCACAACAGTTTTAATCAAATATGTTTTTTTGTACCTACTTTTTTTAAAACCTCAACTAAAAATGTTTTTCTTAAACCTACTCTTTTTTTTATTTAAGTTGTGATACAAAAGCTATCACAATGTTAAACACATACTAAGATGATTGACATGCGCTCCGTCCTAGGTTGGAATAATTTTTTCTTAATGTAAAAATAAATAAATTTAGGCATTGTTAAAGTATTTTTTAACAACAAAAAATCTTAATTATTAAATTTTTTTTTGTTAAGATAATTTGCAGAATGGCTTTTTCATAGAACTGCATATTTTTTTTGTAATATATGTTTTAATTACATTATATGCATGTATATAAAATAACCTTGATTAGTGAGAGTTGTTAGTTGAAACTAATAGCTATAATTTTTGCACTTATTTAAATTTCCAATAATAATGGGACTATGCAAATAGAAATTGATTGAGTGTTTAACATTATTTTCATTTCTATTATATGTGTTAGATTATTATTTGTTTAATTTAGAATGGAGTGACAATAAAAGTCATTTAAACTGTACTAGATACTAATATTAGTAATTGGTGTCAATAGCAATTGATATGCTGCATCTAAGAGTATTATTGTTAATTTGAACCATAGAGACAAATTAAATAAAAAGAATTACAATGTTTGGCATTGTAAGATTGTGTATCTCCTGGAAGAGTAAGAAATGCTGGAAACAATCACACAATCGATGGTTGAATCTAAGCAAGACAACACTACTCAATATAGACTTGATATAGAGGCATATGAAGCCTATAAGCGCAAGGATCATGTAACTCACATTCTAGTATTGAGTAGCATGAGAAATGATATAATGCTACGTTTTGAAAGACATCTTTCAACCCAAACAGTTTGAGATGCAGTGAATGTTTAATATGGAGGAACCTCCACTACTAGACTTTGTCAGTTAACCCTTAAATTTGATGGTTACAAGAAGCATCAAAATCAGATGATGAGGTAACATCTTACAGTCATGTCTAACATGATTAGTGAATTGAGGTGTGTTGGGTATGAGATGACTGATGAACAACAAGTCCAAGTTATGATTCACTCTTTGCCAAGCAATTAGGAACACAAACGTGTTAACCTTACCCATAATGACAATATTAAGACTTCTGATGATATTGCTCGTTATGTTGAGCTTGAAGAAGATCGACTTCTTGCTGAGAAGCTTGTAAACGAGGCTTTCATATTTGAGACTAAGATGTAAGGAGTAAATGACTTTGGATGTAAAAAAGGCAAGAGTAAAGATCCCAAACATGACAAGAGAGGAATAGAAGCAAGTTATAGTAGATATAAGCGCATGAGTGAGAAACACGATAATAAGAAATGCAAGAATATGAGTTGTTTGAATTGTGGTAAACCTGGTCACTTTTCTCGTGATTAAACTAATCCATAGGTAATGTTTAACCACAATCATCCCTCTAACTTATACATTAGAAGTTGCTTAGTGGTTGTTGAATCTTTTTCTTTTTGCACTATAAACTTAGGAGCAATCGACCACATAGCAAAGGATCGAACAACCTTTATGGAATTTTATTGAATTTTAAATGGAAGTAGATGCATATACATGGGGAATAATGCTTTTGTTGCTGTGCTTGGGATCGGTACTTGTAAACTGGATTTGTGGGGCAGTCGCACACTCTATCTTCATGAAGTACTTTACGCTCCAGAAGTTCAAAGAAATCTAGTGTTTGTTCTTGTTTTACTATAATTAGGCTTTTATATTGTATTTGTTGATTGTTGTGTGAAAATATATCTGAATAATTTTTTTTATAATTCTAGTTTTGTATTAAATGGTTTTATGGTGTTGGACACCGTTAATGTATTTATCAAGGATGGTGCTTCTATTTATATTGTTTGAAGTTCTAGCATTACTAGTAATAGTGATCTTGTAAATTGGCATGCTAGATTAGAACACATTGGGCAAGACCGATTACATAGATTGACAAGAGCTAGTTTTTTTGGATCACTTATTGAAGTATAATTGCCTGTTTGTGAGTATTGCCTTACTAGAAAAGCAACTAGATTACCATTTGGCAAAGCTAAAAAAGCTAGTAGCTCATTACAACTTATCAATTCAGACATTTGTGGCCCAATGAATGTGAGGGCAAGATATGGTGCGAATTATTTCATCACATTTATAGATGATTTCACATGATTTGGTCATGTTTATTTGATCTCACACAAGTCTGAAGCATTGCATTACTTCATTCGATACACCAAGTTGGTGGAGAATAAACTAAACACAAAGATCAAAGCTTTAAGAACCAATTAAGGATATAAATATCTATCTGAACAATTTTTTTTAAATGTGATGAATATTGTATAGCTAGATAGTTAACTATTCCTTATACTTTGCAACAAAATAGTGTAGCAGAAAGGAGGAATATAACCCTCTTTGACATGGTTAGGTTAATAATGGTGCATGCTAACTTACCAGTTTCCTTTTGGGAAGATGCATTATTGACTACTGCCTATATACTTAATCGTGTGCCCTCTAAATTCGTCTGATCCATCATGTATGAACTATAGAATAACGAAAAACCTAATATAGGTTCTTTGCATCCATGAGGGTGTGCAATTTATATTCACAATAATTCTCATGAATATGAGAAACTTGGTCCTAGGGGGAAGATGTGTATCTTTATAAGATATTCTGAACATTCCAAATAATTTTTATTTATTGGTGAAAAAGCTGATGGAAGAGTGATGGAGATTGAGTTGCGTGATGTTGTATTATTAGAAAAGGATTTCCAACGACAGGTGAGGTTAATAAAGATTTTCAATTATATGAAATGAAAGATTTAGACGATAGCACAACATGCCATTTAGTAGAAGACTTAGAGGAAACTCTTAATCCTCTTGGAAATAGTGGGATTGAAATTTTATCTATTCCTACTCTCATGGAGCAAAATTAAGAGCAATCTTAACCTCGTAAAAGCATTCGTGAACCAATTCCTCGTTGTTGATTTGAGATTAAGGGGGAAGCGTTCATGATTGCTCCACAAGATGATGAGAAGAGTCTTAAAGCAAGAGAATGGATTAAAGCTATAAAAGAAGAAATGGAGTCGATGAAAACTAATCAAGTTTGAGACTTGGTCGATTACTATCAGGACAAAAATCCATTGGAAATAAATAGGTTCTTAAAATTAAACATAAGACAGATGAATTAATAGAATGTTTTAAGGCTTGACTGGTAGCGAAAGGCTACACTCAAGAAGATACATTCTCACTAGTTGTGAGGATTACTTCAATTTACCTCATTTTAGCTACAGTCGCACATATGGACTTGGAGTTATACCAAAGGATGTTAGAACTGCATTTCTCAATAGAGAACTAAATTAGGAGATCTATATAGATCAACCTTTAGGATTCAAATCTAAAGGATAAAAGCGCAAAGCATGCAAGCTTAAAAGATCCATATATGGTCTTAAGCAAGCTTCTAGACAATGGAACGTCAAATTTTATCAAGCTATCCTTAATAATGGTTTTACGATGATGAAAGAAGACTATTGCATGTATTTAAAATGTTCTAACAATAATTTTATAATATTGTTCTTATATGCCGACGACATCTTAATAGCCAGAAATAACAAAGAAATGATTGATACTACTAAAAGGTGGTTATCAATAAAATTTAAAATGAAAGACATAAGTGAGGCCAACTATGTTCATGGTGTGAAAATCATAAGAGATCGTGCTAAAAGGCTTTTTGATTTATCTTAAGAGACTTACATCAAAAAGATGTTAGAGCACTATTATATATAAGATAACAAACTAATGAACACCTATGTTGATAAGATCTTGAGCCTAAACCTGAGCCGTGATATGTGTCCCAAGACTTCAAAAGAAAAGGAGAAAACATCCATAGTACCTTATGTCAGTGTCGTCAGTAGTTTGATGTATGCAATGAGGTGCATACGTCCTGATATATGTTATGTCATTAGATTACTTAATCGATATCAATCGAACCTTAGTCAGAAACACTGGATAACAGTTAAAAGGATTCTATGATATCTGAAAGGAACTTCGAATTACATGCTATGTTACCAAGGAAAGAAAGATTTATTATTGATTGGTTACTCATATATTGATTGGGGAGGACATGTTGACCAGTCCAAATCAACTTCAGGATATGCTCGCTTAATGATAGTGCAATACTATGAAGGAGTAAGAAACAATCTTACATAGCTTTATCAACAATGGACGTTGACTATATAGCTTGTTCCGTAGTAACACAAGATGCTGTTTGGTTAAAGAGTTTCATGCATCACTTGAAAATTGTCAAATCAGCGTCAAACCCAATAACATTTTACCGTGATAACACTGCTGCAGTAGCTGTGGTAAAAGATCCAAAATACCATGAAAAGACCAAACACATCAAGGTGAGATATCACTATATTAGAGATGCAATTACTAAACATGATGTGATCCTAAAACACATTTCTACAAATTCTATGATTGCAGATCCACTCATAAAACCAATAGTAATGGATGCATTTGTTAGACATTAGATCCATCAGCCTACATAGAATGTAATTGTCAATATAACTAGTTTTAAGGATCATATAAAGGTTTACAATGATTGAATAATGAATAAATTCCATTAGAATATCATATTATTCATTATTTGTTTTATGAAATATACTATGCGTATCCTATAGTACAATTTGTTAAAGTATGTCGATATACTAAGATTGACTCACTCACATGAGCAATCACCTTTAGCGTTTGTAAGGTGAGTAAAGATTATATTATTTGAGTTTTAATACTCAATAAGGGACTTGGGCCTAGTGGGAGCAATTTGAACTCAAAGCAATTATGAAGAAGTCGTCATGGTTAGGACCAAGATGAGGTTTTTGAATAAAAAAATCAACACAAATAAATCCCCACCATTCATGTGTTTATTATGATTTAAGCCGAATGAAATTATTTATCTGACACTAATGACAATGAGCAAATGAGAATTTCTGATTTGACGTCTATATTTTTTATGACAAGATTAAGACTCTTATAGTATATTTCATCTAACAAGGAGAGCAACAACATACACTCTTTTTCTACGGATAAGAAAAGAGTAAGCTTCGCTATAGGATGTATTTCATACTACATGTGCTAACGCCTTTATAGGAATAATGAATGGATCCCTACTTCGTTATTATGTGAGTCCTAGAGATCTTGTGTAAGATCTCAATATCTTACCCTTTGTGACTTTTGACTGTATCATGAGGTGATGTGTAAATATTCGCTATTTTAAGACTGTATCCTATGGTCATGGAATGATTCGACTTAAGAAATACTCCTACGAAATCAGTTAATTCAGATTTGACTGATATAGAAGAGAGAAAAATTAATTTTTTTTTCTACATCTGTTACTTGTATTCACCGACCAAGATCATATCACTTGAATGAATTTGATATGATTTATGCAAGCCCCAAACCCAAGCCCAAGTCAGCCTAAACCCAACCTAAATTAACCTAGGTATATAAGGAGAAGTTGGAAGAGAATTATTTTTTTCTCTTCTAATTCTTGTAGTTGTCGTGGCCCGCTCTTCATCAAACCAAGAATTTTAGTTTTTGATTTTGAATTTTTAGGTTCAAGAAAGGTGGAAGTAATAAGTAAGTGGTTTTCTCTAATGTTATTTTTTATTATGGTTTGTTTATGGAAGGATTAAAGAAGAGATTAGGGTTTATAAAGATTTAAAGTTTATGTTGTTAAGATTGATTTATGATTATTATGAGTTAAAGGTTAAATGATTGATTTTGGGTGTGTTGTTAGAAATAAGAATTTGTGAATTGATTTGGGTTAAGGAATTTGTTTCAACTTTTCTAAAAAATCTGAACAAAATGGTCTTGAAGTTGAAGATGATAAAATTTTATTTTGCTATGTGATTTATGAAAATTATAGTTTAGTCCCTAAACTTTGAAAAATTATAATTTAACCCCTAAATATATTTTGGGATTCTGGGAAGTATTATTATGAGGTTAAGGATGATAATCTTAGTTTGATAATAGATTTGGAATATTTTTAATTTGGTCCCTTAATTTTGAAAATTTACATTTTAGTCCCTGAAATTTAATAAATTACAGTTTGGTCCTTGGTTCATTTCTGGACAGAATCGAGTATGGTTTATGGGTAAAATTTCAGTATGTTTATATATTTACAATTTGGTCCTCCAATTTTGATAACATTATAGTTTGGTCCTTGGTTCATTTCTAGACAGAATTGATGATGGTTTATGGGTGAAATTTCAGTATGGTTATGTATTTATAGTTTGGTCCTCTAATTTTGATAACATTATGTTTTGGTCCCTGTTTTTGGAAAATTGTCTTTTAGTCTCTAAACTTAGAAGACTAAACCTGGTTTTCCTTTATGCATCAGAATATTTTATTTGTGTTGTTTTGGGTTGTTTTTTAGTATAGTCTGTATATTTGTTGTAGGTTTTCCTAACGATCCTTAATAGAATTTTCGAGTTTTTAATTTAATATTCCTTTTAGTTCTATATTTTATGGGTGAGTGAGATAATATTTAATATGCATGTAATATAAATAAATATGTATGTTGATTATCTGATGAGTACAACTAGTTAATTTTTTGAATATTTATATATGTTGCTTTATATTCCTAGTATTCATCTATTCTTGAATTTGCACTCGCATCCCGTTGAACTAAATTTTATTCGATATGATATACATTGCTCTGATAATTATGTGAATATCTATTATTTTTTGATATAGGACTTGTAAGTAACTCCATGCTAACAGAGAGTAGTTAGTTTATGTGTACATATTATTTTGTATATCTAGCTGGTGATAGAGACATCAGCCTGTGGCGACTGATTCTCCCACAGTGGTCACATTTGGGTGTCATATGGTCGTCTTGGGGTGTTATCTGGTCACTTTCGGGTGTCATTTGATCTCTGACATGTATTCCACTACTTTATGTAATATGCTTAGTATGAATACGTATATCAAGATAAATCGACTTGCAAACTATTAATATCTAAAATATATATTAAATGTTATTATCTCACCGAGTTGGTTGAATGGACCCCTCGTTTCTAATTTTATTTCAGGTTCTTAGTTTCTGTTAGCATGTGGACTTTGTTAAGTGTTTCTGCTTTTTCAGTTTTAGTTGGTATGCCTTGCTTGTTTTATGAGGCTTTCCTTTTAGTTTTGATTTGATGTCTTAGAAGCTCTACTATTATCATGTTTTAATTAAGGATTTTGACAATGTAATGAGCATTATGGATTATTATTTTTGTTTTAATTATTGATAAGAAGTTTTGAACTATCATTTAGTTTCATTAGTTTTGAATAATATAATATTTTTAAAGATTATAAAATGCTGCGTATTTTTAAATAACTTGTTCTTTTGATATGTCCATTCTAAGGCTTAACATAGGTGGGGTGTCCTTTCGATACCGCTCCTATGTTCCCGGTCATGGACCCGAGATTTGGGTTGTGACAATTTAGAATACTTGTAATTGTAAGGATATATTGAGCATGAAATCTTTGAGGGATTAAATTATATTCAGTCATGGGTAACTAAAAATGTTTGAGGTTATAGAAGTGCATTTTAAAGAGTAACTGATTTTGAGGTTGATATCTCTTATATGACCTATATTAAGTTTCTATATTGGAGCTCTTTTCATTTAGGTTGCACAATCTATTCGCCTGTATGAAATTTTTGTGCAAGTTTGAATTATAACGTATTAGATAAATTTAGTCTTTCATAGGCGAGTTAAAGATATTGATTTTTGAGTTAGATCTGGTTTGCCCGTATAGGATGAGCCTGATTCAAGAATTTAGAGGAGGTCACACAGTTACTAAAAGAAGTAACTATTTCTTGTAGATTTATAAATAGGGCCATAACCCACGTTAAAAAAGATGATGCAAAAAATATAATTGTTCTATCTTTTTTTTTCTATATCTAACTTTCTGAATTAACTTGATAAAATTTATAAAGATGTTCATGCTATGAAATATCTTTTTAATTTTAGTAACACTGAAGCAATTGATCTCGGTAGAAAAAAAAAAAAAGGAATTATCCAATCAGCAGTAAATTTTCTTTATACTTCAGTTTGAATAAAATTTAACCATGTAGTTTAGCTCTGATTAAAATTTGAGAAGAAGATTGCGGACTTTCAATTTACCGCCCTTCTAAAATATCTCATAGCTTTATTTCCACGCCTGTTATAAAAGTGACATGTACGAGTGCATGACATGCAGCATAAGAATATACAACACTTTGAAGAATTATGATGTATAACATTTTATTTTGTTAAAACTTTGTTTTAATCTGCTAAATTTGTTGGATATTTTCATTTCTCTCAGGAAACAAGACACAAGAATTCTAATTGATGCAATACTCGGATGATAGTAGAAAGCGTGTGCTTAAACAATGAAAAGGTTGCTGATGTCCAACCATTTTCTCATATATATTTTCATAATTGTACAGGTTTGTTTTCCTCGCTGTTAATCACAATTGAATGCAGTTAATATATAATTTACAGCTTGATTATTAGAATAGCTTTGATAACTTTTTTTAATTTGTAAATTAACATGTTCTTGATATATATGTCCAAGAAAATTGAACAAACTGGACGGGACAGACTTCTATGATTCATCTTCAACACTGTGAGCCTTTCCTGAACTGTGACGTAGGTTGAACAGTCACTGCTTCTGCAGCTTTCTTGTGTAAATTCCCATTGGATTCTTACAATGCTAACAAGGAGTAGTAGGCCAATGCTATTGGCATGGAAATGAGCATGCCAAATATTACCCTGCAACCAAAACAAACATATAATACTTTCAGGAAAAGAAGAAGGAGTTGAGGGAAGGGAATGGAAGGATGTTGGATAATAGAGGAATGCAGTGAAGCATTAGTTACCCTGTGCTCAATGTATCCGGATGAACGTTGTACTCTTTTGCAAAGACGAATGGAACGATCCCTTGAGGAAGAGCTGCCTGGATTACAAAACACATTGTTTAACATTCTATCATAATAATTGATAAAATGAAACAAATCTATGCACCTGCACAATTGCCACTTTGAGCACTGTTCCCTTTAGTCCAACAGCAATGGAAGAGACTGCAATTAGAGCAGGCCCTACGATGAACTTCATTGCCATGGCTACCATTGCCATTCGGATTCCACATGCTATTATGCTGGGCCGCGATGCCATAAATAGACCTGTTGAGCATTTGGATGGAATGAGTAGAAATTCCCTCTTATGAGTTCTAGTAACAAGAAGTTATTGATAATTTATAGTCATACCTAAGCTGAACATTGCCATACCAAGCCCTCCTGTTGACAATATCCTTACGGATTTATCAACAATGTCCGGCAAGTTCACTCCCCACCTAAGACAGAGAAAAGCCTTGTAACATCAGTAGTAATAAGAGCAAGCTGTCTCAAGTATAGTCTCATTGTAATATCATCAAGAATTGATTTTGCAGATGTACCGAGAGTGTATGCTTGCCCAGATAAGAGCCACCAAGGTAGTGTAAAAGTTTGGATTGCTCATTAGCTTCCTTCCCACCGTCAAAAGAATGACCATGGCTTTGACTTTCCTTGTTCTTCTTTGCACTCCCTCATCGTCTTTGTGTTGTGCTTCTTGAAGAGCCTCTAGATCCCCTTAACATAGAAATGAAAACCATATGTGCTGGAGGACATTAAAATATATCTAGAAACAAAAAAAACACAGTCACATCATGTATGTATGAATATGAATCAGACAGCTTGTTAATTACTGCTATACTTATTAGTCAATAAACATGCAGTACCTTAGTTAACCATATATCAGTATTTCCTGTAAAATGTCCATGAATGGATCTTTCAAAGAGCATAAACAAAAGAAATGGACAGAGAGCAGAGATGTTTTCAGGGTTATCTTCTACTCCAATATATTAATTAAGGCTGGCTGAATAGGATTGGAATTGAATTACGTAGCTGGTGATCTATGCATTTGGTACTGTTCATACTTTGGGTTTATTATTATTTATCATCGATGAAGGGAACACAAATACCTGTGGATTCTGAAGATGGTGCCACAGTGGCTTCCTTGGTGGCATTGAGCTCAAACAGAAACAACAACAAATTGTACCAAATTAGGCTTTGCAGGCCAACTATCTGTGAAAGAAGTGGCTCTGCCTCAGCTCCATGCATAGCCCTCAGAAGTGGAATCCCCAGAATCAAAGTGTTGGGCAATGTTGAGAGGGAGAGACCAGTGATGATCCAATTCAACCGTCCGCGAGAGCTGATTTTGGCGAGTGCTGTGAGCACTAAAAGGGCTAGTAGTTTTTGAAGAAAGTCGGCAAATATAAGTTTCAGGTTCATTTTGTATGGATTGATACCAGAGATAACTTGGAATGATAATAATGGGATTGAGAATTTGGCAACAAACTTGTTTATGCCTGCACACTGATCTGGTGTAAAGAGCTTCCACCATTTCACAGAGATGTACGCCAATATCATGGCAAAATATAATGGAACTGTGGCTGTCACCACATGATAGACATCAGCTGCAGAAATCATGGCAACCAGGGATTCAAGGATTGTGAATAAGTGCTGCTTTAGTTTTCTTTTTTTTTCCAGTGAGAATCCTTTGTAACAAATCTCTTTTTATATGCTCTGCCAGATTATGAAAAGTTGGGCAAGCATCAACTGCTTTGATACAAGCCTCATTAAAAAGTCTTTCCTAATTACCAGAATGACCTTAGCTTCTGCCTCTTTCATGTCAGGAAGCAAACATGATTTATGCTTTTTCCCCCCATTGAATTTCTGATTATTCTAGCCTTTTGCATGTTGCCAGTTTTGCTTATACCTCTACAATTATAGTAGATGTATACTTGGTTTTGCCTGTTGTCTTGGTTTTATTTTTTTCCCACTGTGTTTTTTGTAATTTTATTGTTTTTTTTTATATTATTTAAATTATCATTTAAACCAATAACTCGAGGTTTAGATTTCTTTTAATATTGTACTTTTTTTATGTAATTTTTTTTCTTGACTTGCAGCAAAGCACGAGTAATATATCTAGTAGAAAAAATTAAATTACAAATTACAAATTTCCTCAATTTTTGTTAGAAAACGGTATTCTAAACAAGTTTGTGCTAGTCATCATGTATTATGGGAATCTTTCTTGTAAATGAAAGGACATGGTATTTTTGTCATATAAGTCAATAGATAGATTCCTCCTTCCCTCTTGCTACGACTTTAAGCAAAGAAGGGATGTAGCTAGGCTGACACTTGTATATATAAATCTAAATCCTGTTCAACAGGCTTCAATTTTCAAAAACTTGATCTAAAAGAACAAAATTCTTTGTTTTTTTTACCCCATTTTGACCATGCACACCTCCATTCTTTGATTGTGGCCACATAATCTAAATTTAAAGTAGAGGGTATGTGCCTAGCTAAATTTAGTCTTAGGGGGAGGAGGAATAAAGAAGCAAATTGCAAGGGAAGTAATACAAGTACTGTGTTTATGGCAGTGGCAAGGAAGAATTTGGCTAAGTATGGTCAAAAGTGTGAGAATAAGTGATGTGGGGAATTCACTTTAAAAAATGTGAAATTTTGCCTAAAAGACCTGTTGTCTCTTTCTTCAAGTTGTCTTTGTTACCATAAAATGCAATACTTGAGGCCCATTTTCTCGCCCTCCATGCCTGTCTTGCACAAAATAGGTGAATATATGTGCTGGTGACTTGCTAAGAATTCCACACGTTATACCTTGGCTTTAATGATTGACAAGAAGGATCTTACATTCGTAGCTTTTGCTTAACACCAAAAATTTTAAGTCCTCAAGTCTTTGTTTAGATTTTTTTTTTTCTGACTTTTAATTCCTTTTCTATTACTATATCCAGTGCACATTTACGTTGAAAATTTTCTGCATATTTATATATTTAGCTGAGAATTTCTGAAATCAAGTAGGGTTTTTTTTTAAAGTAATTTCTTAAATATTATAGTCTAAACACCACGACCCAAATTAATATAGCTTCACATCAATATTAATTATGCTTAAAATTCATTTGTCCAAGAATATAGAGAATAGTAGAATAAGAGCAAGATGTTACTTATGTAAGCTTTGGCTAGAACACCTCCTTAATACCTATGTAAAGTCTACGTACGTTAAGATTATGCTGTTTGCCTTTTCATTCTTGTCTCCTTGGTAGTTGATGATTCTAATTCTAATCCATCTACAGCTCTACCAGAAAAATTAGTAAATATAAACGGAAACACAAATAAAATTTTTTTATAGGTATATTGTAATGATCTTTATTGATAGAAATTTTCATTCTTATATCCATCAGTAAATACCGACAAAAATATTTTATCGGTATATACTGAAGGAATGACATAGGATATTATAGTGGGATTCAAAAAAGCAAATCATATGGTGACGTGATATTTTTACTAACAGAATGATCGACAGAGTTACTAGCGGAATAATTTCATCAGTAATGTCATCGGTGATATTTAATTTACGACCTTACGATCAACTCTCCTCCCCCAACCCCATTTTTCCTTCTTCCTTGTGCAATTTTTCTATAACAAAAGGCCCTCCCCCCTCATTGTCAACACAATTCAACCTTTCACAACAAGTCCAGCTACCACAATACTCAGTTTGTCAGCATTCGTGTTTTGTTAAGGATTCTCCACTTTAAGTAAGCAAATCTACCATTTTTTTTATTTGAAATCAATTTTAAATGTTGATTTTTTTGTATATTTTTTGTAGTTTATGTACTTTGTTTGGGTGTTTAGTTGTTTTATATTTTTTTTTTCATACAAATTTGTTGTATGGATTTATGATTTGTAAATGTCAGAGTTTATTTTAGATTTTGTAAAATTGAATTTGTTTGTAAATTGATACTTATGTTGAATTTTTGACTTAGGTGTTTTGTGATGAAATAAATAATGACTTATTTAATGGTCTCGTATTATATTTTGTCAATTTTATTGCCAAGTTGAAATTTTCGGTAAATGTGTAGAAATTTGAATTATGTAGATAGTCGATAATGAATTAAAAGTACTATTAAGATAGATTGAATAAGTTTGAGCTAAACCAATATTTTTGCAAATTATTTAGTTAACGTAGTTAATTAATACGTGTTGTCATCATTATTTTATATAAGTTTGATATAAGTAATGGATGATCATTCATGGATGTATAAAGATTCACCCCAAGGGTTGCGAAGGATGAATTATTGTAATGAGGTTCACAGTTTTATTAATTATGCACTATCTAATTCAAGAAATATTAGTAGAGGGGGTATTAGATGTCTATGTAGGTTTGATATACGTAATGGATAATCGTTCATGAATGTATAGAGATTCACCTCAAGGGTTGCGGATGATGGATTATTGTAATGAGGTCCATAATTTTATTAATTATGCATTATCTAATTCAAGAAATATTAGTGGAGAAATATTATTATAATGATGGTATTAAATGTCCATGTAGGAAGTGTAAAAATAAAAAGTTTCTCGATCCAGATGTTGTAACGATACATCTTCTACAAAAAAGGTTCATGGAGAAATAAATGTATTGGTATACACACGGAGAACCATGTGTTCCTTATGATACCATAGTAGAAACGATAATTGGGTCAACTTCTAGTTTTAGTAATGTGTATGGAGTTATAGATGACAATAGTAATCCTTATAAGAATATGGTTATGGATGCGATGAGAATGAATCATGGTCATATCGGTCAATGTCCAATCGTAAATGAAGAACCTAATGCAGACGCGACCAAATTTTTTAATCTTTTAAAAGATTCTGACAAACATTATAGGATAGTTGCACAAATCACAGTAAGTACATGATGAAACCTCTCAGTTTAGGATACTAGAAAATTAACACGTGTCTAAACTTCTACATGTTGTATTACCTTAAAAATACAGAGTTGACCGAGTGCAGAACATATAGACATTCTCGTTATAAACCCATGACTGGTAGGGTAAGGACTCTTGTCACATATAGAAAACTTATATACTTCCCAATCACATCTACATTACAGAGGTTATTCATATCACCAAAGACTATTAAGCACATAATATGGCACCAATCACATGATGTGTTAGATGGAGTGATGGTGCACCTTTTTTATGGTGGAGCCTGGAAACACTTTAATAGTGTGCATCCTCAATTTTCAGTGGAGACAAGGAACATGCATCTTGTGTTATGTATAGACAAATTCAATCTATTCGGGTCATTTGTTGCTCCTTATTCTTGTTGGTCGGTGATACTCATGATTTACAACTTGCCACCAAGGATGTGTATGAGACCGGAGTTCATGTTTTTATCTATGGTTATACCTGGTTCTAATAGTCCAGGTCAAAATATAGATGTTTGTTTTTTTTATCATTGATTGATGAGTTGAAACAATTGTGGTCATTCAGAGCTTTGACTTGTGATGTATTGAGGAAATAAAATTTTATGATGAATAGAGCTTTGATGTGGACTATCAATGATTTTATAGCTTATAGAATGGTTTATGGTTAGAGCATGCATGAAAAGCTAGTATGTTCATACTGTATGATAAATAACAAGGCATTCATGCCACCGGCGGTTCTTATCAACAGATCACAAGTTCATAAAGGACTTTTTTGTTGGTAGAGTTAAAAAGGATGTTGCACCATTGTTTCTTTTAGGTGAATAATTGTATAACGTGTTATCGGAGTACGGTGACATTGTATTTTGGTTTAACCTATAATTGGGTAAACTGAAGTATTTTCTGGGAGCTTTCTTATTGGAAGATCAATCTCCTCCGTCATAACCTTGATGTCATGCACATAGAAAAGAATGTATTTAAGAACATTTTCAACACAGTTATAGACGTGAAGGGGAAGACAAATGACAACATCAAGGCTAAAATAAATATAGCTTTCTTTTGTCATCGTAAAAATATGAAGTTGGTTTATGTTGGGTAACGAGTCGTAAAGACCAAAGCCAACATCGCCTTAGATAATAATGCATAGTTACTGATACAACCATATTATTCAATAATTTTACCCATATTTACCTAGTATTTTGTCCATGTTTTGAAGGCACTTTTGGATATAATATTTGAAAAGGAGTAAATTAGAGATAAAATTCAGACCATCTTCCAACCCGTGTCAAATATTGGTAGATTTGACTTCTAGTCGATGTTTTTTCTAGAATTTGAGATGTAGAGGTTGAAATGAGGTGGTTCTAGTGGCATTAGAAAGCTAATATCCATACCTTTCTATACATATATGGCAAGAAAAATAAAAAAGAAAGGGCATGGAAATCACAGCCTTCAAAGACAAGTATTGCATTCTGCCAGTTTTGACCTTCGGCCATTTCGACTTGAATATCTTGAGTTTGAGAAGTCCATTCAATGCAAACTTAATTTTGTTGGATTCCTAACTCAACGACCTATCAAAATATCAAATTGTAGCAGAAAAAAAAGCTCATATGAGATAGATATGATTTTCCAAGACAACCTATGAATTCTACCAGTAGACAGGTTTTGTGAAGAAACAAGTCCAACTTACTTCCAAAGCATCCAAAATGACATGGGAATTATTTCTTCGTATGGAAAAGATCTTTATATGGAAATTTAATGTTCTAAGTTTAAAGTCAAAGCTTGAAGATTTTATGCAAGACTAGTTTTTTTTCTTTTTAGAAAAATAGTTATTGTACTACTTCAATGTAGATTGTCTAGTTTGGAAAGGATTATTTTTTGAAGGATACAAACGGATTGGAGGGATGTGGGGATTAGGGTTTCCTATAAAATAAAAATAAAAAGAAAAAAAGAGAAGAGGGTGACCAAAAAGAAGAAGAAAACTCTCACTATTTTCTCTTATACCCAAAATTATGTTTTCATCTTTTTTTTCTCTTACTTAGTTTTTCGATAGACATACAAGGTGAAATTATTTGTCTTGGTTGAAAGGATACAGAAACCTCCAGATTTTAAAAATTGTGAGATCTATTCTATCTTTTCTTTTTAGTTTATATGATGAGTATGAAAGTTTTTCTATGTTTATTTTCTATGATTGTTTAGTTTGATTCTTAGAGCAGACTATAAGTTATTATTCTAAACCAATCTATTACTAAGTTTGCTATCAAAACCAGAGTTGTGATGTTAAACATGTGAAGCGACTAGATTTAATAATTATAGCGGATCTGTGTTGTTAATCTTAGGGAAAACATTCAATTAAATTGAACATAAACTATAGACAGTTATGTTGTCTAGATTTATCAACCTATCTAGTTCTCAAGGTTGCCATTGAATTATATTATTAGTGTGCACACTGAGGTTGTTTAATGATTAGGGTTAGTTACACTGTGGATCAGTTAACTGACTAATGTTAAGGAAAGAAAGATATTTAGAATATAAATTGATGTATCATTTCAATGATCAATTTTGATTTTTGTAGGTGGACATTTACTTGAGATGAAGGTTTTTCTCTTAATAGGTTTCTGTTTATTTAATTTAGTTTGATTATTTTATTTTGTTTACCATAACATAATCTAGATAACCTCAAAACCCCCCAACATTAAAACATCTAGCATAAAGACCTGAACTAGATCTTTCTCGTGGGATCGACCCTTTACTTGCTCTATACTATCTTATTTGTTTAAGCTAGGGTAATTAATTTATGTGACCGCAACATTACAATAGTTACTTGTTTACCAATAGCTTAAAAGTCTGTATTTTCTTGATGGATATGCCTCAAACTTATCAAGGTTGATGAATTTAAAGAATAACAGATTGTATGGAATGAAGAGCCATGACTACACATGTTTATGCAAACACTCATTCCATTAGTTTACCAGAATTTTTTACAAAAGGAGATATGAGATGCATTCACGAAGATTAGTAACTTCTTTAAAGATATACACTCCAATAAGTTGCTGACACAACACATGAAAAGGCTTGAAACTAATATCACTCAAACAATATGAAAACTTGAGATGATATTCCCTCTATCATTTTTCGACTCAATGAAGCATCTATCCATACAATTACCGTTTCATGTAAAAGTTGAAGGCCTAGTCCAATATATATAGATGTATCCATTCAAAAGGTTAGGGTTTACACATGCATCATAATTAAAATTTTATTATCTTTCTTTGCATATTTCAAAACATTCATTTAATACCATACAAGTACTTGTTCAACCTTAAGAGAGAAGTAAAAAACAAGGCACATATTGAGCTTCGATATGCAAAGCTTATATTGTTGAAGAGATCTCAACATTTATCTCATACTATTTCAAGTTTCAATTGAGTGCAAGAATCAACCGCATTGCAAGGTATGATGATGGCGAGGAAGTGCCTTCGAGTGGGAACTTGTCAATATTCTCTCATCCTTGACAACCCGTACCAAAAAATGCTATAAAGGGAAGATATTGTCAAAAATAGAATTCAGACAAGCACATAATTATATGTTATTTAACTGCAATGAACTGAGGCCTTTTATTCAGTAAGTATAGTACTTAACATGTTGCTATTTTCGAACAATTTATCTCTTATAATATCATAAAATGATACATTTTTTAATTTCTTGCAGGCAACATCGTCAATATTTTATGTCGCAAAACTCACAGCTGACTGAATTCCAAATCTTTCTATTACAAGATGAACAATTTTCCACGTGGTTCAGAACACATGTAAGTACTGTTTAATTATTCTTATCTCTCGAGATACTTAATTTCATTACACATTTCTTGTTAGTTGTTCATAGTTGTATTTCATGTACCAAGTTTATCAATTGAGAAGGAATGTTAGTGTTACTTTGTCTTTATTATGTATGGGTCCTGAAAGAAAGATGAAGTGCTACAACGAGTATTTTATCAATGGACATGTGTTTCATACTAAAGAATATGGACATGGAAGGAAGACATATAACAGTGGGGGTTTGTATTAAGGGATCTACTTCTAATGAGTTTGAAGTTGACTACTATAAGAAGTTGGAAGAGTTCATTGAATTGCAATATCATAGCAAGCAAAATAAATTGTTTTTATTCAAATGCTATTGGTGTGACAGCACTGAAAGAGAAATCAGAGTAGATCCCTATCATGGTTTGATTGAAATTAATTCAAAGGCTAAACTCTGCAACGGTGACGATGTCTTTGTTTTCATTAAGCAATGTCAGCAAGTTTATTACACATACAATCTTTCCTTTAGAAAGGATCGTTCAAGAGCTGACTGGTTATCCATTGTGAAAATCAAACCCAGGGGTCATGTCAAGGTTGTTCAGGATGACAATGATGAATTAAATGTGGGAGATGATATCTTTCAACTTGGTGAATTAGTTGATCCATATCGAATTGCTCCATCTAATGACTTAGAAGAAAATTCAAATTTTCACATCGTCAAGAATATTTTTATTGATGTTGATATTGAGGAGTTGAATGATAGTTTGAGCTCTAGTGGACATACATAAGTCGATGAAGATGATAATGATGAAATCAACGTACAAGATTACGATGGAGATGAGGACGAGTCAATTGATGAAGAAGAAGAGAATTCTGATTAATTTGCACAACACTAATGTGTAATGCCAGAAACTATAATGTAATATTTATAGACAAAATTCACTTCAATATAATGACAATGATGTTAATTTATTATTGAATGACAAAGAAATATTTATTTTATTATTGTTATGTGAATTGATGTTATTGTGTTGTGTGTGCAGCTGTGAAATTAAATATTTGCAGAATGGATAGATAGGGAATACATATATAATTTGGCATCAGAAACTGTTTTACACCGATGAAAATACCGATAGACTGTACATTACATACAAGTATACCGACATAATGTATTCATTGATATATTCTAGAGAACATGAGAATTATTCCCCTTCACACTAACATTGTTCACAGTGTTCATTACATATGGGTTGAAATATGTATGACGGTATATTCCAGAGACCATGAAAACTATGCCTCTTCACCCTAACACTATTTAAGATGTTCATTACATACGGGTATACCAACAGAATGTGTCTATTGGTATATTTCAGAAACCATGAGAACTATTTCCCTTCACCTTGGTATTGTTCATGGTGTTCATTACATACGGGTATACCGATAGAATGTGTCTAATGGTATATTCTAGAGACCACGAGAACTGTTCACTTCTCAATGATACTATTCATGGTATTCATTACATTCTGGTTTACCGACAAAATATGTCCTAACCAGCCCAATATTGAAGGATGAGATTAAAAAATAAATCAATTAAAAAAAGAACATAAAAAAACCTGAGTCAATCCACGAAACCCATGACCCGGGTTATCAAACTGAGATAACCTTATAGAAAAAAAAATGACTTGATTTAACTCGGGTTAATCTGTCAAATCCGTGACTTTGGTCTTGAGACTGAGATAACCACATAGAGAAAAAATTAAAAAAAATTATAAAGTTCAATTCTCAATCGTCTCTATCGCCTAATGTTGAATGATGAAAATTATAAAAATTTTAATTAAAAAAATGACATAAAAAATAAGTCAAGTTAACCCGAGTTAACTGTAAAGCACTATTACTGAGTCATGAGACCATGATAACCTAATGAAAAACAAACCAAAATAAATCATGAAGTCTAATTCCCAATTAAATACAATATTAATTGATGAAATTGGGAAAAAAAAATCAATTCAAAAGTAGAGAAAAAATGAGTCAATTAGGTTAACCCACAACCCGAGTCATGAGATAAGGACAACCCAATAAAAAGAAAGTTTAATGTTGAAGGACTTGTGACTCAGGTAATAAGACCAATTTAACCTCTTAGAAAGAAAATAAAAAAAAAAACAACCTGATTTAACCAGGGTTAAAAAAATGTCAAAACCCGTGACCTTGATCTTAAGAACAAGGTGTTCTCATAAAAAACTAATCAAAATAGATTATGAAGTTCAATTCCCAACCGACCAAATGTTGAATGATAATTTTTTTAAAAAAATCAATTAAATAAAAGAAAAAAAACTCGAGTTAACTAGGGTTAATCTGTTAAGTATTATTCTCGTGTCATAAGATCATGATAATCTAATGAAAAGTAAACAAAAAAAATCATGAAGTTTAATTCTCAATCAAATCAATATTAAATGATGAAATTGGAAGAAGAAAAAAAAATATGGGTCAACTAGGTTAACCCGCCAAAACAGGTTAACCCATCAAACCTGGGATCCATGTTATGAGAGTATGATAACTAGATAGAAAAAAAATTAATATTAAAAAATGAAATTAAACAAAAAAAAGATTAATAAAATAGCAAAAATATAAAACAAAATAAAGCATTATTTCAATAAATAATACTTAGGGAGGAATAGGAAAGTAAAATCCCCTTCTTTATATATATTCGATGTAAATAAATAGAAGACACCCAAAAGATAAGCTGCGTTTTTAAACATGAAAGTACCCAATGATCGATGTTCAATATTATAATTCACAATTAGATTTGGTAATAAAAATTGATGACTATATATATATATATCTAGCAGTTGATAATTAAGGTAGAGCAAGCTGATTGTACTTAATATATTTTTAATTAAATCTTTCTTGGCTAGCTAGCTAGTTTTTATGGTCTTAATTTATAACAAAATCGACAGCTATCTAGCTAGCGGGCGCAACTTCACTAATTAATATTCCGTGTTCAAGATGTGTCTAAACCGTGATGGATGTGTTTATGTATATATATGGGGGCTGGGCATAATAGGTTCAGCCATTTTTAAGAGCACCCTTACTTCCCTCCAATTCTCTGTTGATTCAAGCAGCTAAGGAGATCCATGCATGGATGGATGCATGCATGCATGCCTGCCTGCCGGCCTGCGAAACAAAAGAAATTGAAAAACAACAAAAGAAAAGAGAAGAAAGAAAACTCTGCAACAGCTGATCTAGCTCATTGTTTGGAAGCTGCAAGGCAGTTCTAATTATTATAGATCGATCGTTGGTCTAAAAACATGCATGGTTGATTGTAAGCTATTTAAAGCAAGGATTTGATAAAAAAAACATTGCTTGCTGGCATGGAGTCAACCATGCGCAAGGTTGAGACAGGCGTGAAAAAGAAGAGAAATTGCTGGCATGGAGTCAACCATGAACCAGGTTGGGACAGGCGTGAAAAAGAAGAGAAAATAGCTTGCATGTATGTATATTAGCAACATAGGGTCTCGTTCGAGACCATTTCTTCTCCTTGTTAGAGACTAATCCTCAGTCAGTCAATCTTTGTTGCTGTGCATGTACTGTCAACCATTAGTACAGAATGGTATTCCTTTCTCTACGCTTCTAATTTTAGATCTCCCAAGTTATTGGATAGTATTTAAGCATGCCCACAACGTCAAACCTATGTGTTCAATTCATAAACCAAACACAAGCTATGCAGATAGCTCAAAAATTCACCTAGCTAGGTTCAATTTTTTCTGGTCTATTTCGGTCTGAACCCATAAGAAGATTTACGAACCCGCCGCGCCCAGTGGTTCAACCGTAGACCTTAATCTATAACGGACCTAGGACGTCCAGGACTACTTTTGGTCAGAACTTGTAAACATTCATAATACATTACATACAAAGAAGATGGCAGTGGGTAAGGCCATGCTGATCTTTGTTTTTACTCTTGCAACATTGATTCCAAGCCTGCTGGCAGACATTGGCATTTTCGACGATGTGTGGCAAAAACGAGCGCAGGATGCTAAGAAGATGACATTGGAAGCCTACGTACCCGACCCGGAAGAGGCAACCGATGCTTTCAACGTTGAAGTTAACAAGTGAATTCCCAACATCATTTTCTCCATTTCATTATTGATCATCAGTACACAATGTATCACCATTTATTTATTTTATAAAGTCTTAATTTCTCTTTGAACTAAGAAGCAAGCGCCTAGATCGGATAAGATATATAGGAACTCGCTATACTAACGTATACGCTCGACGATATTTTTTGTTACAGCATGCAGAATTAATTTACATGGCACATTTATCAAATATTATAATGATTTTGACAATCTTTTTTTTTCTTTTTAATTGGGGGAAGATACTCTCTTGCAAAGAATAGCAGCAGCCTTTATGGTGCTTTTGGGAGCACAAACATCACTAATTTGGACCTTGATGATGATGATAACGATAACGATA
>Ga0307518_10000771_pt1:0-22500 | contig 23975 bp, 18 predicted proteins | sample 25_EM_MG_FD_203889 | JGI IMG/M metagenome (GOLD analysis project Ga0307518, IMG submission 203889) | Populus trichocarpa ectomycorrhiza microbial communities from riparian zone in the Pacific Northwest, United States - 25_EM | ecosystem: Host-associated > Plants > Roots > Unclassified...
CATATCCTTTTGCTACAAGTCGAGCCTTGTGTTTCTGTATTGTTCCATCAAGATGAAGTTTGGTTTTGTACACCCATTTCACTCCTATAACAGGTTTGTCAGTCGGTCTCTCCACCAATTCCCAAGTGTTGTTCTTCTCTATCATTTCCAGTTCTTCCTTCATAGCCTCCTGCCAGGCTTTATCTCCAGCTGCTTCTTGATAGTTCTCAGGTTCTATGATGCACATGTGGCACCTAGCATATATATCTTCCAAGGATTTTAACTTTACTGGAGTAGAGCTAGGTGTTGATTGTTGACTGTTATCACTGTCAGTATTCTCAACTAACTCTTCAACTGTAGAGTTTGGATAAGAACATTCAACATTATCGGGTTGAATTGCAGCAGAATGTTCTTCAGGATTTTCACCTTCAGCTTCATCTCCTTCAAGGTTGAGAGGCATTTGCATTTGATTCATTTGATTTTTTCCCCAATTCCATGACTTGTCCTCACTGAAAATCACACTTCTTGAGAGTACAATCTTCTCAAATTTCAGATCATACACTCTATATCCCTTTTCACAACTGCCATATCCAACAAAGACTCCTTTTCCAGTTTTGCTATCCCATTTCTGCCTTAGGGATGATGGGATATGTGTGTAGCATAAACACTCGAACACTTTCAGGTGCTTGACTCCTGGCTTTCTTCCTGTGAAGGCTTCAAATGGTGTTTTTTCCATAACTGATGTTGTATAACATCTGTTTTGAAGATAAACGGCTGTACTCACAGCTTCTGCCCAGAATCTCACTGGCATTTCTTTCTCTATTAACATGGACCTTGCCATCTCACAGATTATCCTGTTTCTCCTCTCTGCAACTCCATTCTGTTGAGGAGAGTATGCAATTGTCAGCTGCCTCTCCATTCCTTGTTTTACACAGTATTCTTGAAACTCATTTGAGGTATATTCACCACCTCTGTCACTCCTCAACTTCTTCAATTTATACCCACTTTGCAGTTCAACAAGAGCTTTAAATTTCTTGAACACATTAAGTGTCTCAGATTTATTTCGGAGGAAGTATACCCAGCACATTCTTGAGTAGTCGTCAATGAATGTGATGAAGTATTTGTTCCCCCCAACTGATTCGTTCTGCATTGGTCCACACAAGTCTGTGTGTATTAGCTCCAGTGGATAGCTTGCTCTCCACGTTTGTTCTTTGTTAAATTTCTCCCTGTGATGTTTTCCTGAAGCACAGCCTGCACACACATCTTCCACTTCTGTCAATACAGGAAGTCCACATACCATCTCCTTCTGCTGCATCTTTTTCATGCTAGCAAAGTTCAAGTGTCCCAGTCTTCTATGCCATATCCAGGAATCTTCAATCACTGATGCTTTCCTTGCTGCAGGTGTCATAGACTCAAGTGAAAGGGGAAAGCAGCGATTTCCTCCCATGGTTACTATTGCTACAATATTGTTGAGGCTTTCATCATCAAATATCACTGCTTTGTTACCTCCAAACAGGATATAGTAACCGTGCTCCATCATCTGGCCTACACTCAACAAGTTTTCATCCAATCCCGGAACAAGCAGCACCTCTTGTATGTATCTCTTTCCATGCTGAGTCTTCACCACAAGTGTGCCTTTTCCAGTTGCTTGCACAAGGTCTCCAGAGCCCATCTTTACTTTGCAGGTTACAGTTCTATCAATGTTGATTAGTTCAGATTCTTGAGATGTCATATGGTTGCTGCAGGCACTGTCCACAAACCATATATTTCTGTCTTGCAGACTTGCAGAATGACAAGCATAGAACATGGTTCCTGTGGTTACTCCTTCTTCCTTTGCATAGTTGGCTAATTGTTTGTAACTGTGACTATCACAGTCCTTTGCAATATGGCCAAATCGATTGCATTTTCCACATCTTGGTTTTCCTTTATGCCTGCACAATCCAAAATGATGCTTCTAGCATACCTGACACTGTGGTTTCACACCTGCTTGACTGCTCCCCCCAGTAGTGTTATTCCAGCTTGTATTGTTATAGCTGTTTAGGTTTCTGTTTGGAGTCCAATTTGATCCCCTCCTGTCTTGTGACTGCCATTTTTGAGTAGATCTGCCTTGGAAGCCCTTATGTGAGTTGTAGGCTTGATTGCTTCCAACCTTTAAACTGCTAAAGGCTTTTTCTGTTCCTGTTAACTTGTCCCTTTCATCATGCAAATCCTCCCTCTTATCATAGACTTTGACAAACGCAATGACCTCTTCTGCTCTTAGAACATCAAGGTCTCGTGTCTCTTCAATGATAGACACGATGGACTTATATCTTCTACTTAAACTCATCAGCAATTTTTGCACAATTCTGGTTTCTGATACATTTTCTCCTAATGATTTTAGATTATTCACAGTTGCAAAGAATTTTGCTAGATAGCCGTCTAAACTTTCACCTTCTGACATTCTCATGTATTCAAAATCAGCTCTAATTGCTTGAAGTTTCACAGCTCTAACCTTTTTATCTCCTCTGAATTCTCTACTCAAAATGTCCCAAGCTCCTTTTGCAGTCTTCTCGTTTCTTATGCGTGGGAAGAGTTCATCTGTCAATGCTCCTTGTATGAGGCTTAATGCCTTTGCATTCTTAATTTTGTTTTCTCTGGAGGTAGTGGATGTTTGCAAAGTGGTTTGCTCAGCATCACTCTCTTCATTGCCTGATCCATCTGCTACCTCAGGTGATTGTTTAGATTGTAATCCATCTCTATCACGTCCCATAGATCAAATGCTATGAGGATTGTCTCCATTTTTACAGCCCAAAAATCATAATTTGTGCCATTGAACTGTGGAGTTCTTAGATCTCCTCCAGCAGAGCTTGATCCTACCATTTTTGAGTAAGCAACAGTTTAATCAAGTTGTTTTCACAGTTTACGCCCCTCTTAGGAATCAGTTTTGAAGCTCTGATACCATGTTTGATTTTCAGATTTCTAAAGAAGAGTTTGTAGAAGAGTTTTGTAGAGAAGATGAGAAGAAATTCTTGTAGTTCGGTTTCTCTCTTAATTTTCCAATGCAGGAATCCTGCTTTTATACACATTACATGTAATTAATAACAGAATCCTAGATTTTAGGAATCAATTCATCTCAACCTTTCATTAATTGAGGGCTACGATTCTTACACATGTAAGAATCAGTTTGTAACAGAAATTAACAGAAAAAACTGCTATAACTGCTATAACTGCTTTAACTGTTTTCTTTAACTGCTGTAACTGCTTTTAACAGAAACTTCTTCCATTACTTCATTCTTCATTCTTCTCGTTATAACTTCAGGATTTACTTCTGAAGCTTTAAAGATAAGTAACCAGCTTAACTTTCAACACATCACTCGTTCATTTTTGTGCCTTGCTGACCAGCTCGTCCACTGCATCCAATTATGATGTCTCTCTCTTCTTCTCTTAATCGGATAGTGGATCATGACTGACAGTTGCTAAACCCAGGTGGATCCTGACAATGTGAGGCCACTTGAATTCAATGCCTTACTGGAAGCAGAAAGAGTGGCTGAAGCTACAAAACAAGCTATCAAAAGGAAGATTGCACAAGCTGCTTCTGTTGACTTTACCAGCAAAGCTTCGGATAGAACATGATGACCCAGAGGATGTGGTGAGTTGTGCTTGCATATGCCACTTTTACAATGCAGGAATTTTACTGGTGTTTGTAACAATAAAATAGCCTTGTGTAATCACACTTCTTTCTCGTTCTAATATCTTTAGTTGCTTTCTGTATTTGGTTAGTTAATTTCATTTAAAAAATGAATGAGGATACATGGTTCTGGCTTGGCTATGAATATCTTCTGTCTCTCTTTTGAGCCTTCAATGATTAGCCTTCTGCAGCTTGGTGTTTGTGTGCAGTATGGGTTTCGTGTATACGATAATTTTTCCCAAAGCAAAAGGGTTTATATGATATTTCTCTATCTCCTATTCTTCTTCCACCTCAAATTAAGTTTTTTTCTAGCCATTGTTTTTCCTCCACGAGCTTATTAATTGGTTTAATTTTCGTTTCTTCTACAGAAAGCTGCCAGGCGTAAGAAGATACATGCTTTTCAAGTCAAAGATGGGTTTTGAGCAACTTGAAGCTGCACAAAATAAGCGACAGAATGCATGGCAGCAGCTCCAGACAACCAAAGGCAAGACAAAGAAGGTAAATACTTGCAAATTGGAGAAGCACAAGTTTGTATATATTTGATACTTGGGAAGCCCTAATGAGCTTTGGGCACCATAAATGGCAGCCTTTCCCCGTTCCCTTAAACCCTCATTAATTTCCCTCAAAATTCTTATCATTGTGGTGCTTCTTCGGGACTAAACATCAAATAAGTAAAATTAGAATTCGCATTATGATCTGTAATTATAAGATGCCCATTTCCTTTTTTCTTCCAGGTTGGTTTCTTCTCAGGGCGTAAGAAAGAGAGCATTTTTAAATCTCCTGATGATCCCAAGGGCAAGGTTGGTGTGGCTGGAAGTGGGAAGGGCTTGACAGAGTTCCAGAAGAGAGAGAAGCATTTGCATCTCAAGGGTGGAAGCGTTGAGACTGGTGATTAGATTAGATTAGATTAGATTAGATTAGAGTTGCATTGTTTTCTTCCTTCCTCGATAGGCTTTTGCACCAACTGATCCAGTAGAAAGATACTGAACTTCTGGTTAAGCAATGTATTGCCTAGTAGTCTCAACGACGCCCAAGTGCATGGTGAGCTTGTGAGTATCTGAACTTTTAGGACTTGCTAATTTCTCGAAAACTTAATCTATATGCCTTTTTCTTTCTTTCTTATTTTTGCAAGTATCTTTCGCTCTTTAAATATTTTAATAGGGTCCAGAAATAAAAAGAGTAACATATGCTCATTGTTCTTAGTGGATTGGGCTGATAATTGTTTGAGGAAATTAAATTAGGGTTTATTGTGTGCTCTCCATTGACTCTTTAACAGAAGCAAGTGATAAGCCATGGAAAATTTAGAAAGAGCTAGTATTTTTTTGGCCTATGGTGAGTTGGGATTCGAGTTGGAGAGTTTGATATATAGCAACGGTTATGCAGTGCCATGTCTCTCTTGGTGGAGGTCCTCATCCGGGTTTCCATAACAATTAACATACGTGTGATGTACATGCTGTGTTTATATCGGACATGGGCATGGCTGTTTATATCCACACAAAAAACCAAATCTCCATTGTTGAGAGAAGATAACCTAATTGAAACTCACCCCAGACAATAAGTACCAGTTTGTAATTTCCTTGAGAAGAGAAGAACATTCCCTGCCTGCCTGCTGAACAAAACACAAGGCAGTAGTACTGTGACTGTAGTCTAGGAACGTCCTAGGAAAGCGGCAGCGACTGCAAGCAGCCTTCATAGTATCTTAAATGCATAGGATGTTGCCTCATCCTTGAAAGAATGTTTCAACAATGGACACGACGAGTTGTTAAATCGGGTTTTTGAGACAATTGGTCAGCATGGTGAAGATAAAGAAACTCTTGGGGTCGCTCTTTCGCAATTGGGTCTTTCTTTGGATGAGTCATTGGTGTCGGGTGTCTTGCTTATGGTAATGCTAAAAATGAGATTTATTCTTGTGTTAAATTCTTTGTTTGGGCTGGTCATCAAGTACGCTTTTGTCATACTCGTGTTGCTTATCATGCTTTTTTTTAAGATATTGTCAAAATCGGAAGGGATGAATACGATTCTTGATCTCTTAGAGGCTTATAAATGGACGAGAGATCTTAATGTTCATCGTAATGTTACATTTCGTACTTTTATGGTAATAGGTTATGCTGTTGCTGGCAAACCAGATGTTGCACTCCAACTGCTTGCTAGAACGTGCTTCCAAGGTCATGATGCGGATGCTTTCTCTTATCATGTGCTTCTCAATTCTTTGATTGAACACAGTTTTCTTGAGGCTTTTGAGGTTGTCTATAAGCTGATCTCGTCGAGGGGTTTTGGGAATGCTGTTACCCCGTTTTTGAAGGTTAAGTATTTATGTAAAGAGAAATTGTTGGATGAGGGTAAGGGTAACTACTGTAGAAGCGGTGATAGGTTTGGATATGCACAGGCTTTGAGTTTTCTAGTTGATGGGTTTTGTCAAAATGTTTCACTTGTTAAAGCGGGCAAGTTGATTGAGGAAATTAGCGAGTTGGGGGTGGTGCCAATGGAGCCTGGTTGTGGAATTTGGTTAACGAATCTTGTTCAAGCTAGAGATATTGATGCGGCTTTCCCAGTTCCTGAAGAGCAAGGGTCCTTAGAAGGGTGCGTTCCAGATGTTTATCAGTGTAATTTCTTGCTTTTCAGGCTACTCAAGGATAACCGTCTTGAGGATGTTTATGATTTGCTGATTGAGATGAAGGAGAATCAGCTTTCTACTAACACTTTTCTCCATGAATGCTGCATTTTGCTTCTTTTGCAAAGCTGGAATGGTAGATGTTGCACATGAGTTGTACAAGCACAAGTTGGAGTAGTTTGAATTCTCGCGTAATACCATGGTTTATAATTATCTTTTCAAGTCTCTATGTATGGAGGGTTCCTCTGGTAAAGCTTATTCTCTTCCGAAGGATTCTATTGAGCAAGGTTATTTCCCTGGTAAAATAACATTTTCTATACTTGCTGACGCTTTGTGTAGACAAGGGGAGCTTGATATGATGATGGACTTAGTTCTTCTTGCTCTATCAAAGAATTTTACATTCAGTGATTCCACGTGCAACAAGTTCATATCAGAATTATGTAGGGCTGGGAGGGTTGAAGATGGTTATGTGATGCATGGGGAATTTAACAGAAGGAATATAGTTGCTAAGGGAGCTACTACGCAAGCTTGATTCATGGTTTTAACAGGTCCAATAGGGGAGATTTTTCTTGCAGACTTCTTATTGAAATGCAGGATAAGGGTCACGAGCCAACTCGGAATTTATTCAGAGCTGTTATTTGCTGTCTATGTGATATGGAAAATCCAGAAATACATTTCTTCAAATTGCTGGAGATGCAACTGCCCCGTCATGAAACCAACTCTATGGTTTACAACTCCTTCATTGATGGAGATGGGCATGGCAAGAAACCTGAACTAGCCAGAGAAGTATTTGAGATGATGCAGAGAAATGGAATCAAACCCAATGTTTGCTCTCACGCTCTTACGTTGAAGGCTTATCTGAGGAACGAAAGAATTTCTGATGCTCTAAATTTCTTTAAAGCAATGCATGATAGCAAGATGGATGTAAAGCTGTACAATTCCATGGTTGTTGGGCTCTGCGGCGTCCAAAGAACCGATCTTGCATTGAATTTTTTTTCTGAAGGGAATGCAGAGTAAGGAAATGGTTCCAAGCATGGAATGTTATGATGCTGTTGTACAGTTGCTGTGCTCAACCAAAAAGCATGATATTGTGGTAAATATTATGACTCAAAGGGATGCCAGCGTAGGTTTACGTACATCCTTTATCGATCGGTAATGTTCTTCCTTGGCATTCCCTGAGGAGTAATTAAAGAGCTATACGAGGCTTGGGTTCGATCTAGAAATGTGCACAATGAGACATCTTCCGATCTTCCAAACCCTGGCCTCCTAAATGGTGCATTTTCTGGTCATCTTGAAGTGAGCGCTGAATACTTGGAAGAGGTGATTGAACAGGGCTTCCCCTGTGACATCCACACACTCACAACTTTTTGTTGAGGTTGCTAATTAAGCATGAGCTCTGGAGTTGTTCTATAGAATACGTAACAAAGGATATGAAACCAATCGATGGACTTTTGGCCATTTTAAGCATGGAAGAAAAGATCAGGCCAGGTGGGCTGTGGGTGGAGGACATGCGGAGGAGCGAGGGGGTACGTTTGATCCAACTGAAAGTACCTTACGATTCCTTCCCCTGTGATAGCTTCTTCGTGATTAACCATATATTCAGAGAGTTATACAATTTTCCTGTTTCTTTTTCAGATGAAAATAAGATGCCTGAAATCTAATAATATCACCATAACTTAATGCAAACTAAAATTATTATTGGAAATCACACACTAAATGCAAATGGAGAAGGAAGAACACTAGACAAATTTTACTAGAGAATTAATGTTGAGTAACTTGCTCTAGATTCATGATTAGAAACATCAACGAGGATATAAATAAAATCGAAACCTTTGGGACAAACTAATAATGGATTCGTGCCAAACTTCAAGGAAGTAAATTAAAATTAACTCAATCATCTTTCATTTTGACAACAAAAAATTGATCTGATAAACTAGAGTTAAATTTGACTTGAATTTGTAGGAATTTGTTTTATGTTAACAAACGCTAAAAGGGAACGTGTTCAAGCTAAGAAAAAAGCTTCGAGTGCAATTAGTAAACTTTTGAAGATAATTTTTTTTTTTTTTTTTTTTTTTTTTGGAGAGAGGATAGGGGGTAGTTTTTTTTGCCTGTTTCCATGTGCTCTGATTGGAGAGAAACCAGCTATTACATGATCCTTGACCAAAAGGGAGGAGTTCCAATTTCTTGAAGGGGGGGACCATGTTTTTGCCTGTTTTTAGCCAACATCTTGATGAGTATTTAGCCAGAGGTGTTAGATAAAAACAGGTAGCAAAAGGTTTGTGCAGGAGGGACCTAGCTCCAATATCTAGACATGTTTGAGGCATGTTTTTTTCTTGTATATTTCCTGACGGGAACTTCTCCATTACATTTTCTATGAGGCCTCTCTCTCTCACACATGGCATCGATTTTGCCTTTGGACTTTACTGGTAGATGCTTTGATTATGTCCATATGTACACTTTCATCACTTTGTAGAAGTTAGGTTACTCGAAAAGACCTCTCCTCGGGAGCACTAGCTAGCAAATTCCTTTTTTTTATAATCCAAGAAAAGTGACGAGGTCCCCGTGATCGAGGATTGGTTATGACATTGATGTGCATTAATATTTAAGAAGTACTAAATTCAGGAGAATGCAATGGATCTTCTTTGGAACCCTTCCTTGTAAAGGGCATCTTCTTTTCTCCCACCAAGGTGCATCTCCACTATATCATTGAAACCTTGAAAGCTGATTTGAGCTTTTAGATAGCTTTATGCTCAACACAAGTTGACTTGAAAGTTTCCTTTTAGATAGCTCCATTAAAGCCATTGAATATAATGGCCAAATTCATTCCTCTCCTATGTAAAAGAGGGGTCAATTTCTTTTTTCTCTTATTTGTTCTAATGCTGATAAAGTTGCTATTGGTGCTTCGGGTTTAAAAAAACTTTTAGTTATTGATTTGGCTTGGCTAAAGCACCTTCCTTCCATAGAAAAGATTAAACGGGTTGTTTGGGACTGTGATGGGTCTAAGACTCTAGGACCAAATAGGTTTACTTTCTCCTTTTATAAAAAGACATGGTCTCTTCTCAGTTCAGATATCTTTGCTATAGTTAATAGCTTTTTTCGCTATGAAAAACTCTCTAAAGGGATTAGATTCTCATTTGTAGTGTCAATTCCTAAAAAAAGATCTCCTATATATTTTTTAGAGTTTAGGCCAACCAGTCTCATCAACGAATTATGGCAAAATTGTTGTCTTTCTATACTTAAATATGTGTTTATTAGTGTTATCAGTGTCTCTCAAACTGGTTTTACTGCATGAAGAAATATTTTAGATGGGTTCATGATTGTCAATGAGGTGGTGTCCATAAAGTTAAGAACAAAAGGGATCATGTTTTTTTTGTTCAAAGAAGACTTCCACAAGGCCTTCGACTCGGTCTTGTGGAACTACTTAAATGATGTTATAGTCCATATGGGGTTTGGCATTCTGTGGAGGAGTTTGATTAAGGAATGTTTGTCTTCATCTAAAATGGCCTTCATCCATTATCCCTATATCTCTTTGATATAGTAGTTGGAGATCTTTTTGTCCTCTTTAATAGAGTTGCATATGCTGGGTATTTCAGAGATATGAAGGCGAATGGTGTTATGCATTTATCTCTCCTTTAATATACAGATAACACTATTATTTTTTCACCAAATGATTATGGTTATCTTCTGCATGTTAAGAGGATCCTTAACTGGTTTGCTCTCATATTTGGCCTTCGGGTTAATTATTTCAAAAGTTCTTTGATTGAGATTAATTTAGATGATGATTGTGTCTTCGGGATGGCTAGTAGTTTTTTTTTTTTTTTTTTGCAGTGATACTTTTTAGTTAAGTATTTGGGGTTGCCTCTTAGGTGTTAATCTTTGTCGTTTATCTACATGGAAACCAATCATTTCCAATATCAAGTCCAAATTAGTATCATGGAAGGGTAAAATGCTAAGCATAGTTGAACGTATCTGCCTAATTAAGTCAATATTGAATTCTTTGCCTTTGTTCTACATGTCAGTGTTTTTTGTGCCTAAGGGTATCATTGGGTCCATATCTACTATTATTCGAAGGTTTTTGTGGAGTAGAAACTCAAATACTTTCAAGCTGTGTAAGGTAGCCTGGTTCAAGGTCATTCAGCCAAAGAGTAGAGGTGGGTTGGGGCTTTGATCATTGTATAATAAGAACATGGTGTTACTTTTAAAATGGATATAGCATTTAGGGGTTGGTAATTCGGGAGGCTAGCAAGATTATAATGTGCATAAATATCAACCCACTTTTAAAAATGGGCTTCTTATGTTTACTCATCAACTTTCTCTAACCTGGAAAGGGATTGTTAAGGTGTTAGCTTTTGATAAAGTTATTCGTGCTTCTTGTTGCTACAAGGTTGGTAATGGCATGACTATTTGATTTTGGTTAGATAGGTGGTTTAATTCTTCTTTATTAAGGATGTTGTTTCTCATTTATTTAGGCTATCTAGTCATCAAAATGCTACAATTCAGGAGGTGAATAATTCTGATACCAATTTAGTCACTTTGGCTTTGAATCAGCCTCTAAGGGATAGGGAGTGTCAGTAGTTGGTGATGTGGATCAACCCATAAACATCAGCAAGAACCCATTACATGTTCTAAATGGGCTAATGACTTGGTCCAAGACAAAGGCATTAAATGGATTGGTTTTAAAGGTTTCGACCAAGTCAGATTTGAAGGGTTCATTAGAGCATCAAGAGGAGGCTTAGTACATCATATTCATGTGCAAAAGGAGCCCAATCCAACCTTATTTAGGCTATGAGGTGAGGAGAAAACACGGTAAAAGGAGAAAACACAGTAAAGAAAACAAAAGAATTCAAGCTGACTTAGGACACAAAATGGTGGCAAGGCTTTCTAATTATACAAGGAGATTGTTCCAGCAACTTTAATTATGTTTCCTAGTATTAGGAGGATCCTAAGAGGCCGCAAAAGAGGGAATTAATACTAGCAATTACTTTCCTTTTAAAAAAAGAAAAAAATATAAGTCTGGTATCAAAATCCTACTACAACTTGGAAACAACATAGATGACTACCTTTCCTTTAGTTTCTAGGATTAATGGGTTGCATGGAAGGCTATAAATAAGCCTTAAATCAGTTCTATAATATTTTCTTTCCTTTTCTTCTTCTCACGGCAGAATAGGGATTTAATATTATAGGCTTTATTTTATTTTGTTAGCTACAGCTCAAGGCTTGTTTGGACTTAATTAATACTTTGTTTTCAGCTAAGATCCAAAGCTTGTTTGGATCAGGTCATAGGCTTTTCAATTTAGGATTTTTGGGTCAATTTTGTAAATGGGTCAAATCAGTCCACTACGGTAGATCCATTAGGGTTATATTTTCATAAGTATTTTAACCCTTGTAAAGCCTAAAGATGAGACTTTTAGATCAATAAGAATTCAAAGCATTTTTTTTTAAACTTGTGTGGGAGTGATTCTTGCATTCTTCAGTTCTTGAATGAACTTAATCTGACTTATCGAAGATTAACAAGCTTCATGGTGTCATTCGACTTTATTCCAATAGTGTTGGTGTCTTAGGATTGGTTTTCATTGTGTCACACTCCTGTCAGGCCTATTTCGGCTTTCTAAGATTAGATCTCAATCTTGATTGTAGATTGCGTAATCATGTGATCACGAGGTTCGCATCAGTTGGAGTCTCTTCTTGCTGAAGTAGAGAGTAATTTATCTATTTCTGATTCAATTGACAGAAGGATGTGGCAGTTAGTGAAGGATGGGATTTTCACAGTCAATCAGCTTGTGCTCTCATTGATGATATTCAACATCCAGGATCTGAGAATTTTGGTACCTTACTTTGGCAAGGTATATTTCCTCCTAAAATTGAGATGTTTATGTGGTTGTTGTTGCAAGATAGTTTGAGTACCAGGGGATTTCTTGTTTACAAAGAATTATTAATTATGATGATGCTTGTTGTTCTTTTTGTGGAATGGAAAATGAGACCATTGATCACCTTTTTATTCATTGATATGTGACTTGGAGGTTCTGGAATCGTTTTATGCAATGGATTGGATATGATAGGTGTATGCCAAAGACTATTCTGCTTCTTTTGCAGGAATAAAATCATTTGTTACATGGAAAAAATTTAGCGCAAAGCCATCTATACGCTTTGTTGTGGTATCTTGTAGTTTATTTGGATTACTTTGGATTACCTGTAATTACAAATTAGTTTTTGATGTTGTTGATCCTGATTAAAATAAAGTTTATGATTTAACTTTTCATCATTTAGCTTAATGGCTTTAAGTTAGATTTTGAAATTTTACTTATACATGTATTAATCTAGCAAGATGTTTAGATTGTATCTTAAGATGATTTAATAATCAAGATGACATTTTTTTTTACACTATAAGTTTTTATTTTTAGTCAATTTGTCAGTTTTTTTTAATGTTACTAGCTAAATCTTAATAATTAATATTCTCCCTTGATTACTCTAAAAAAAAAATTGTTTCATTGTTTTTTTTTTTTGCCATTTCTTTTTACGAAAACTGTATGCATGTATTCCTGCAGCAAGGCCAGAAGAAAAGGAGGAAGAAGAGAAAAACAAACAAACAAGTAATAAAGGGAGATCCCTTGACATTTTTATATCATATACCTATATTACAAGCCTATAATAGTGTGATGAAAGCATATTCATCTGATCAAGTGATATAAAAACATCAGTTATGGCATGCTTTCATCCACACCATGTTTTGAAGAGTTGATGAAGCCATAGTTGTTTAAGTGATCATCACCAAGCGTCTCTTGTTGTGTTGTGGTTAATAGAGATATTGGACTGTAAGAATGCCATCTAGCCCAAAATAGGTAGCTAAGGAAGTTGAGGAAGCTAAGGACTGCTAGCATCCAGTAGAAAAGATCCAATCTGTCTTTGTTGAGATCATTGTCACTGAGCCAACCTTGATTTGAAGAACTTGAGGAGGTGATCTTGTTTACCAAAGAAACAAGTAAGGAGCTCAAGTAAAACCCAAATGAATAGGAGCAATAGGTGATAGCTGTTAAAAATGCTTGCATCCCTTTTAAAGACTGTTTGTAAAAGAACTCTATGAGACCAACGGCAGTCAGCATTTCTGACAATCCAAATATTAGAAACTGCGGGGTGATCCAAAAGATGGACAGTATCTTGTTGGAATCTACAGCTGCATCCCTTCTCTTCTTCTCCATAATGGCAGCAGAAACCATGGAAAAGGTAGCAAAAAAGAGGCCGGCTCCTATCCTCTGCAGAGGAGATATTCCTGATTCATGACCGGTGATTTTTCTTGCTAAAGGTACAAAGAAAGTGTCATATAGAGGGACTACAATGATGAGTATAATGTAAGGGATGGATTGAAGTGAAGCAGGAGGGATATGGAAGGATTTGGCGAGTTGGGTGTCCATGGCAACACCTTGTTGGACTGAGAATGTCTGGAGTTGAGCTAAGATGGTGTTAAAAACGATGGTGCAGGCAAAAATTGGAATGGCTGAGATCAGTATCTTCACTTGCTCCACTTGAGTGACACTGCACAATCTCCATGGACTCTCCTTTATATTGGTCCCATCTTCAATTTTGATGCAGGCCTTGTCCAAGAACCTGAAATTTTATTGATGGCCATTTCGTTATGTTCTAGTTCAAATTATTGGTCAAGAGAGATTGATTCAAATTTATAAAGATCAATTTATAAGAACCAGATTAAATTCCCTTTCTTTGGTGACCAAATAATATGGATCCAAAAATACATGTTGTTTCTGCTTAATTAATTCAGAAAAATCATGTATTACCTGAACCTTTGTGTATGAGCTAGACTGCCAGAGTCAGCAGATGGGGCTACTATGCCATTATCGAGCACACTGTTTTGGCTTCCATGAAGCATCTGTGGATTAGATGGACAAATTTGCTTTCTCTTTAATATTGCAGCCACAAAAACCTGAGAAACCCAGATAGACCACAAATAGAATCCAATTAGATTATTAAAAAAATGCAAGGTCCAACATACTCTCATGATTATTCCATGATAAAAATGGATGGAGCAACTTTTACCGCATGTGACCATGAGTAAGCACAAACACCCTTTCTGTCATTGTCTATGTAACCTTATGCTATTCAACAAGCAGTTACTGTTATGTTAATGACGTTTTTTAATATGTATGCATCTATAGTTGCTTGGCCTGGAATTTAAGGACAAAACTATGCACTTATAATAAACGGTAGCACATGCATCTCCAACAAATGTAGCTCATTTGGTGCTCTTGCAAAGCAACAGGAGTTAAAAAGAAAAGGGTTAAGGTGCATTACCTGAGCTATGGGGGTGAAAATGCTTCCTTGAGGGGGTTTGTTCCTGTAATATAGATTACCGGAAACCAAGCTGATCAATCCCATGGCCATGACAGCTGCAGAGACTCCAAAACCAACATCCATCCCAGAATGCGTTTGTATCCATACAAGAAGTGTTAGAGCAAAAAGTTCACCCATGGAGAAAGCAAAATAGGCAGCATTGAAGTAGGTAGAGAGCTTCTTGGATTGCTTTGGATTGCTTTGATTGAACTGGTCACCTCCATGAGCAATCATGTTGGGTTTAACACATCCACTCCCTAATGCCACCAAGTACAGGGCTACAAAAAAGATCAAGGACTTGACTCCTTTCGCTTCCACACAGTTTTCTCCATCAGTTAACATGTTACACTGGGGTGGCTTTAGTTGGGGAAGATGAGCTTGAACTGATAGTAATATGAAACCCTACAAAATCAATGACCAAACAAAAACAAATGTGTTGATTAGAAGGAATCTTCATTATTAACATAAAGACAATTTTTCCTCGTAATTCTTCAATATTTGTCCCCTTTACATCTAGAAGTTTGTCTTATCTTAAATCACAGAAGGGAATATATGTATATCTGTAAGGCTTATATTATATTGAACAAAAAAAGCGAGTCAGCCACCATTGTGGAAAGAGTACTTGGGAGAATGAAAAGACAAAAAGTGGAAGTAGAAATTAAAAAGGTCATTTGAAAGAAAAAGGAGCTCTTACAGAAAGTTCGACAAAACCAAAGATGAGCATGGTCCAGAAACACCCAAGATAAGAGTCCGAGAGGTAACCACCAAGGAGGGCCAGGATAAAGATAGTTCCAACAAAATTTGTCACTGTGTTTGCAGCCTTTGACAAAGGGAAGTGCATCTCATTTATCACATATGTTATGAGGTTGTTCCCTACAGCAGCTATGGCCATTATCTCAAATGCTTGAAGCCCTGAAATCCCATGCCAAAAAATATTTCAAGTGTTTGCAGGTAAGAGTATACAAAATCGAGAGAGAGAGAGAGAGAGAGAGAGAGTCAAGTCATATTCTCACTTTATGCTGTGAGATTTTTACAAATTTTGACTCTTGTTGCTTTCACTATCAAACATATGTATAGTGAGAGAGAGAGACAGAGAGATGTAGCTAGCTAGTATAGCCAAATAAAGAGTTAAACCATAAAATACTAAAAATAGTAGTGGAGCAACAAGAGAGGAGCTGATAACAAGTTACCGAAATCAAGAAAACATCCTCTACTTTAACAATCTCATATTAAATGCTTGCAAGTTGTAGCTCAAGCTATTGCTTAACATCCCAAGAAAAGGGAATCCATTTATTGCAAAGAGTGAGAAATATCCATGAAACACCAAGATCAGAAAACCACACACACACACACACACACACACACAAGTGTTTGGTTTTGAGGGGGAAAGAGAGAGGGAATAAGACATACCAAGAACAAATGCTGCGGCTCTCATGCCTCCATGCTTGTTGGGATTGGAGGGTTTGCCTCTCCAATCAACAGTAATCTCCTCACCAATCACACACTTGCTCTCTCCCTTGTTATCATATCTCCTTGCCTCCATTTCCATTTCTCTTGACCTCTTAGCTCTTTCACTACGGAGAGAGAACAAAAATGCAAGAAACAGCTAGCTGTTGTCTACACTCTTATGCTGAAATTGAGGCAGGTGTATTGCCCCCTGTCCTTCCTCGCAATATATATATACAAGGAAGGGCCAAGCCATCCTTGATAGTTGAAAGTCGAAACTTTTAAACCACACGCAGTCTAAAAACGTGGATAACACCTCCACCATAGAAAAAGCGTGATGCTTGCTACAGTTATTGCTTTAGTTTGCGCACTTAGAGCTTCAAAGGAGAGAGTCTGTGTGCTTTACGCTGTGTTTTTGGATATAAATATTTTCTTATGCTATTAATGTGTGTTATTATAATCTCTTAATATTTAAGATAGTAATCTTTAATGGAGGGGGGGGGGAGTCAAAGGGGGTTAACATGCACTTCACTCTTAACGGGAGGTAGGTTAACAAGATTTTCAAGGGAAAAAACCTTTTTTTTTTTTGAAATCCAAATTTTATATTTCCTCCTTTTTACACATACCCAACAAAGAGGTCCCATTATAATGCTTTATTTATTTATTATATTTAATTTAGAGATAAATTGGATCCCTCCTTTAATTATAAATAATTTCTGACCACACATGTGCTCAAACATTCTTAAGACTTTATATTCCGACCACTTGCTTACATTCTTAATACTTAACCTTCGACTTTTAACCTCAAACGAAACAAAACCTTAAACATAGCTTCTTGGAGCAAAAAACATAAATGCAGTTGAATCACAATCTCATTAACATGGTATTGGATGGAGTACTTATTGACACATTAATTATCCTATATATATATGGTCGTTAATTTTGTCTTACATTAAGGTGACTAATTAAGTTTTAATTATTTGCGATAATCTTATTGTGAGTTACAACGGATTAACAAAAAGATTTATTAAACTTTGTTTTAACTCTCCCAAAATAACTCCATTCACCTCCAAACATGGTAATTCTCGTACTTGGTTGACGGATTTGACGGTTCAAATAATTAATATGTTTAATTTCAAGTCAAGAATAGTACTCTAAGAGTCTCCATATATAATTGCATGTTTTATGTCTTGGGCATGCATAAATTACTTTAATTGTTCAATGGTAATGGTAATCGATTAATTCAAATCTCAAAGAACTACGTACGATATTAATTGCATTGTTGACTTGAGAGACTGAAGTTAATAAATCAAGATACCAACTTCCACATCAATAATTAATTCAGTCAATATGGCAGGTCGACATGTTGTTATATATATATAGTTGCTTGACAGTCAACATATTTTACCTGAGCTAGTAGATTGACCTCATATATATGGACCTAATTGAATGAATCTTAAATACAAGGATAAAATTTAAATTTTCAAAAACAAATAATTAGGGGAGGCATGACATCCATAACGTAGCCCCAAACCTTGTCATCCATAACGTATTTAAATTATAGCTGGATCCTCGTTAAAAGTGGACAAATTAAGCAGGAATAACACGCTAATTTAAACGAGCTGATCTTGTAGTAATTGAAGGCATTGTTTCCATCGTTGGAGGCTTAGGTTTGGTGGTTTGCGGATATATACCCTTTTAATTATGATGAAAGAGTGTACTTTGCATTAAGTAATTCTAGATCGTTCGGATCATGTAATTAACGTCTATTTATACTAACATCTGTGTGCTTCTGCATACAAATGTATACACTAGGCATGTCGAAACCCAGTGGACTATATATGCAGTGAACAACACTGTGCAGAAGTGCTGCTGCCAATTCTTCAACGTATGTTCAATGTCTTGGCCTCTCTTGTGTATAAATATTGGTGATGAACTAGCTTGTGCTTTAATTTGTGTCCTTGTCCCGTTCAAACAAATTTTATATACATATATGATTTTTCCTTAACCCTGAGATATATAATAATGATTGATGAATTGGTTCTTCCCGGCCGGCCCTCCTGGATTGAGTTGAATGATGACAGTACTTTGCTAGCAAGAGAAAGAAATGTGGATCTAATTAATTAATGATGTTCAACATTAAATTGTATTTAATTTGAAATTATAAATGAAAATGTCTTAATTAATTGGGAGAAGCTATGTATGATATAATACGAGTACCATCTAGCTAGTTCCTCCTGATTCAACATGACATGAAATGTGCCTAAGCAATAAAGTGAAGATAGAGAATTGCTTGCTATTTATACGTACATTAACCAATAAAATAGACTTTAAACTATATATGTGCACTGAATGGCCAACAAAATAAACAATATGCCGACAGAGATGGTGGTGCAGGAGTGGGCAATTAGGCTGCAATCCTCTAATTAGCGAATAAAGATGATGAACTTTGAATTAATCTTTAATCTTGCATGGTGCAACAGACTGTTGCTGATACTAATTAATTACTTTATCGGAGTGCTAATGTGAGGGAGAGCACAAGCAAGGAAACCAAGTTAAAAGGCTAGCTGTCGGTTCTTACAAGCAACAAAAGGAGAGATGGTTTTCAACTTTTAATATGAGATGCTCGAATTAATTTAGGTTTTCATTGCCTTGATCGAATATCTCTCTGTTTTTTTTTGTTTTCCTGGGCCTTATTTATCCCTTTCTTCATGCAAATACATTAATTTAAAGCACTGTCTATTATTAGAATATGAAAGGAAACCATACGTCTTATTCATGGTTGCATATATGTTCTCCAAAAAGCTAGACAAATATGACAGGATGTAGGTTAAAGGTAGAAGGGCAGCAGCGTAGGGGATAGGAGGAGAGAGCACATTACTTTTTTAAATATATATATTGGCCATTTTCACCATGAATGGTGGTAAAAAGAGCAGCGGAATCCGGTCACAATATTCATGCATGAATAAACTTATAAGACAAGTATTCGTATGCTAGCTACTGCATTTTGGGTCGAGGTAATTCGATCTTGATCAATATTTGTATATAATTAATTGTTTAGTATTTTGAATATATATTAATATAATCTTATAATTAATCTGTGCATTATTGTTGTTATTTTTTGTATAGTTCATATTGTTTTTAAACAACAACGACAATAGCATTAATAATCTTATATATACCCTTGAAAAATGCTTGGCCTGAATTTTATATAGCTTTTATACTTTTTTCTTCTTTTTTTTCAACTTGGTTTAATTAATGTTGGTTTTTAATTTGTTGATTGAATAAAAGTAATATCCTAAAAATAAAGAAGTAATTAATAAAACCTTTTAAAAGAATATAATATATGTTTTATAATCTCAAGGGATGTTGAATTTAAAAATCTTAATTACTTTTTGGTTTATTTTCAACTTTATTTCATAATTTTATTACAAAAAAAGCTTAAATGGGAAATAATAGAAACACAAATGATAGCTCATACAGTACTATCAAAAACTCTTAAACAACGATCAAAGGTCCTTGACAGGTATTAATCTCGCATTAATTATAGATATCAAGAATATTTCATATGAGTTAATTAAACTAATTAATGCTAATAAATTGTAGCTAATCTTTATCTAGCTGCATATATATGTGACAAGAGTGGCCTAATGCATGTATTAATTAATCTTTTAATAAATAAAAAGCTTATGACCAGCTGGAAGCTTTGGAATAAATTTGTAGTATGGAGAGGCTTGACTGGGTTAATTAATTAATATCTAAATCTATAGTAACACATAAAAAACCGGGAAAACTACAAAATAACTATTACAGCGTCACCATCTATGACATGTTTTTTATTTTTAATCAAAACGTGGCAGGTACTGGTTGGTTTGTCGGCAAGAGAAGTCAAACTATAGGTTGAAGTGCAAACCAGCCTAAACATGTAGACTTGCGATACGTTGGTTTTGTTTAGATTTTTTTAGGTGACAAAGAGGCAGACAAAGTGGAGACAAGGATTTCGAATCCTAAGTGGATCCCATTAACATTATTAAAGCTATGTTTATACATGAACAGCAGCAGAGTTCTGGCCAGACAACGTTCTCTCTTTTCCTTTTTACTGTTATTCCTGGACGCGAGTCATCCTGAAACCTGTTTCCAGGATTGTTTATCAGTCTCCCTCTACATACATGTATACTTGGAAGGTAGGGTATCAACTAGTAACAAAAAAAAAAATTCGTTTTATAATTAATAAAGAAGACATGTGATTACTTTCAAACACATATCTCAATAATTTGAAGTATATATATATTAGCTGGGATCAGTCTTCAAAATCTTGTTTTCAACAATATCTTAGGTTCGGCATTGTTGTAGTAGCTAGCTTTCATGCTTATAATTTAAAAAACATGGTGGATGAAAGCTCCTATCGCAAGGATCACCGAATGTGGGCAAAGATACACAGTGCTATTATCCAATATCTGAAGTCCTTGGCCTTTATATATATTTTCGATCACGTGTTCTCGAATTAACAGCACGCAGATATATACTGGGCATGTTTCTTGCGGACCCTTTGGTGCTTGCGTATGTACAAGAACTCTCTCTAAACCCTAAAACCATTTTAATCATAGTCAAAAGCAGCTGCCTGAACTTGGACACAATTTCAACCTCCATATCTATCGAAAAGCCAATTCGTTCGAAGCACCACCCAGAAACCAATGCTCAAAAAGCCCCTTTATATATTTAGTACTACTACTGTATATTGAGATAGTCAAAAAGGTTCGAGAGATTCTAAGTAAATGGTAGTTGGGCATGCACTGATCACTTCTTTAATTATATATATAGGGCCGGCCGGTTTCTACACCGGTACCTGTGTCTGTGGGGTTCTTATTTCCAACACCTTCCCATCCCTTTTTTCTTGAATTCGTTCATAATTCAAGCATCTCCACAATTGCAAAAAAAACCAATAAAATCGGTCTAGCTTTGTGTGCTATATACATGCATTATTATGTTTGGGCTACAATTATCCACGTCTGGCTCTAACATTATATTAATTTGCTGGTATATAATGGAAGCCACGAGAGCACGATATCGGTAATCTTGAGGGTTGGTTCATCTTCAAATTGGCACTCTTTTGACGTTGTTAATATAACAACATTCATTATCTTTTCTTTTGTATTGGTCCGCCGTCTTCATTGCTGTAATGATGAAACTATATATATATATATATCCTTTCTTTAAGGTCAATGGCCTTAATTCCCTCTAGAGAATTTCATGTCCTTACATGGCTGATCGATCACACATTTTGGAATGATACAGAATGTTGCCAATTTTGAATAATCCCTCCAATAATTTTGCTCAAAATAATAAAATATGGCATGGGAAGAAGTCTCCAGGAAGCAAGCTAGCTAGCTTGCTTGCTGGGTTAGCAAGTCTGAAATGGATACGCGAAGTGGACCTGTGCTATACATAAGTCACCAAGCATTTTTGACTTGTGTCTATAAAAAATATAATGTGGAACAGATTGAGTCATCATCTGCTTAATTTGGCGTTGGACTTGGCTAAGTGGAAATCTTACCTCACAAAATCTAGAGGTGATTCAAAGTTAATGAGATAAGATCATAATCATGCATGTAACCACACACTCATTATTTGAAAGTGTAGTTTAACCATACTTTTAAAAAGAATTAACTTCAAAAAACAACTTAGAAATTATTTTTTATTGTTTTGATGTGCTGGTGTTAAAAACATAAAAAATATATTATTTAAATATATTTTTAAACAAAAAATATTTTTAAAAATACTTTACATCGCAATCTTAAAAGAAAAACAAATATCATATCAACACCTCCCTCAATAAAAGAAAAGGAAGAAGAAAAAGAAAACGTAATTTCAATCCAAAGTAATTAGTGATGGTTAAGGTTGTATTGTCAATAAATCTTTCTTAGAATAGCTAGGAGCTGGAGATATTTCGACTTAGTTAGTTTAAATTTTGATTTTGTTTTGTTGTTGGGTTGTTGTTTTATTAGTAATTGTTTTATTAGTAAAGTTGTTTGTTTCTTTATTTTTATTTTTCTTTGTAATTAGGTTGATGTCTAAGCTACAACTTATATAGCTAAAGCTTTGTTACCTTTGTTAAGGTTTTTTCTTTTTATTTTATATATATTCTTGATTTTTTAAAAAAAATAAAAGAGCAATAAAGTGGATTCAAACGATGATAAGAATAAATTAGATAATTAAAGTTTTAGAATGATTAGTGACCAAAGCGCACAGAGTGTTGATGCTGCCTGATCCTCGGATGCCTCGGCCACCGCACAAGTTGTATAGTCTCAAAATTTCCAGTAGAACCAGACGTAGATTATAACTCTTCGAAGGAGAGAGTATAGGAGTAGTAGTAGAAGTAGTGTGTTATCTATGCATGATCCCCCTTGATGTAGACGAGACATGCTGAGCATTAATGAATGTATGTGGGATCGAT
>Ga0307518_10000772_pt1 | contig 23971 bp, 12 predicted proteins | sample 25_EM_MG_FD_203889 | JGI IMG/M metagenome (GOLD analysis project Ga0307518, IMG submission 203889) | Populus trichocarpa ectomycorrhiza microbial communities from riparian zone in the Pacific Northwest, United States - 25_EM | ecosystem: Host-associated > Plants > Roots > Unclassified | place...
CTTGTGACCCAAATCTTTGACTGAGTTGGTGTCATGGGTCGAACCGGTTTTAAATAGCTTTGCAAAGCACAACGAGATTGCAACCTTTTCCTCTTTCTCCGTAAAACATCTCCCAGGAACGCTGAGCAAAATCAAATAGCTTCACTATCTCATCCGTCCCTTAATCTCCCAGACTAATCTCCTTACTAGTTATTCACACCTCGTATACGAATACAATTATAAATCTTATCCACGCCAAAAGCAAACGGATCGTTGAAATAAGCAACATAGTCGTAACATCTACCACAGGCTGTTTGGTTGGTGATGGACCCTAACATAATGAGGCTTCTCGAAGAAGACGAGGTAAGCATTATTATTTTTCTTCTTATTTTCAACTTAAGTTTGATTCTGAGGGGTTTTTGGAATTGTGCTTAAAGGACGAAACCATGCATTCCGGTGCTGATGTGGAGGCTTTCCAAGCTGCCCTGAACAGGGATATTGGGGGCGATGTGTCCAACTCGCAGCCGTCTGATTCGAGTGCGGGTATTTATTTGATCTTCATTCAACCACATTTTAATCAATTAATTCAGTTTCTTACAATTTACTGGCAGTATAGAATTATATGATTTAGGCTGAAATATGAGAAAGTGGAGATTAGGATTAATATGTAAGCATATAAAGTTGGAGAAATTAATAAATTTTTTTTGGTATTGTGCTCGTTTGATTGCTGCAGGTTGTCAAGTAGCTAGTCAGTTTATCATATTTGCAGTAATACTTGTGCTTGTGTTTAGTCTTTTCCTACTTTCGTCAAGATAGTTGACGCAGCGAAAGATAGAAAGCTAGGATTTCTCAATTCCTAAATCTTATGGCCTTAAACTGTAGAGAAAGAAACTAGCGTATAGGTGGTAGAATGAGCTGACAAAATTTTAGTCCAATCTAACAGTTAGATTAAAAGCTTTGCCCATTCTTGTCAGAAAGCTTGTTTGAAAAGTACAGATTTCTTCCTGGACTTGCCGATACTCTTCTCGCTTGTCTGGAATATATTTAAAATATTGATTATTTATCGTACACAATTGTAAAAACGTAGTAGTTTTGTGCCATGAAAACAATCAAAGTTCCAGCCAACAATTTCCTAATCGGCCAACTGCAGGGAAAATTGGCAATGCCAATAATACCGAGGAACTTGATGCAAAAAATGTTCAACGACAACATCATCAGGAGCAGCACACATCTGCAATGGAGACAAAGCAGAATGGACCTAATGCTGAGAACCAACAGCAGCAGGGGGGTTTCCCACAGGAACCAACCCACCCGCCATTACTTAAGAAAACATCCCAAGATGATATTAAACAAGAGCTTGTGGAACAGGCTCCTCTCCAGACTCCTCAATCTATTGGGATGCAAAGCTATGAGAAAAATCCTATCCCAAAATCCGAGCCTGATAAAATGCAAAGTTCTGATGGTGATCCTCACTTTTTAAATTTTCAGAAGATGAGCAATCAGCAAACTGCAGGCACAGATCAGGCAGGCAACCAAAAGAATAGCAAGCAGATACCTTTTGCGATATTGTTGCCTGCCTTAAAGCCTCATCTTGATAAAGACAGAGAGATGCAGCTACAAACTTTATATAATAAACTGAGGGTGGGTCTCTGACATGAATTTCTTTGTTCTTGTGCTTTCTCTTTTATGCATGGGACTGGTTATTATTATGATATATCTTCCTTTGTTATTTTTAGAAAAATGAAATTGCAAAAGACCAATTTGTCAGACTCATGAGAAATATTGTTGGGGATCAAGTGCTCAGGCTGGCAGCTGCACAACTGCAATCACAGGCAAGTAATGCATGGGCTAGTGAAATTGTAATGAGCTTAGGACTCTCTTAGTGATATTAGGCTAAAACTAGCTTGTCCTGCACTGCAGCCAGGTACCAACCAATCCCAGTTACAGCCTCAAGCTGGTCGCCAGCTCGATGGGCGAATGCCTGCTGGTATCAGTGCTGCTCAGTTTCCTGATCCACATCATTCTGTACTTCACCCGAGGGGATCTATTCCTGCAGAACCATCTCATAATCCTCCTTCAGCAGTCCAATTGCAGACTGATTCAAGCATTGTCAATTCTCAGAAATCCAAAGCGGTAGAATGGAAGCCAGATTCTCTTGTAATGCAAGCGAGCCAATCACATTCCTCCAATGCCAGCATTTCCAATCAAGAAAGAGAGCGATCCTCTATTTCAATGCAAGGGCAGAACAAGCAACAACAACATGTGAACTTTCCACCAACTTCCTTTCCAATGTATGGAAGCAGTGGTGGTAATTACCATCCATATTCTGGGACAAATGTTAGTACTTCAGGACCATCTGTGAAGCCACAACCCCATGATCCACAAACAAGGCAAATTCCACATCATCAAAATCTGGGTGTGACTCAAATAGGAGGGCCAATGCACAGCATGATAAGCACGCCGAAGTTTGAGAGGCAAAATTCTGCTGATGATCCTAGTAGAGTGCACAGTGGTTCTGTTTCCCATTATACAAACAAATCAGCATTGCAACAGAATTCAGCTCCTTGGCAAGCACCATCAAATAGAGAGAAAAGTCCTGCTTCATTCTCTTCGTTGAATTATGTAAAACCAGGTTTGCTTGAACAGGCTGGTGAGCAGCAGAACAAACCCCAGTTGTCGAGCCCTCAAGCGCTGTCTCCATCACCTGTTGAAAAGGGAAATGCAATTTCAGGAAATTTAAAGGATCAATCTTTAGACAAGCAGTCTACTAAAATTGTTTTTTCAACAGTGCCTCCCAATTCTGCCCCCCCTTCAATTGCGACTCAAATGGACCCCAATGGCCAGGTACTTTCATACTGATCATGAATATAATTCTAGCACATCTAGTTGTTAGGTCTTGATTTCATAGTTTATCTACCATCTTATAGGCCGTTTTTTAACCACTAGATGAATTCTTAATCTGACAGGTTAAACATTTACAGAAGAACACGACCATTTGTTTTTTGCATGGCTGCTTTACTTTTAAACTTTCTTTCTTTCTTTTTTCATTTTTACTTTGGTCTTATGTTTTCAAGTGGTGAAAACTCCCCAGTAGTTCCTACTAATTTGGAATGGATAATTAATTTCATGTAATGCTAGAAACATTTGATTTTGTTCTATTCTTGTTACCATGAACATTGATGAGGCTGGATTAAAATAACTTGTCCATTGGGCATAGGAGAAACTTGATATCTTATACCAAGCATCAATGAGAGCAAACATATATGATTGGGAAACAGGGATTGAAAAAAGTGGTAGAAATAATGCAAATTGCTCTGCATCCCTGACTCTTTGTCAATCAGTTAATGGTGGTTGGACCAATTAGCAATAGTTATTAGGTTGGAGTTTTTTGGTGCTGCACAAGCCCAACTCTTTTAGCCAATGATGATTTATCCAGCTGTTGAGATGTAACATGATGACGTTTTTTTTGGGTTAATCGGGTGGCCTTTTGAGTCTTGAGCTACACAAATGGGGGTAGGCCTCTCTCATTACACAATGAGCAAATAAACTGGAGTTAGTTGGACTTGAACCTGCTTCATTGAAGGAAGCTACTTTGAAACTGGTTGAAAAATGTAGCCTTCTCCAAGATCCTTGAAAATGAACCACAAATGTCATCCTGCATTTTGCAAAACTCAAGTACTCTTTTGGTGTGTGAATATGATGTATAGTGGGAAGAGATATCAAATCAAAATAGCAAAGAACAGTAAATATGATGTCTAAACTAGAAGAAAATTGAAGCTGGAACTGGAAAAATAAGTTTACAGTTTGTAGACAGTCTCTAAAACATAAACCGATTGATAAAATATACGAAATGTTTGGAATAATAGCATAGGCAGCCTTATTTATACTAGTTGTAGGTCTAAATCCTAATCCTCATCAGAAAAGGAAGCACTATTAAAAGTAATAGGACTAATAGTGAATCCAAATAACACAAGCATTTTCTTAACCAAATAAAAAAACTAAAATTACTACGCAAATAAAAATCTTCTGAAAGCTCCTGTGTCAACATGGTATATAGCTAAAAGCATCCTCTGTCTTAACATTGGCTCCTAGCTCTGGTGGAATATATGAGTGAATTTGTCTTTACCAGCTTATTTCCCTGTGGTTTGACTCAGATTGAGAATCAATATGGTATACAGATTCTCCAATCCCATGAAATTTTATTAAGATTTTTTAATTTAACTCATCAGAAATATGTTTTTTGCACTCAATTTCACAAACAAAACTGCTGGAATGATTAAACTAGGCATTTTCTGTCCGTTGATGAATAATATCCTTTTTGCTTCTATATGTTATCAGGCAGGCTTGCGAATCTCATCTGTAGCTTCTCCTGCTGGAGTTAATGCAAGAACACCTCCCAAAAAGCCTTCTGTTGGCCAAAAGAAGCCATTTGAAGCACTTGGTTCTTCTCCACCTGCGTCAACGTAAAATAGCTCCTTTTATGGACCATGAATGATTTTAATTGACTCATTTATTTCTTTAATTCTATTAAAAGCTCTTTTTCAATCATGTTTGATGCATAATCTATGGGATAACATGCAGTAAGAAGCATAAGGTATCTGGGGCTTTTTCGGATCAAAGCATTGAACAACTCAATGATGTCACTGCTGTCAGTGGAGTTAATCTCAGGGTATTTTTTGCAACCATCAAGATTGTGTGTACAAAAGTATCATCTAGCAAGGAAAAACACTCCTTTGACAAATAAGCTTGGAATTCTTAGGATGTTTTGCTTTGATATAGGAAGAGGAAGAACAGCTATTTTCAGGGCCAAAGGAGGACAGTCGAGTTTCCGAAGCATCGCGACGGTTTGTACAAGAAGAAGAAGAAAGGCTGATGTTGCAGAAAACTCCTTTGAAGAAAAAATTAGGAGAGATCAGTTAGTATTTTTGTTTTTTGGCCCCTGTTATGTCCGCTGTAAATCCATTTGTCTATGCACTTTGTGCTTTATGGAAGGCAGTATTATTCACATGGTTTGATATTTATCGGTCTATCTGTTACAGTGGCCAAATGTGGTTTGAAGAACTTTGGCACTGATGTGGAGCGATGCTTGTCCTTGGTGAGTTGCTAGCTCTTGGTCCATTTTTTGAGATAATTTTCACACGTTTTCTTGTGGAATTCAATTTTTAGTGTGTGGAAGAAAGGATGCGCGGACTAATAAGTAACATGATAAGGCTGTCAAAACAGGTGAGTTTTTGTTTTCTTTTCGCTAACTTCTCAGACTCTTTCTCTGTTCTTGGATTTATTTGCTTACTTTAATCATCTTTCATGATTTAAATTGGATCTCTACAGCGTGTTGATGCCGAGAAGCCAAGACACCAGACTCTAATCACTTCAGATGTTCGGCAACAGATCATGACAATGAACCGGAAAGCTCAGGAAGAATTGGAGAAAAAGCAGGCTGAAGCAGAAAAGCTCCAAAAAGTTAACGAAGTGGGTGCTTTGTTTGATACTATCTACTTTCTTAATATATGATTCAAGAATTGCATGCTCATATAGAACAATACACTTTCTTAAACTGTCGTTATATATGATTCAAGAAGTACATTCATAAAGAACAATGCACAAGTACATACGTAATATTTCTACATATGATATATTTGTTCAAGCATGAATTCCTTAACTTTTCACGTACTTTGTATCTCTGTATACAGCCGGAGGGTGACAATGGAGGTGAAGGTGAGAAGGAGAAAGATGAAGGTCGAGTGAAATCAGTGAAGGTATTAAAGATGTTGCAAGTATTAAAAGTTTGCCTTCTAGCCAAATAAAACAAATCTCTGTTTTTCTAATTTCTATAACTATGTAGGTTAACAAAGAGGAGGATGACAAAATGAGGACAACAGCTGCTAATGTTGCTGCTCGAGCAGCTGTTGGGGGAGATGACATACTGTCAAAATGGCAACTAATGGCTGAGCAAGCCCGGCAGAAACGTGAAGGAGGGATGGAGGGGGCATCCGGTTCCCAGCCAGTTAAAGATGTGAACCGCAAACCTCTATCACCATCAGGAAGAAATATGATGGAAAATCTCGAAGCAGAAAAAAGGAGCCATGTGGTTCCTTCTTCTGCATCTGGTAAGTGTGACAATTCGAGGGACACATGCTGGAGCAAACTTTCTTTTCGTAATCACATTATGTATTATGGTGTTCATTACATTTGTTTGGTTTTTAACCTTACCTTTTTTCCTTTGACAGGAGCTGGTAGGAAATGTGGAAGGAATCAAGCAATTGTGCCTCAAACCAAGGTGGTTCGTACCATTTCTGTTAAGGATGTAATGTCAGTGCTGGAAAGGGAACCTCAGATGTCCAGGTCTACTCTGATTTACCAACTGTACGAGCGAATCAGGTCTGATGCTACAGCTGAATAACGCCGCCTCCCCAAAAATGGTGTTTTTTTGTGTTTGGTACCTGACAAGATTACGGTCCTGAGTCCTGACTATTGCATGGCCAATCATCGTCTGATTTGGCTGGAAGGACAAATTTGTAAGATAAATCGTCGTAATTTTCTTGCCACTGCATGACAGGGCTCAGAAGTTCGACTTGTAAGAATCCATAGAATCTTGTGGCCGCCAAAAGATGTGCCTTGTTCAATGCTTTTGCTGCTCCTCGTGTTAATTTCACCACCTTAACTCTTGCTTTCCTCCGTGGAAACAATATACTCTGATGTTTTTGTTGTAAAAATTAGCGTTGAGCGGATTTTGTCAGTTTGGAACTCCAATCGAATAAAAGTGTATACTTGACACTCCGAAGCAGGACCATGCAAAATCATGCAAGATTTTATCATTGCAAGATGATTGCCACTCTTGTTTTCCAAATGGTACAAGGATTGCAAGATCTCCCGTAACAAATTTTTTTTACAGAAATGGAAAGATTACTCCATGTTTGTAAACAAAAATAATTGGCCAACACAAAGAGGAGGTCATAGATTTTCATAGACATCAATGCATCAGGAGAAGTTACAATTGAAAAGCTTGAATATGCATCCAAGAAAATCTGACTTTCCTCGGTCATTACAGATGCCGAGGCCCTAAATTGCAGTCTTCTACAGCTTACATGCGAACTCTGCATACCTAAAAATTTCTCAAGGCAAGAAGAAATGACAGGCACCAAGCAGCCAACGTGTTACATTTCCTTGCAAGTGATGGGGTCTGGAAACCAAGCCATTCAGTTAGATAGGTTGTGTTTCTCATGAAATGATCTGGTGCTCACTAATCCTTGGTGCAATGGGCATCTGTACCGTGCTGGACACAATGACTATAACCAACACTTCGGAGGAAATCCCGGATCTCTTTGGCACTACTGTTGCTCGCTTGCAGCAACCTTTCATCTTCCTCGTAAATTAGGTAGGGGGCTTCATCTTTCTTTCTTGACAGTAATTTCACGGCCCCTTTCAGTACATGATATTCCCATCCCTGGACATCTATTTTGAGAAGCAACACAGGCTCTGAATCTGTTATTAGTTCGTCAAGGGGGATGGTCCTTACTTGAAGGGCTATTTCTTCGTTGGACTTGAATGCCAACTTTGCACCAGTGGCTGAAACAGCACTATTGTCAAGCCGACCTACCAGCTGCCAGTTTAAAAGGACTAAGATGATGAGTATTCAGTACAGCAGATGGAAGAAGTAGGGTTCAAATTAGGCTAAATCAATCAACCAGTATAAATCTTAGCCCTAAAAAGAGAATTAAATTTTGGGAAAAGAGTGATTTTTTACCTTGTAAAAAGTGATATTGCCAATCCGATCAGAGACAGCAGCCTCAAAAACAGTAACCAAGTCCGCAACACGATTAAACCAAATCCCATCACAAATCCTCAGAAGGTTGTCAATCACTGGCTCAAAAGCCAGCACTTTAAAGCCCATAACCGCGGCTGCGAAACTCGCCATTCCCACATTAGCCCCAACATCCACAACCAACCCATTTCTCCCTTTCATTCCTTCAAGAAGTTGCTGAATCGTGGCTGAAATATCTGGCTTTCTGAAAGGCTTTCCTTTCAGGAGCCTGACAATGTTCTTGTGGGGCTTGTCGGGCAAGGACCCAAAATCCGAGAGAGAGTAGAGGAAGGGGTATTTGAGGTTTTCCACTATGTTGGCAACCACAGGGTGAGCTTGGGGAGATTTTAAGCAATCAAAAGGAGGGATTGGGTAAACTCGGGGTACATAAAGCGTGGAGTTAGGAGGATTCAATGGGGATCGAGCGTAGAAAAAGAAGAGAAACAGGAGGAAAAGAGATAGTGAGAGGAGGAGAAGGATTGGAGAGAGGTATCTTGGCTGTTTGTTGCTTTCTCTTTTCCAGGCATTTGCCATCCCTGAAAAAGTGAGGGAAGATTGGATCCAACCCAATCTAACCGTCGTGAGATGCTAATCACTTGATTTTATTAAGATGACTTTTATAGGTTTCTGCCCCTAAGCATAGTTCTCGCTTCTCGGATCCGATCCTGGAACTGTTTCTTCAAAGAGTTTGAGTTTTGTTTTTTAAAATAGATTTCTTAATTTTAACTTATCAAATCTTTTTTTTTAATTTAACGTGGGTGTCCGGGCCAGCTTGCGCGTACCTCAACTAATCCCACGGGCCCTGAAGTTAACGATCATATAAGCCTTCAGTGACCATCATATGAGCAACCACATGGCTCGAACCTGAGACCACAGAGGGAGCAAACTTCTTGATCTCAAGCTCTTACCACTGGGCCACCACCTAGATGTTTTTAACTTATCAAATCTTAATTGGGTTTGTCGAGTCAGATTATTGAAAAACTGCCCGGATTTTTCCGGTTTGGTAGAGTCAATATATAGTTTAATTCAACTAGAAATCCGATATAAATTTGATTATGAATTTTAAATTTTTTAAATCTATTCATTTTCAGAACAAGTTTAGTTAAGTTAATTAAATTATTGAAATTTTTTTCATAATTAGTTGGATTTAATCAAATTAAAATTCATATCAATTATAAATTTAGTATAATTCTAACTCATTAAAAACATTATTAGAATTAATAAAGTTTCATCGAACTGAATTAGAAATTTAATCTAGATTAAAATTTGAATTTCTTTTTAATTTCTTTTTGAAATTATAGTATAAAATACTTTTAAAAATAATTTTTTATTTAAAAATATATTAAAATATATTTTTAAAATCAACCCATTAAAATCATAAAAATTATTAAAAAATAATTAATTTTATATGTTTTCTAGCTAAAAATATTTTTTAAAAAAATATTCAAAAAAACACTTTAAAAATTCAGAAGAAAAAAAAAATAGAATCTCTCCCTGCATACCCGAAGTATTTTTTTTTTTTTGCTTTCGTGTATATACAACACCCCGGTTATTTTTGGAAGGAAACAGAAAGAGAGGAGCAGAAACAGAGGATCAGAAAACCCGCGCACAAGGTATACGATACCCAGAGTCTCTATCCCCTCGTCATCATGGGCAGCATTGCCATAAGAACAATTAGCAAACGCTTTCTCCATGGAAATCTCATGAGGCAAACATGTATTAGAAACACAGAGTCTCTTTCTCCTCGTCATCATTCGAGCAAAACAAGAGTCTCTTACACTCACTACAAACCATCCCCTTCACACCCATTTTCAACATCATCATCAGGACCATCTTGTTCGAATTCTAAATCCAATAGTGGGTTTATAGGATGGTACTTGAACCAGCTGGAATCACACCAGTTGTCACAAAAACTTTCACTACTTAGCTTATTTACGCTGCTGCTGATTTCACCGCTCAGGTGAGCCCTAGCTTCCTTCAATTTACACTCGTTCAGTTCTGATTTTTAAATGGGTATACTAAGCATTGGTTGGGGGCATAACTTGTGTTTGATGAAATGTTAGATGAATTTTAGTATGCCAACAATTGTTTTGTTATGAAAAAAGAATCTCTTCATGTAATTGACAAGGCATTTGAGCCTTCGTGGCTTCCTATGTAGGATACTGGGGGGGCTTTGATTCCAACTGCTAATAAATATTTTGTGGGAAAATAGGATATTACTTGCGTATGGTGCTAATGAAGATTAGGAGTTTCATTTACTGGCAACTCAAGCTGTGAATATAACGTTTGCATAGTGATACATGAGGCATTTCCCCCCCTCGTTTTGGGTGTAAGGGATGCAGAATGGAGCTGCAATATTTCTTATCTGAAGATGCAAGTGTATAAGATTGACAGATTGTGCTCTGGCAAGAGAGAGAGAACGTTTTTCATCTAGCTTGCTTCTTTCAATTCTCTTTTCCAACCTTAATAAATGCCAAAACTTTAACCAACATTGAAGTTTTATCTAACTTCAGTTAGCTGTCACAATCTTCATGGACTGCAATTATAGTTTGTGGAGCTATTGCATAGTATTTATGAGGTATAATCACAGGTTGAGGATAGAACTACTTGATTTAATCCCTCCTGCTAAAGTATCTACTTAAATTGATACTTGCTCCTCTTTTCTGTAGCTAGACTCACCGGGTTAAAAACTGCATAAAAAATTGGTTGTGCAGGTTATAAATTACTTTGTTTAGTAGATTTATGACATTTCTTCTGGTTTAAGTGATCTTACAGGATCTCTTTTTATCCCATTGTGTGTGCGAGGGGTGTGGGTGTGGAAATTAAGTTCCTTGATTGCTTATGGTAAACATTTGTGCAGATGATTTCATCAACATCATCTAGTTCTTTTGACTTCATAAGGACATTACGCGTGGCTGGATATGGTTTGCTATTTTTAGGGCCATCACAGCATCTTTGGTTCAATTTTATGTCAAAAGTTCTCCCAAAACGTGATGTGCTAACTACCTTCAAGAAAGTTTTTACGGGACAAGCAGTTTATGGACCTGCTAATGCTACCCTTTTTTCTCCTATAATGCAGCTTTACAAGGTGAACAAAATTTTTATTTCATTATGATTTCATTGTTCTATGGCACTAGTATTTTTATGACGGCATTTATAGTTGGCTCTCCAGGGTATCTTGTGTTTTTTTCCACCACAAGGTTATAGAGAGGCAGTAAGTGGTCAATTCTTTATCATCTCTCATTTGTACAAGCCTGTGGAGGCAACACCAGAGCCCTCCTCTAGGTATCAAATGCCTGTACTTGGATCAATTTGGTCTTATGGTAGGGCTCCATCTGTTTGATACCAGTGAAGGTTTGGCGTTATCCTGGATGTTATTGGCTGCTGGCATACTCTGTGCAAGCTAGCTTTTTTAAAAAAACTTTGGAGCTGTTATAGGTCTTCCGCGGGGCCTTACTGCTCATTTTGATGATTTCTTTGCCTAGCCAATGCTGCAGCTAATTAAAACAACCTCAAACAGAAGGCCCCGCTGGATTTTACTGCTGCAACATGATAATTTAAACCAAGCCAGTCTCTGTCTTTACATGTTTGCTTCATTGTTTATTTTCTTCCAAAAAAACTGGACCTCAACCATATGTTAGGACATGAGATTGCTTTCAATTCGTTTCACTCTACATCCCTCGCTTTAGTGACGGGAGATATGTCAACTTGCCCGTAGACCTATTTATATCTGCATATTTCTCTTATCCTTTGGTCTTTGGCGTTCCTGAATGACTGCTCTGGTACCAGCTCAGGTGAAAGAGGCGATGAGATAGTAGCTAGATTGAAGCGTGACCTCCTTCCAACTCTGAGGAATGGTCTTTTGTACTGGCCAGCCTGTGATTTTGCGACATATAAATTTGTGCTCGTTCATCCACAGGTATATATGGGTCCTTCTCTTTCCTATATATGAAAATTTGTGTGAGCCTAATTTCTATGACTCGGAGGTAATTTGTATTTTTCTTTGCTAACATATGGGATTTCTGGTAATGCTTTTGACAGCCATTGGTGAACATTATTTGTTCATATGTGTGGGACAATCTATTTAACATACATGGCAAGCTTAAAGGAAGCGAGCACGGATTAATCCTCAGATTTGGACTTCAAATGTTGCACATGTTTCCCCGTTTGAGTTATAGGAGAAGAATGCAACGGCTTTACCCCTTCTGCTGGTTCAAGATTATTTAAGCATTGAAATTAGATCAAATTATTGCTTGTAGGTATTCCTTTTAGCTCTAGATAATCATGCTCGTGTCGTGAAATTTAATGCTTAGATCCTATTGTATAAGATTCTTGATCATTGGAGTTGGAATACATGCATTCATGCTTGCACCTTCTCATATCTCTCCCTATCCCTTTTTTAAGCAGACTGTTCTAAGAATTTTGTAGATAATTAAATTTTTGTTGGCTGATACTAATGGATGATGCCTGTTCATCGGCCAAGAAAATTTACTTGGCAGGCATTGCCAACATACAAAGGTAATTTGATGTGTGCAATGATTTGACTATAGTATATTAAGAAAAAAAAAGGATGAATACTTTTAGTTCAGTTCGGTTTTGAGTTAAAAAATCTAACCAAACTAAAATTTGTATTTTTTAAAAATCACAAACTGAATTAATATTACCAACCGGTTCAAATCAATCATTTTGATTTGGTTTGATTTGTTTTTTTCATTAAAAACCGATTAGACTTATGTCCATTTAATTGGATTTTCTTGGACTTCCTTGTAATGGACTCAAGCTTTTCTAAGTTTTTCTTCGATTTTATTTTACAATGAGTTAATGTATATTTTTCAATTTCTCTTTGTTATGTTATGAGCATGAGATATTATTTTTTTGTCTTCATATCTTGTCTTTTTTTTTTTTGTCATGGCCCAATTTAATTATATAATAATTAACTTTAAATTTTATAGGGTGCAAATCAGTTTAGTTTGGTTTAGTTGGTTTTAACATTTTAAAATTGAAACTAAACTGAATAATTTTTTTAGAATATTTTAAAATTAATTTTATTTCTCAGTTTAATTTTATTTTCATCTTTTTTCTCACCCCTTAAAAAATTATGTTTGGCATGCTCTTATGGGATTGTAAACTATGAATTCCTACATCTGAAACCACGACTAGACCCAATATGTAGCATAGTCATATTTTTTTAAGTGGATCAACCAGCCATAGACAATCAACTTAGAAAATGACAAATTGCTAATTATAAATCAATTCGCACCAATAATTTAAATACTATAATAAAAAATCAAACTCATATTTAAAGTAAAATACATAGAATAAAACTATTTATACTTAAATTACCTAACGGGGTGTTTTCTTTGTTGGGAACAATGCAATCCAATATTTTTTTAATACAAAAGTTGCTGTATATGGATTTTCCTATCTTTATTTATAATTAAATATATTATAAGAAATTAATCACCATCATTCGTCATTCTTTTGGAAAATATCTGTACATAAAAAAATTAAGGATTAAATCATAGTTAAATTAAATAAAATATTGACATAATAAAATTCAATTTACTCGATTAAATTTTAATAACCTAATAATTTTTTAGCCGGGTTAATATTAAGGATTTTTATTTAATAAAACAATATCGTTATAATTTATCTAAATATACCGATAATTGATCCAAGCCCATGTAGTTTTCCAAGTCAGTGGTGACAACTATGAAATGACCTATAAAAGCAGCAACGTATCACCTTCCAAGTAAACGAAATCGCGGTCAGGGTTTTTGGCACTTGAGAGCGGCGCAGCGAGTCAGGCATTACTCCGTCGATCACAACAACTAGATGGGCCACTCAAATATTTGGAACTCGCATCCCAAGAACTACGGTCCTGGATCCCGAACCTGGTATTTTATGGAACTCAGCTTCTCTCTCTTTTTTCATTTTTTTACCGCCATCTTGATTTGATGATTCCCATGTTGTTTTAGTTTAATGTCCTGTCTTCTTTTTTATTTTGGTGTTCGATGTCTGTATGCTATCTATTTTCGTTGGTTAGTTTTCAAATTTGAAAGAACAACTCATGAAATCCATATTTGCTTAAGTTTTTGCTTAGGTTTGATGTTTTTCTTGATTGCATTGTTTGCTTAGGTCCTTGTAAAATGATGGTGATCCCTTTTAGGTCAAGATTTTGTATTTTTTTTCTTTTGATTATCTAGTTGCTATGTGGACTAAATCTCTTTCCTGAGTGAATTTCATGTCCTAACTTTATGTAGTTAAGGATTTTGATTTGAAATCTCCTTGTTGGCAGCCGAGTGTGTGGAAACCCTCATGGGATAATCAGGAAGTATGGACTGATGTGTTGTAGGCAGTGCTTCCGCAGCAATGCGAAGGAAATAGGCTTCATCAAGGTAAGACCACAGAAATATTTGTTAATTCTGTTATTTTTATTTTTACATTTATTTTTGTTGGCTCATACAGTCTTATGGTTGCTGCATGAACTGTTTTCGGAATGCCTTTAATTTTGGATTGGTAAATAGTTCCTGTCATACAATTTTGAACTCTAGAGATCCTTTATTTTCTGATAATTTTTACAATGAACTGTTTGTTTAGATAAATCCCATAAGTTAGAATGAAGCAAAACAGGAACCAATTCGACTTGGCTTGAATTTGTAGTGGCCCCTTTTATTATGCAAGGTTCACGGTTTGAACTCTCCCTAGAGTATTTGAGCCTTCAACCGTCCTCTCTTTGCAAAGGAAAAAGGAATAAAATAGGAACTTTAACCAACTTCAAAAACAAATTCTTTGAAGTGTGGGATTGCCATAGATTAGTCCGCATTGTCGTTGCTAAATTTGTTTATAGACATATTCGTATTTGTTTCTGACTGCAGTACCGCTGAATGGAGAACTCGTTGATATCTGTTTTTGAAGGCTCTGTCTGAAATATGGTGTGCGGGAGTTTTATCTTCCTTTTCTTTTATCATCTCCAGTGATGTAATCTACTGAATTCTGAAGTCTTAACTATATTGTCTTGTGTTATTTTTAGAAAGGAATTTGTTTAGAGTATTTTGATTTGTGTTTTCATTTCATTCGTAGCACGCAGTTTATGTTTTGTGATGGTTTCTCCTTTGTTTAGAGTTCTGTTTCAACATTAGCCAATCCTGGGGATTTACCGATGTGGTTTTTGGTCCAAGCATATGCACTTGTTCAACAGAGTTGTATAAAGAGGAACCCTACCCAGATACCTTATTGAACTGACGTTCAAGTACCACATGGTAATTCTTGCAACCTTAGCTCAGACAGTGGAAATTTTTTTGGTTCGCCTGGATGGCCTTGTGGTGTTAGGTTCCTGTGTCACCCGACCCATGATTTTGCTGTTTGGTATTGTGGTTAAGTTGGCAAAAAACAAGTTGAGTCAAAAGTAGGTGTTTGGTAACCCTTTCAAAAACATGTTTTTGAAAACTTGGTACACTTAAAATCATGGTTTTTATAAAACTGAAATTTGAGGCTTTTTTAAAACCATGGTTTTAGATGCAAATCATGGTTTTGAAAACACAATCCCAAATGAAACCAGCTGGGGCCAGGTTACTATCAAAGTCGTGTTTCCAAAAGTAATTTAGCCTGGCATTCAACCTGTTAAAGCAATTTACCAAGTTCTTTCATATCTCTTATGTTTCATATTGTTAGTTAAATTTCTTTGCATCATGATAAATGACTATCCTCCGCCAAGAATTACACAAATAATTCAATTTAATGCAAAACGGCCAGACTTGGAATTGTGAATTTCTTAATTTTAATGTACTGCTTATCCAGTTAAACGTGATTAGTGAAGGAAAACAAGTTCCAAATGCGAAATAGCCAAATGGTCATGCCGCTTGGCGCGCGCGCGCGCACAGTCAAGAACGCTATTGCCAATGACCAAGTGTACCCCGAAGCTTGTAAAAAGGTATAACGTGGTTGCCAAATTCAAGGAAATTGAAATAGAGGCCCTTAACCAGCTATGATCCAAGAAGTTCTTGGAAAATTCTTTCTGGCATATAAGAAATAGAAACAACTGAAGGGATGGGCTGTACCATAGGTTATATCTCGTAATTTTGCAGTCAAAATTGCTACCCTTATCTTTTGCTTTAAGAACAGAGCACGTACCAGTGATACACACGCTCGATTTTCTTTTGCCTGCTTGTATTGCATGGCTTTGTATTGGGGGCTCACTGTGTAATTCACTCATCACCCTCGATTTTGATGCCTGTTGGGGTCTGGTTACTGGCAAGGTCGTGTTGCCAAAAGATTGCTTGAACATGCAAGCCCCAGGTATTAGTGACGCTGTCTGAACTAGATAAATTATTTTAAAAAGAAACTACAAAGAGACAGAAAAAAACGAAAGGGATTTGAAGAAACCTAGCCGCTTCTATTTCTTACACAGAGAAAATAATTTTGAATACTGTACGATTGTTAAAATAGGAATTTAGCTGTCTTATGTTGGAAAGAAAAGAAAACCGTAAAATAACCAGAAAAAAAACAAAGAAAGAAAATATAAATATCCGAAAATACCTACGAAAAGTAAAAAATAAAATAAAAAACATCATCTCCAGGGTATAATTCAAGGACCTTTTGGACTTCAACCGGTCATTTCAATATGGCTCTTGGAACATCATGATAAAATTTAAACACTATTTGAATAAAAAAATTATATTTATTTTTGTTTTAAAAAATCATTTGGCACGTATGAACTTTTTGATGGATTTAAACTTGTAGCCATTCTATGACAAATCCATATCTGATAGCTTAAATCTGCCGAGTCTCTTGCATCAATTCGACTCGACCAGGTCAAATGAATTACTAACAAGATTTGTATCTGAAACACTCCTGGTCCAGATAGAGAATGAGCCTAAATTGCAAAAACAGAACCCACAGCCAATGATACTTCCAACCTTGAAATTGTCCTAGTTATTTACGATCTGTTTCTTACACGCTCACCATGCCCTTACGGGAGCTCTGTTTGTTTGTTGTGATTTTGATGTGTGATAGGTTTACAAGCTTACAAGACTTGGTTATGTAGTTAGGCTTGTAGACGAAGGTAGTTTTGATATTACTAGAAATGGATTGATTCATGATCCATTCAGATGAATAGTCTAATATATATTTGAATGAACAAGTGAAATAAATCATCTAGATCTAAAACAAAGTTTGGAATAATTAACTAAGATTGATTAACATTTTTAAAATTATGATAATATAAAATCTGATTATTGGATTAAACTTAATTTTTTACAAGTGAATTTTATGCGTCTTTGACCAACCGTTAGATATATATTTCAGAATTAATTGATGCTTCTGATATGATAATTTTTAGTTTTTTTTCTATATTTTTTCGGATTCAGTGTTTTAATTCAAAATTTTTATTTATTTTATTTATGTTTTTTAATTCTTTGTTAATTCCTAAAAGAAGTAGAGTTTTTTTAACCTATTTAAAGTTATTGTAACCTCTTAGAAAAAAACAGCCACAGTATACTTTTATTTTCAGACAATAAAAATGATGAATTGAGGATTCACGTAATCCATTAATCTTCTGTATCTTTCTCTTGTGATTTCTTGCCGTTACTGTACAGTGTAGCTTCCGCCTGCGCAATAGTTTTTTGCGTCCCTTCAATTCGCAGTTCCAATTATGAAGACCTGTGATGCATTAAATTGGATCAAATTTTCCATTAAATATTAATCTTGTTAAATCTTGATCTTCAATCAGTTGTCCAGCTTCTCGCTTTCATCTTCCCCATCAACAATGTCGGGTCTCTGTCCCGTATTTCGTGCTTTGAAAGGCTTTGCCCATGCTTCGATGACTCTTCTGTGAAGAAAGAGAAGAATTTCAAGTCAAAATTTAATGCTTCTATATATATATATATATATATATATATATATATATATCGGCTGCTTGCCTTCCATTATGGATCGTCCTGCTCTTGGCTTTTAAGGAGTTATAAATTGTTACTGCAAATTTTGACCAAGATAACTTTTAGTTGTCGTTTCCCAGATAAGAGAGAGAACCACAACCACATCAAAATTCTGAATAATAATTCTGATATCCAAAAGAGCTCACAAAGTGACTTTAAATAGCTAGGATTGAAAATTTTGTTAATTTTTTAATATTTCGAAAATAAAAAATTATACGAACTAAAAACAAAGGTCTAAATATATAATAGGATTTGGTGTCTTGAAAAACCTCAAACATCATATCTTGATGCCTGCGACATGCATCTCTTGCATTAAAAATGTTATGATATGCACAAAAACATCGCAAATCCGACTGAACTATTGTTTCCTTAATTTCATCCTTGCGCCGATATGTCTTGCCAAGGCAGTTCAGCATCGTCACTACGCCAAAATAGCCTGGATTAGCATGTCATTAGAAGAGGGTTTTACATCGTTCATCCAACCGTAGAACTTGACTCTTTAGTTAGTGAGATCAGTGCTCTTCTTGAGCTGAAAGAACTGGAGCAGCTTTCAAGTTAAGGAAAAATAAGATCTCTAGCTAGTTCAGTAAATAAAATTGCTTAACATCTCATAGATTTTCTTTTCTTGATTGCCAAGGAGTATTCGGATCATTGACTAACTTAGCCCCCAAGGAGATGTAAGAGCTGGAACTTCGTATCAATGATCCCCTTGGAGGGTTGGTCCAAGTGATAAACGAGTTTACTTTCTTCATAGTTATAGCATCAAATTTAATACGAAACTCCTAGCAAAAAAGGAAACGGTGTCGTTTGATAAACAAGGTGATGCATGGCGGTTTGGTGCAAAATTGCTTTTGCTTTGCTGTCAGGACTCAGGAGCAGCAGAGGACGTGCCTGACGGCTCGCATTCCACCACAACTCTTTCGAAATCTGCATTAATTTCTTTCATTCATTCCTCACTGTTCTCTTCTACACTAAAAAGCATACAACACAAAGACAAAACCCCAATTTACTCCCTTCCTGCATCTCTCTAGCAATGTGAGACAATGATGCCCACATGCTTTCTTTTATTGTTCACTTAACCTCATAAAAACAACGCAGTCTCTTTTTTTAATTTCCTAGACATGGGCTCTTACCCTTTTACTCCTTATCTCCACTGATTTTCTGGAAGACTTTCTTGCTCTCTCAATCTTTTGTGACGAAAGCTGATCAGCGATCATCCCTTTTCTTCTGGTCTTATCTGTGGGCTTACTTGCATACTAAGGGGCTGTAAGGTGTCTTCTTAAGGAAGATTCTACAGTTAGGTTCGAGGAGACAGGCTTTTGTTTGTGTGTCCTTTCTGTTATTTTCAATACATTATGAAGGTTTCTGGTCTCTGGATTTTGTACTTGATGGTTGGGACAGCCTTAATGTTCCTTAACTGCTCACCAGGCACGACTTGCTTGGCAATTACTGGTAAGTGCCTAAGTGGTACTACTATATAACTATTTTCAGCTCCACTTGTGGTTTTGTTTGCATCATCGCACTATAAGACAAAGACATTGGCAGAAAATTTCTGATTTCATGTAGGATCTTGTAGAGATTCTCATTCTCATTGTCTTCTCTTAATTTGGTTGTTGGGTTTTGATTCTTGACATTGCTTGCTCTTTTTATTGCATGTTCACATTTGGTTCTCACAATTAGGAAACAGATTGAGAAAATAATGCAATGATAACCTTTTTGTGTGTGGAGATATGTTTTCAATGATCGATACCTAAAATGAGTTCGGCCCCTCTTCACTACGAATTGTCAATGTCAAGGCTATGATTCTGATCTCTGTAATTGAAGCAGAACTGCTTGTTTTCTTTCACCTATCAATTGCCGAAGTCACACTAAGAAATCGGGGCTTGCAATACAAAATCCTTGTGTAGCTGAGTCCCTGCTTTTACTTAAGAGTCGAATTTCGTGATCCCTATTGGGTTGTTCTATCATCATACCAGCAGCATTTATTGTTGTGGTTAGCCGTCATGACAAATCAGGTGAAAGTATACATAGAAAATCCAAATCATGCCCGAGTAAAGCTTCTTCAATCCCAAATATTTATCAAGTAATCAATATATTTAATCATTAATGTGCTTGAAGTAAGTTAATTGAACACAGGCATTTCTGCAACTCGACAGACTGGAGAGTACTGTTAAATAATATTCGTCGGTGGCCGAAATTCTTTTTAAACATGGAGCGCTGGGTGGATTCTATTATCAGGCGCATTGATTTATGCAAAAATGAATTCTTAGTTCAAAGGCTTGTGTAACCAAAGGAAGACTAGCCACTAGATACAAAAATAAAGAAGAGGTGCTTAGCTTTCCCTTCTCAAAATCCCTGCTTTGGAGAGGGCATAACTTGTATTCATCTGGCACCTGTCGTTGTTCTTGAATGGATCCTTGGTTGTAGAGACTGAATAGTTAGCAGAAGAGTGAATAATATGTATTTGTTGTCTTGTAATCATGCTGCAACTTAAGGGTCAGTCCAGAATATGCTGGCTTCAAATCATAGGATTCTTTGAACAATTGGAAATCTTTTCCAGATACAACTTGTGAATTGTGATTGCATTTTAGTATGTTTCCTCTAAATAACACTCTAATCTAGAGTGCGCATTGTGCAGCAAGGACCGCAACAATTATACATTTGTGGGCAATTAGTCCTTGGACACAACAATTTTTTGGCCATTTCTTGTATTCTTTTCCTTTCCAACAGTGGATAAGGGTTGTCAAACCTTGTATGATCAAATTACATGTTATGTGGAGTCTTTTGGAATTCATGTCAGTGATTACGCTGTGGATTTGGTGCACGAGATAGTGTAAGATGGTTTTTCCAGAGAGAACTGCGTCAGCGGGGGAGACCGCGAAATTGTGCAATGATGCCGAAACACCAATTTTTGAATTGTGCTTAATTATCATTGGTTAGCAGGAACCAATGGCTAGTGAACATGCTAACACTATGTTATTCCTGAATGTAATTCCAGATATGGTCTTCACTGACTCTCGTGGTAGCATGACAATGGCAACAACAAGCAGGAAGCTCAAGGTACATTCACTGTAGGAAAAGGAGGGCATATAGGCTAAAAAGAATCATTCATTTTGCTTTAATTATGAAGATGCAACAAACTAATTAACTGATCGATCCCTTTTTATTCTTATCCTATGAAACTGCAGGAAAATGGCTATGATCTGAACGATGATGTTAAGACCAATGCACACAACGTGAACCTGGAAGATTACCACCCTATCGATCCAGTTCCAAGTTCAAAAGCTTCCATAAAACCTGGTCCTATTGAGCATGGCACTCCTCTTAACCCATATATTCCCAAGCCTTCTCCTCCTAGTCCTGGTCATCCAAAACCCTTGGGTTAGCTTGGTGAACGTACTCATTTCTCAAAAATGATGTAGCCCTTAATCTCTATCTGGTGTTTTGTGTACGTGCCTTGCCTGTTTTAATATCTGCGTATAGTTAACTCATGTATCCTGCTTTGCTTGGTTTGAATTTTCTTGTAATTTGATGATGTTCTTGGGATTTGCTATCCTTCAACAATAACTCTAATGTTTATGCAGTGAATTAATGGAGTAAGATCGCTTTCTTCCCTGAGTAGAGTAATGATTAACAGATCTTGCTGCTTGTTCGTTAATTATATTACTTGCTTACACTTCGTTATCCATATCTGTGGCCTGAAAGAGATGCTCAAGCTCGTTTCCTAATCTATGGTTGGTCACTTTAACCTACCACGCACCTTTTTAGATTTGTTAAAAGCTTCTTCTTGTGCTCTTGTATCCTTTTTCTTATAATTTTAAAATCTAATACTGGAAAGCTTGAGTTACAGGTCGGAAGAGTTGGTTTCAATACCGGATTAATGGCCGGGTTTTGAACAAGTTATTGGGTCAACATGAATTTTTAACTAGATCAGTGAATTTTTTTTTTTGTTTGGTTTTTTTTTCAGCTTGGAATAGTCTAGATCCTAAGGTGACCAGTTAAATGGATCTGGCTTGATTAGTATCCATTAAAATTCGAAATAAAATCTAAATCTGATCAAATTCATAGAAATCAAAATCAGAGAATCAATCACGTTTAATAGCTGTAGTGTATACGCTTTATTTATCTACGAGAACAATTAATTAATATAAGCTTTGCCTACTGATCATTCCTCCCTGACCGAAGGATCTGGGGATTCCAGCACAAGCACTAGCGGTGCATCTTCACCTAGCTATAAGCATTATTTATGAGACCTTCAATCAATGGCAACTCCATTTCTAACTTTACATCTACTTTTGTTTTTGCAATTCTTGACGACCGATATTGCTTGAAGTTTAATATTTTCCCTGAATATTATACTGAGAATTATACCTACTAAGCAACTAGCAGAAAACAAGCCAAAAACATGGAGAGAATACTAATCATGTTGTCCCTCTCGAGAGTCCTAATAAGAATTGAGTGCTAACCATGAACAAGCTTGATCTAGAGGGTGACCAAACCAAACCTAAAAGCAGAAGAAAAATCAAGGAAAGTAGAATTATCCACGCACCAACCCTCATTGACCAGACCCAAGAACAAATTAAAACGATACCTTCTTCTCCAAGCTAAATCTTATTTACCATCCAATTTTTCCCATCAATCAACGTCTCACCTAGCTAGTGCACCAATATTCTCCTAGCTCATTCTCTCTTCACAATCTCTCAATGAGAAGATAGAGAGTATCATGATAAGACTCGCAAAAGAGAGCCCTAACCATCATTTAGTCCCTACGTGCTGTCTCACTCTTTTTCCTTCTTTTCTTCTCTGGGCTTGCTAGTGGAAAGATGAGCATCGTACTCATTAAAGCAATTGGACCAAGGAAAAAAGCCATTTATCCTAACTCTCAAAGTGGGGCAATATCGTTCATTAGTTTAGAAACGTTACTTAATGTAAAGCTTAGTTACTTTAAAACCAATTATAATATAAATTGTTGCTTAAGTCACGACACTTTCTAACTCCTTAACGATCATGATTTGTTAATAAAGATTTGATTTTAAACTGATTGCCATCTTTTAATTTTAAGTTACTAACGAATTAGCTTGCCTGTAAATCAGTGCAGATGTCAGCTTGGAACCACATGATGTCCTTGTCATCTTTTTAGTTTGCTAAATCATTTCATGTTAATGGATTTTAATTATTTTCTTAATTTTTTTAAAAAAATAGTTTTGTAATTTCTGTCTCTAGCTAGGAAGCTATCACCGTCCAAACCACCGATTACCATCAATGGAACTAGATCAAAAAAGTTATAACCTAGTGCATATTTCTTAGGTTTCAATGCCCGTGTAAAGCTCTGTTTAGCATTGTATTGCAGTACAAGGAATAAGGCGCGCGGCGCGATGTTGTGTTTTACTCAAATCATAAATTTGAGTCTGTTTAATTATTTAATTAATACGCAACATGGTTTTACACAGGTAATTAACTTTAATTTAAAAAAAAAACAATTTATGAATTTTTTAAAACCGGTTTTTCAAACCCCAATGTGAAAAAACTACCATAATACCAAAATTACATTAAAATAGAAAAGGAGCCATGGGGCACATGAGATCAATAGCCTATATAAAAGGAAGGGAAATATTCATATAGAGAGGCAATTAAGGACAGAAACAGACAGCATGGGACAGGGCATCCTGGAAAGATCAGCTATGCTTTTTTATCCGCTCATATTGTAGTGTTTTTCTCCTTGATCTTTACGCGCAGTGATTATATCGGAGTGCTCGGGACATCTTTTATTGCAATAAAACAGTGCTAACTACTCACGTCAGGTGCTTGTTAGAGAAAGAAACAACAAGTTGAGGGTGATTCGGTTAGGTTTATCACCATTTTTGCAAGGCAATTAATTAAGCACTTCTGGTGAATGTTTGTAGAGAAGGAAGATTGCTTGACATGAGTAGTGTTCATAAAGCAATCATTTCCGTCTCCATCATCTTAATTGCCTCATAAAATAATGATGTATCGTTCTCTGTAGTTATAATTCCTTGCCATCTAATCAATAAGATGTTTAATAATTAAAGTTTGCCAATCAAATGAAAATCTTAAACAGAAACCCTAGTTGGGCAAAAGCTTGTTTGCGTCATTGTTGCCGGCCGGTTTAAGTCACAAGTCATTGATTGCCGGGTCAATCCGCAAATAACATAGTTTTGGAAAATGTTTTTTCATAAACATCCCAGTACTTGAGTCTCATTAATTTAGGCTTGAGTTTGATCGAGTGAATATTTAA
>Ga0307518_10000773_pt1 | contig 23952 bp, 23 predicted proteins | sample 25_EM_MG_FD_203889 | JGI IMG/M metagenome (GOLD analysis project Ga0307518, IMG submission 203889) | Populus trichocarpa ectomycorrhiza microbial communities from riparian zone in the Pacific Northwest, United States - 25_EM | ecosystem: Host-associated > Plants > Roots > Unclassified | place...
ATCTTCCAGAGGAGATTGCAAAAGAATTGTTGAATAAGCAAATACCACCTGGAAACACTATTGCAAAGATCACCAAGGTTCTTTTTAGATTTTGGCCACTCATTATCATTGTTTCTACATGACCACACAGGCTGCTTGAATTAGCTGCACTGATAGTATACAGCCTAAAATCCGTAGATTATGTCTCTGGCAGAGTAGTAAAATCTTTTTATTAACTTTGTTTGCAGTTGCCTGCATTGCAAGATGATGGTCCTCCAGGTGATTTTTATGGAAGGTTTTCTAGTAGGGATCGTCCTGCTAGAGGGGGTCCTAGGGGCCAGAGAGGTGGCTTTAGATCTTCCCGTGGTCGGGGAAGTGGTAGAGATTCTGATGATGGAGGAACGTACAGGCGTGGTGGTCGAAGTAACAGTAATGAGAATAGTTGGTCCCAGATGTCGAGAAGCAGTGGAGATGATTGGCTGATAGGTGGTAGAAGATCAAGCAGGCCACCATCTCGGGATAGGTATATTCTTTTGTCATAGCAAACTTGGGTTCATTTTTCCAGTCAATATTGCTAGTATGATTAACCTTAAAGCATAAGCCACAATATCAATAGCAATGACAGCTTTAGTGGGCTCATCTCTTGGCCAAGACTTGCTCGCGTTCCTCTTGTTTAATTCTTTCCCTGCGATGTTGTTTGGTATTCTGGTTGAATCCAGTAATCATGCACTCGATCAGATCTTTGGTGACCCCAATAGGATGAGATTTGGGTACATGCATGATGTTGGCAACTGGTGGATTTCTTTTTTGTTTTTCTCGTGTTTTTTTTTGTTTCCTTTTTTGCCACTGTTGTGTTTGTTATCTTTTGCTGTTTTGTGTGATTGAGGGTTTGGACATATTTGATCATACAAGTTTCAGTCGTCTATTATATACAGATACGTTGAAATTGACATGACATCTTTATTGTGCATAACAGAAGCTTTGGAGGCTCTTGTTTTAATTGTGGGCGGTCAGGGCACAGAGCATCAGAATGCCCTAACAAGAAAGATTTTTAGTTGTCTTCTTGACTTGTGGATTTTTGGCATTGTGAAGAAGTTGGAGACTGCTGCCGTTGGGGACGCTGGGAATTGTTTTCTATTTTGTTTGCAACTGTAGGCCTGATAACATTCCCATGAAAAGGAGGGGATTCAATTTGAAATTGGTTCACTCGTGTGGTGGATTCTGATATTTTATTTGCTGCTTTGATCGAACAATTCTTTTCTAAGATTATCATTCAAACCTTTACAAAATTTACCTTTACAAAACTTACGTACAGCCATGCTCTCATGCTTGCTAATGGCACATTTTATCTTATACTAGGTAAAATATACTACATATTTGCTAACAAATATGTATTTTTCATTCTATGATATTGAAATAGGTATTTGTTTTTGTAGTTTTTGTTTTATTTCATTCCAATTAGTGAGGAGATAATCTTCAATACTTTCCTAGTAGGTAGTACCAATGAGTTTTATTTTAGCAAATAACTTTTTATTTTTAGACAAGTTAGATAAATTAAAAGTGATTCATATCACAATTTCACCTATTAAAAATGCCTAGGGCATGATAGTTAAAAGTGGGGGTCTCAACTTTGTCGCAGCTTTGGTATTATTGTTGGGGTAACTTTGCTTGTAGCTATAATGGTGTAACATGTAAGTTCCATCGGGTTTGAATAAGTTGTAAATTCAGGATTGAATACAACTACTACTATGTAAATGTATCTACACTAGCTTTGAGATCACAAAAATTTTTGCAAGTAAAAACATTATAAAAATAAAAGCTAATTCAAATTTGTTTTATTCAATACAACAAGAAAAAATTAAAAAGACTAAAAACAAAATTGGATTGCAAAAAATATAACGTGACCAAAAATATTGAAGTGGACAAGAGAGATGTGAGGAAAAGAAGTAAATAAAAGAAAAGTTTGGAAGAAGTAGGAGCCAAAGAAGAGGAGATGGGGGAGGAGTCAACAACCCTGCAACTTTTATTAATTCATTAAAACTATCTATAATGTGAAAAATTATATATAAATAGTAAAAGCCAAATCATGACCTATTAAATAAAATTGTTCAATAAAATAATAAAAATAATCCTAATTAATAAATACAAATTAAAAATACAATTACACGCGCTTGGACATTCTAAATCTCTCGAGATCAAAAAGTGATAATTTCATCCTTATATATACATTCACGTTATCTATGACATTGTTCTAATGTCTCCATCACATTCCACGCTATGAGGTTAGACACACAAAGACTAATGTAAACATGTGCTTTTGTAAAGCAAGGCCTTAACAGTGATCAAGATTCAAGACGCCCATGCCAGAATTCTTTAGGCTTTAGTGTTTAGGATTTGGGGGTTGAGAGTTGGGGTTTGGGGGTTCAAGGTTCGGGTTTGGGTTTTGGGTTCGGAAATTCGGGTTTTCGAGTTTCGAGTTTAAAGTTTGGGTTTGAGTTTGTTTCGGATTTAGGGTTTGAGTTTTAGGGTTTGAGGTTTTCAGGTTTTCTGGTTTGGGGTTTGGGGTTTTGGGTTTAAGTTTTAGGGTCTGGGGTTTCGGGTTTAGGATTTGAGATTTTTAGAGTTTTGGATTTTAGGGTTCTGGGTTCGAGGTTAGGGGGTTTGGGTTTCAGGTTTTCGGGGTTCGGGTTTCGGGGTTCCAGGTTCGGGATTCGAGCCTTAGGCATACATATTTTGGGAATGAGAGAGCTTTTTCTTCTTTTTTTAAAGTATTTTTAAATTGAAAAAAATATTAAATTAATATTTTTTAAAATATTTTCTAATAAGTTTGGTGTAATATTAAAAATAAAAAAAATTCAATTTTTTTATTTTAATATATTTTTAAATAAAAAATTATTTTAAAAACACAAAAAAATAGAAAAAAAAATTTACTGGAACAAAAGAAAATAATTAAATTATAAACTAATATTATAGCTTCCTACCAGAAAGTACAGGTGGGAGAGTTGTGAAGATTATGGTTTATAATTTAAGGGGGAGAAATCTAATTCTGCGGCGATAGCAGAATGCATTACGGAGTCTGGACCAAACCAACCTTCTAAGTTTACGAACAGATCTTAGTTTGAGCCACATTGCTCTCTTCACTCTAATAAAAGAACCCTTGATCCTTTCTGTTACGGTTCTTTTCCTACAGAACTGGTAGCTTCTAAGAAATAACTGTCTCTTCTCCATCATCATCACCGAGCTGCTACTGTAATGCTCTGAAGTAGTAGCGTTGCTATGTCCTCCTAATAACTCATTCCAAGTACCGCTGCTGCCGCTCCTCAACAGTGGAGTTGGCCCCAGATGCTGAATAGTACTGTAGCTGTAGTTGCGATTCATTACTAGAGTCATGATATGAAATGATAAGAATATCCTGCTACCTGCAGGTTATGTATGTGTGCATGAAAAGAAAGGAAAGGAAGAAAGAAAGAAAGAAGGAAGGAAGAAGATACTATCTATGATCTAGAATAAAATAAAACAGGCTAGGGTTTTTAAAAGAAGGAATAAGCCAGTGCTAGCAACTTAATTTAATTAAATTAAATGAAGTAGGGGAAGGGGGAGAAGCCAGGGGGAGTGTTTGGTTTGCGTTCCAAGGGAATATAAATAAATAAATAAATAAACGAGCAGGGGCGGCGCCGCCGCAGCAAGCAGGAGGAGCTGTTTTTACCTAAGCCGGACTTTTCCTTGCTTCTTTTATAGTCTTAACACGTTGAGCTGGGCTGGATGGGTGGTCACATGCCTTTTGTGCTGTGCTGTTCTCTCCCTTTTCTTCTCTCCCCTATCCCATAGATACAGACAGGGTTATGATGCGTGATGAATGCGGATGGCTGGTTGGGTATGAAAACAATTTCCGGGGACAGATTGGTTTGGATTAATCTTATCCGTCCTAATCGTCATCGACCATCACCATCTCACTAGTAATTGTTTCCCTAACCAAGTTCTATTAGCCAAGTACATTCTCTTTTCTCTACTATTTTTTGGATCAATGCAATCCATCCATCCATCCATCCCCATTGAAATTCAAACAATATTGTAAGTAGTGTTTAGTGTTTCCTAGACGACTTTCTTTCAAGATCATCAGGCCCCGATAATGATCCTTAAATAATCATAACGTGTGTCAAGTAGAAGCATTCAGTTTAGTTCATGCCTGTGAGACAATAACCGTGACAAAGGGACAAAAACGCTCTTGTCAGAATGCTTAGCTTTGACTCTGAATTACTGATCAAATTATCAAATAAGGTATAGCAAATGACTACTAACATTAGCGCACAAAACCTGCCTTTCAAGTCTAAACATTCAGTATGAAAAAAATTACTCGTCAACATTATTAGATACCTACAATCAAGAAACATGTACTTCTGGGCTTACCATGAATGAGTTGCCTTTCACACCAAGACTTGTATCAAATCCAGCCATACACACAAATCTAAAATAGCAGTACTTACAGGAGTCATCAAATCCAGCCATACACACAAATCTATAATAGCAGTACTTACAGGAGTCTTATTCCAACAAACTAAGTAAAATAAATCATCTAATTGTGAAAAAAATCTAATTAAAGAAATTTCTACCATGCCAAATAACTAATTCAGCTCATACAATTTAACGAGCACAAAAGTCAAAAGTGCTTTACCTTATTCTGTAATAGATTCAAAACATAAAAATCAAAAAGATTATTCGTGGGTGGGTGGTTAATTTGTTCTACCTGGTACAATCATCAAGGGCAACAATTAGAATCATCAATTTATCTAATTTAAAAGACAAAATTAAAACATTCACAAAAGATATGACTACAATAGCAAAGCATCCCACGCGATTAAGAAAGATTTCCTGTCAAAGTAGAATTGTGGAAACCTTTTTTATTTGTCACAATGTCAAACTTATGGGCATGAACTATGCTATATATATAGCAACTAAAATATGTTGTAGATCCAGCATCAAACTTCCAATCACATGACCACCAAGAAAAGCTATAAGTACGCTATGCTCTATAGTATGACACAATGAAAATGGTTATGACAACAATGGCAAACTCAAATAATGGCCCTAGGTTAGTGCTTATAGAACAGCAGAAACAAGTTCACAACCCAATTTCACATTGCAAATGTAATATCTAAAACTTTCTTTTCTAGAACGCAAGTGGAAGCAGGGTGGACAATCACTGATATTCTAAGGGTAAAAAACAATCCAACCATTTTCACAATGAACCTATAATGTCTTAAGTATGACATCTAAAAGTTATGTATCGACAAAGAATAATAGGTAATAAAGGCAGATAACCCTAGATGGGGCAATTAAATCGCAATCAAGGGATCCTAACTTCAGCAACTGAAATGTTTAAACCAAACGAAAGTAGAGGATCGAGGACTACAAAACACTCTTGAGATTAGCTTTCCTGGAGCAAAAAGATGACCTCATATTCCTCAACTCCCTTTTTGAAAGAAACTTTTCTTACCCATTTGTTGCAGTTCCCCCATTCTTGTCACCTAATCCCAGTTTCATTTGCAGCAGCAACTTTTGCAGGGTAGTTGGAGAAGTCCATGTCAATAAGCGACATATCATATGGCGAGGATAAAGAATCAGAAACACCCATAAGGTGGGAAGATTTCATTGCATCAAAATGTGCAGGATGAGGCACTGAGGAATCATTTTTGGGTGTGCTTGTGGCAGAAGAAAAGTGACTGGATAGCTCATCCATCTTGTTTCCAAACATGAGTTTGTTTTTTCTCACAGCATCCATCTCCTGGCCAGTTGGCACAAAGATGCACGAGCGATACTTTCTTGTTCCATCATCACCCTCAGTATGGTTGTATAGCACATAATCATGATAAGTTGGTGCAAACTGCAAATAACTTAATAATCATTAGAATTGCCACAGGCAATTTTTAAAAGAACCCATGGGAAGAAACAAAAACTTGTAGGCATACCTGGTGAACAGTGTCATGGTATAAGTCATTCAACTTCAAGGCATGTGCAAGACTACGTGTCAGATCACATGAACCAGCAATATTTGCACCAGCATACTCTTTGTATGGAAATGCATAAAGATGACCAACAACAGCTATAAGCATCTCAACGCATATAATAAAATCTTGAAACTGAGCAGCTTCTTCTGCATCCTTAATGAATCCAGACTTTGCAGCCAGAAAAACCAGAACTCCCTGAAGAAGAAAGAAAAGAAACATGACTAAAAGATCCCCAAGCTCACATTTTTTTTATTCCTTTTTTTTTTATTCTCAGCTGATAAATTTAACACACTAAACCTAAACACTGCAAAGAAGAAAAACAACAAACAGAAGACACATCTATCATGTACAAGTATATCCCCTTCCAGTTCTAAGAGAAAGTACACAGCTCAAACAACATTATGCCTCTCTTACAAAAAGGAATACATGATATACTTAGGAATTTGATGCATGAAGAAAGTCAGAATAACAAGAAAATGAAATTTTTCTAGGAAATTTATTTTCTTTCCTAGCAGAAAAGATCCTATCTAGTAGATTAGTCTTATTGAGTCTAGACAATCCTGTTCTAGATATTTTCTTAATTGAGATACTTATTGAGTATTTAAATGTCTTCTTTATGGTTAAATGTGTTTTAGGGTGGGGGGATTTCAATGGAGAGCTTTCGAGAAATAAGGTTTGAGAGTTGCCAAAGTACTAAAGTTATATTGCTATTTAAACTACTTGATTTCTTGAGGATTTCAATTAAAGTTTTCATTAATATACTCTATTATCTTGTTTTGGTTTTGTTCTTTATTATGCTGCACCAGAATTATTCTACAGTGACTACGCATAACTTCATTTTTGCATTAAAGAAATGCTAAAACTCTGCAACTTGTGCACAAACAGTGAATAGGAAAGGCAAAAGCCACCAAAAGTTCTAAAAAATATAGTTGTCTAAAACTAGTAGCACAACTTTTAGCAGTCAAAAAAGGTTGATTACATGTGCCCTTGGACAAAATATGATATATCAGACTAAAACTTGTAGCAAGTTTAACAGATAAGAAGCCAGGCAAGGGGTTGCATACAGGTCAAGCCATTTTCAAATCCAATATGCATACCCTTGAAAATGTTCCTCAACACACAAGAGAATCATGTGTTGTCTCTGCTCTTCATGGACATCACATAGCATGAAACTATGAGCACATTGTGTGCAAACAAAACTTTACAATCAGTCTGTAAAGCTTCGCAATGATAACAAACCGTGGATAAAATTTTACCTGCCAGTATGTCAAGAAAACAACAGATTTGATGATGTTAAACTTTGGAACTGGATTGAAAGGCTGAAGCAGATCTTTGCATGCCACATAAAACAATGCCAAAGCATACAATGCCAGAGTATAGGAGATTGTGTATATAATGGTGAGATACAAATATGATTGTTTAGGACTGAAATTTTCATCCATGTATTTCCCTTTTGTATAAAGTATGAGTGTAACAGCAACTTAGAAGGGCTTCAGAATCACAAATTGCAAACAACCCTGCTTGCACCTTCGAATAAAATGGCTGCATTGAATCAAAACTCAAACTCAGACAGAAATTAATGATAAAAGCCTTCAGAGAAGATAGGACTGCAGACTATCCAGTCCATATTTTCTAACCAAAACAGAAAATGAGATTTGAGCATGCCAAAATCCATGGAAAAAGAGAAACTCACCCATCCAGCGGCATGGGAGGAAAGCAACAAGTCATCAGACACCATGATGGCTTCATAACCCGACCACTTAAACTTAGCACAACTGCTCCGGGGCCACCAACCCAAGCCAAGCATAAGGACAGAAAGTTTTAAATGACCCAAGCTTCATAATTGAAACAGTAAACCAATCATTAGCATAAATGGTTCATGCAGTATATACACAGATAAAGCTTAACCCCGGCCATGTAAATATTATTAGTACGTGAGCCAGTTGTCCAAGTAAATTTTTTGGGTTATAGTGGGATGCTGGAGAAGGTCGCTTATTCATTCCCAGGTGCATATGGTAGAACGACAAGGAATAATAGTGGTGTCAAGTGAAAGGATCGATAGCACAATGAAAGTAGAAAAACATTGAGCTGGTTACCATCACAATTTGGTTAGACAATGTTAGAAAGGGGAAGGTAGGCAATCTATGCTGCTGCAGAACATAGAAAAGACTCCATGGCCCAAAGTGGCACCTCAAGAGCTTGTCAAATGACACAACAACTAGATATGTGGATCTAACCCAGGACAGACCACTTGTGGGCCGCAGAAGAACCCTTGGGTTGATTCCTAGTGGCACTAAGCCATCCAACATAATAATAACACTACCATAACAACCACCATCACCAGGCAATATTTGCAACCATCCATTCTTTTCCAGAAAATCTTAGTGTTTATAGACCTTAAATGCCCTGCTGATTCGATCTACAATTGCAATGATGTACACTATATGTCTTACTGATATAATCTGTATGTCCGAAGGAGTACTTCAACTATGCATATGTATTTTGAAGAAAAGAAGAAGAAGATAAACAAACAATTGACGATGACAAGTAATCAATAATTCCAAGATCAAGTGGGAATGTTTGCAGATGCTTGCTATTTTGATAGAAAATATGTTGTGACATTTGGATATAAATACAGATCTCTATACATTGTATATAAATAGATAGAGCTACTGCAATTTTTTAATGAAATGAAATACATGTACGCTTACACTTCACATATGAAATTGAAATAGATAGAACTCTCTGGAAAAATCAGGGACAAGAAAGACAACAATACATAAACTTGTGAACGTTTAACCAATAAAAAATTTCTCAGTTACACCTTTCTAAAGTAGTTAAAGGAACAGGACAAACAGATTGTTCCACATAATTTGTGAATCAACTAACAAGCACAAAGTATGCCTTTTGCGAATTTTAAGACCATCCGTTCACAAATATGTATTTGAATATGTTTAACTAGCTGTTGAGGGTGAAGGATTTTTATTAAATGAAAGCCAGCCAAACAACTCTAAAATAACCTGGAAAGGGTGGTGGAAGAAAACAGATTATTGCTCCTAACAAGTCTCTGTGAAAAGGAGCATTTTTTCTTCATTTATTGCTCACTCCACTACAAGAAAGTTTGAATACGTAGACCAATAACCAACCTATTCTACTGCCTGTCCAGTTAGCGGGCTATTCATACTATGATAAACCTCACTCTTCCAGTAACTTTAGTAACTAATGCGGTCTTTGTATTGACGACAACTAGAAATTCCATAACAAATTACCTCTTCATTTTTTTTCCTTTAACACACAAATTATGCATTGTTTCGTTATACAACATCTTGATTATTAATAAAACCTCTTTCTACTCACTTTTTTTTCCATTCTTTAAGAAAAAATAGAACACAAAGCCCGCTAGATTATATGCACATGTTTTTTCATTATTTACTATCTTGGTTATTTAATAAAATCTCTCTCTCTCTTTATATATATATCAGTGCAACCAGCTTACCCTTTTTGCCTTCATGTTTCTTAATTGAACTATTATAAATATAATAACAGCAAGTGAGAAAGAAGAGAAGCACAAACCGGGACCATAAAGATGATGCGGACAATGTATCTCTGATAAGTAGGTTCAGTATAATTCAAAAGGTGCCTGTAGATGTGGAAAATAGCCAAAGCCATAGCTCCCAAGGCGCAGAAGAAAGCAATTACGCTAAAGTAAATTGGCAGCAATTCAGCCATTGTGAGCAAGCAAGGTAAATAACTAATCCACCACACTAAAAAAATGTGTGCCTACAATAATCCCAAAAAGAAAAAGAAAAATTAGTTACCGACTTAAAAAAATAACGAGCGTAAGAAGTAAATACAAACAAACCTCAGGAGAAACAATGAGTTAATAATCTTCGTAAGATTGGAGGAGGAAGAGAGCTTCGAAAATCGCAAACCCTAACTGAATCATTACTGTCAGCAAGAGAGAGGAGAAAAATAAAAAAAAGGCATGAATTAACTCCTCTTGCTATAAATAAATAAATGTAAAAGTGGTAGTATTAATCGATGAATATTGCAATGATAGAAATGAAACCGCCGGCTTACGAGGATATTAGTTAGGGGGAGGGGAGGAGAGGAGATCTGACTGACGGAGGCCTTGCTTCGTTTACAAACCAAGTACCTAACTGAATGATTTGATTTCATGAGATAAAATGAAGCGCTACTGACGTTGCTACCTCTCTGGAACGCGGAAGAGAGGATTGTTATTGCTATTACATAGATAGAAAGAGAGGGAATTGCAATATTTCAATGTCTTTTCTGGTTTTCAATTTTCTTTTCTTTCTTCTTCCTTTCCTTCCTTGCTCCGCTGTTTTTTTTTACTAAGTCCTAGTGGGGGTCACCCGGCTTCGCAGCGGCTAATTGTTTTTTAGCATAAAAAATATAAAAAAATACTAATATTTAATAGTGTTAAATATATCTGGAAAGTTAGAGGTTGGATGACTGCAATATCTTATGCAAAACTAATATTTATAATATTAATTGTAATATTAATAGTAATATTTATAATATAAATAATAATATTTTTAGTATTAATAATAATATTAAACTTGTTATAGTTTTTTATTATTTGAAATTAAATTTATGGTTTTTTTTATAGTAATAATATTTTTTAAAAATATTATTAAAAAATATAAAAAAATGCTAATATTTAATAGCGTTAAATCTATCTGCAAAGCTAGATTCAAGAGCTTGGGTCTGACTGCAACATCTGACCCAAGAGTAATATATATAATATTAATTGTAATACCAATAGTAACATTTATAATATAAATAATAATATTTTTAATATTAATATTAATATTAATATTAAACTTGTCTGGCCCATGTTCTTATAATTTTTTTTCATTTACAATTAAATTTATGATTTTTCTTCGATAGTAATAATATTTTTTTAAAGCATTATTAATGATAATGATAATAATAATAATAACAATAAGAATAATATTAATGATTATAAACTTGGGTCTGACGCCCTAGTCAGATCCAAGTTTCTGGGGTCTAGTTCGTCTAATAATAATAAAAATAATAATAATAAACTTGTCAAACCTGGGTTCTTGTAGTTTTTAATCCCTTCAAATCAAATTTATGGTTTTTCTTCAATAGTAATAATATTGTTTTTTCAAATTTGATAATAATAGAAATATTAAGAATAAAAATAACACCAACAATCATAATAATAATAAGAATATCAACGACGACAATGATGACAACAACAACAATAATTTTTAAATTTACCCTTCAAATAAAATTTATGATTTTTTTTCAATAGTAATAATATTTTTTTTAAAATTTATTAATGATAATATTTATAATATTAATAATAATATTAAACATGCTTGACTCAAGTTCTTATAGTTTTTAATTTTACTCTTCAAATCAAATCTACGGTTGTTTTTCAATATTAATAATATTTTTTTCAAATTTATCAATTATTATATTAGCAATATTCATTTTAATACAAATAATAATATTTTTAATATTAATAATAATAATATTAAACTTGCATGACCCATGTTTAAGTGGGTCTGACTGCAAAACCAGACCCAAGAGCCTTGGATGTGGGTCTGGTTTCAAGGCCGTGTCATGACTAAATAGAAAAAAAAATTAATATTAAAGAATGAAATTAAAAAAAATTAATTGAAAAGGAAAAAATAAAGCAAAAAAAAAAAAAACAAAGCAAAACATTATTTCAATAAATAGTGCTTTGCAAGGAGGGGTACAATAAAATCCCCTCTTAAAAAGTAAACAAAACAAATCATGAAGTTTAATTCTCAATCAAATCGATATCAAAAAATAAAATTGGAAGAAAAAAATTAATTAGAAAAAAGAAAATAAATCTGAATTAACTAGGTTAACCCGTCAAATCAGGTTAACCTGTCAAATCTGGGATCCCTGTCATAAGAGTGTGATAACTAAATATAAAAAAAATTAATATTAACGAACTAAATCAAACAAAAAAAAATAATTAAAAAGAAAAATACAAAGAAAAAAAAACCTATAACTAAAAAAGAACAGACATTTACCGTGGATTGCACTGTGCGATTCACAAGAAAAGCCTGATAAGTTTTAGTTATAATTCATTTATTTAGTATTAGTAACTGTGTTTGAATTTGATTTTTAATAAAAAAAATGCATTATAAATGTAACTTATTATTATTATAAATTTTAAATTAAAGAATGGAAAGATGATTATAAATCTATTAAAATATATTAAAAATATAAAAATTGATGAATTAAATAAGTGTTGTTGATTGAAATGGAAACTGATATAAAAAATAAAAGTTATTTTTATACTTTTTTTTATTTATAAAATATATTAATTTTAATCACATTCTTATCTATTTTAAATTTAAAAATAAATTAAATTAATTTCTTAAAATACTATGAAATCTTAAAAACAATTTAAAACATCAATTATTATTAAAAAAATTAATCTAAAGGATTAAAAAAATAAGAAAGAAGTTATTAATTACAAATTAAAAAAATTAAAAAAAGAGAGGTGATATCTTCACGTGTTGATTTTGTGATGGAAGTAGTTTTTAAAAATATTTTTAATTTAAAAATATTTTATTATTTTTTAATTTTTTATATTAACACATTAAAATATTAAAAAATATTAACTTAATATTTTATAAAAACAATAAAAATATCATACATTATAAGTCATGAAAACTCTATTTATTGTTTGCTTTTGTGATTAAAAAAATATTTTCACAAATTTCATTTTTTTATCCCCATAGTCATTACGAGGAAGAGCCCCTCGGCTTTGAGTTCTATTTTTTTTTTCTTTTAGATTGTTTTAATAAGTTAATATTAAAAATTAATTTAAAAAATAAAAAAATATTATTTTTATATATTTCTAAATAAAAAAATACTTTAAAATATGTTTCGGTAGAAGAGAAATAAGAAAGGTAGCCGAGCCCCCTTTTCTCCCTTGTATGACACTCTCCTCTTCATTATGGTTAGTAATTGTAGCGGTGTAATAAAGGTTTCTTCCATATTCCATTCTGCTACGCCTATTAGCAGTGGTAGTTGTCGGAGGAGGATATCATCTCCATTCTCCATCTTCTTCTTATTTTTGTGCTTCTTTTTTGACCGAAACTGACAGGCACAGGCCTCGCTTAAACTCTTTGATAGACAAAACTCAATTTATTACTACCACTGCTACTTCCATCAGCAGCTCCATTCTCAGTGCCATCTCCACTCCCAATTCTATCCTCGCCGAAAATACCCAACTTGACGATAATTTTAAAGATGGCACTGATGCTCTGAATCACGAAACCACCCGCCCAAATGACCAGCTTGACATTTCCAACTTGTGTTTGCCTCAGCGACTTATCCAAACTCTTCACACTCAAGGAATTACTATTCTTTTCACCATTCAAGTCAGTACTTCCCTCCTTTTCCCCTTCATCTCTTTATTTGCAATACTGGATAGTATTTTCTTATGGAGTATCCTCTTATTGTTTTTCTAGATTGTATTGCTTTTGTTTTTCCCTTGAATGATTTAGAGAGCTGTTTTAGTCCCGGCACTAGAAGGTCGAGATATCATTGCTCGTGTAAAGAATCGGACTGGAAAGGCATTAGCTTTTGGCATTCCCATCATCAAACGCCTCACTGAACAAACAAGTTCACAGATACTCATAATGCCACATATCATGTCTCCCTTTATAATTCTTTGAATTCATGACCTCAATGTCTTTCTTTTCTAATTAACTTTACAGGCCAAATGGTAGGCTTCCTAGAGTTTTGGTCCTAACACCGACTCGGGTGTTAGCGAAGCAAGTAGAGAAAGAAATGAAAAGGTCTGCACCTTATTTGAATACTGTCTGTGCCTATGGAGGGGTTTCGTATATCATCCAGCAAAATGCTCTTTCTCGCGGGGTTGACATTGTAGTTGGAACTCCAGGTTGAACCATTGAACTATTGAAAGGTAACAGCCTCAAATTGGGAGAGGTTGAGTATTTGGTCCTTGATGAAGCTGATCAAATGCTTTCATTTGGATTTGAGGAGGATGTGGAAATTATTTTCGGAAATCTACCATCAAAGCACCAGAGCATGTTTTTCTCTGCAACTTTGACTTCCTGGGTTAAGAAATTGGCAAGGAAATATTTGGACAGTCTTTTGCAGATTGATCTGGTATAACCCCTTTTCTTTTATTCTTGTTTTTTCTCGTTTACTTTCCCTTTCCCTTTCCCTTTCCCTTTCTTGCTATTGCAAGTATCTGTTGGCATTGGGAGAGAAATGGCTCTACTTGCAGGTAATAAATTTTGGATTTGGCCATGGCAAGTAAAAAAAGGAAAGTAAACAAATGCCAAAGATGTGTAGAGCTGAGTAGTAAAGTAGTAATCCAGCAACTCATGGGACCTTTATAATTGGAATTTGTCCACCTAGCTAGTTTTTTATTCTAACATGTTGGTTGCAATTTACTGATTTCAATATACTGAGAAATGTGACACCTTTTTTTAGGTTATTCACTGAGCTTCCCGATGATCCAGAAACTTTTGTGCATCGATGTGGTCGTACTGGTTGTGCAGGGAAGGAAGGTACTGTTATTTTAATGTTTACCAGCAATCAAAGGAGTGCAATCAGAACCTGGAGCGTGTTGCGGGGTGCAAATTTGAGTTTGTTAATCCACCAGCTATTGAAGAGGTTTTGGAGTCATCAGCTGAGCAAATGGTTGCTACTTTAGACGGAGTTCAGCCTGAGTCCTCACAGTTTTTCGCCCCATCTGCCCAGAAATTGATCGAAGAACAACGAAGAAGTGCTCTTCCTACTAGACTAGGACATTTGAGCAAAAATTAAAGGAACCTCATGCAGAAGTATCTGCTTTAGGTCGGCATATAAGCATGTCTGCTCATGGAAGATCTTACGAAGAAACACTCATGATACTGGAGCTGATGCCTAATCGAGCATGTTATCCCGTTCTTGAATTGGTTTATTCTGCAGCAGCAAAGCCAATTTAGTTATTAGAAAAGATGGTGAATGAAGGTGGTACTGTGTAAAGGGCGCCGTCATGTCATGTAATCAGAAGACTGAATTGTTATAATGGAGGATATGAATATATGCAATATTATTTAATAGAGTAAGTATTCCACTTGGTGCTAAGGTCCAAGACGATCCGTTTCTCTGGTTTGCACAAGGAACGATGTTATTTTAATTTTTAAGATTAAAAAATTTCCTTTTCTTCTGATGGTTCAAGTCAAGTGCAAAAAGAAAAAAAACGAGGAACGTTTAATGGGCCAGTGAGACAGCCCACAAAATGAAGCATAGAAGAAACACAAATATCTCTGTCTGTCTGTCTATAGCAACAAGAAGCAAAGGAGGAGGTGTGCAAAGCCACACGTTTTGGAGAAGCGCGGCCTTATCTTCCTTGCTGCTAACTTCTACTACTACACTCCCTCCCCGCCTACACCCTAAAAATATCCCAGTCTTTCCTTCTCTCTATTTTTCCATATACTCGCTGCCTTACCTTGAGGAGTGGAGCAGGAAATAAAGAAGAAGAAGATAAAAATGGCTTCTACTTCTACTGTAATTGGGGTTTCTTCTATCTTCCATTCAAAGACCACTACTAGTTGTAGGAGAGCAGCAGCAGCAGCAGCGACAACAACAACAGCCGCAAATTTGTCATCAGCTATGCCACTTTCTTCCTCGTCTGCTTCTTTTTTGTCTGAAAAGCCTCCCCACTTCAATTCTTTGATAGCCAAAACACAACTTAGCTTTAAACACAGCCTTATTATTAATACCAACAGCACCTTCACTCCACCTAGTGCTATCGCTACCCCCAATCCCATCCTCAGCGAAGAGGCCTTCAAAGGGCTAGATGGGTTTTCTGATTTTGAAGCTGATGCTGATACCGACGATGCTGTCGATTACGACTCTTCTGAAACTGAGCCAAACAGCAATACTAGTGAGGACGAACTTGACATTTCTAAATTGGGTTTGCCTCAACGCCTTGTCCAAACCCTCCAGAATCGAGGAATCACTCACCTTTTCCCCATTCAAGTCTGTACTTCCCTCTTTTCCTTTCCTTTTTTCTTTTTTTGGTTTATTACCATATTTTTATCCGGTAACTATTGTTGGTCTTGCTCCTTTCCATTCCATAGCTCTACATATTTCCTATCTTACTCTTTTCTTTGCTTTGCAGCACTAATACATGGTTTTTTTTTTCCTTTAATTTTTTTTTTTGATAAAAATTAACTAATACATGTTATTTGAGATATCATCAATGTCCTGTCCCTTATTTTCCTAGTCCATTACTTGTTTGAGATATTTAGCTATTTTACTATCTTGTGTCCTGCTATCATCCCTTTTTTATGTCCTAACTTATCCTTTTGCTTTTCAATGATTTAGAGAGCTGTTTTAATTCCGACTCTGGAAGGACGAGATCTCATTGCTCGTGCCAAGACTGGGACTGGCAAGACATTAGCCTTCGGCATTCCAATCATTAAACGCCTTACTGAAGATGCTGAGCTAAGAGGTTCCCAAAGGTGGGTGCTCACTTTGCCTGCTGCAGATGTCCATCTCCCTTTAATTCCGTGTATTCATGAGCTTATTAATTAATGTCTTTATTTTGCTTTTTGACAGGCGAACTGGTAGGCTTCCTAAAGTTTTGGTCTTAGCACCAACTCGGGAGCTAGCAAAGCAAGTAGAGAAAGAAATTAAAGAGTCTGCACCTTATTTGAGCACTGTTTGTGTCTATGGAGGGGTTTCCTATGCCACACAACAAAATGCTCTTTCTCGTGGGGTTGATGTTGTGGTTGGAACTCCAGGTCGAATCATCGACCTACTGAAAGGTAACAGCCTCAAACTGGGAGAAGTTGAATATTTGGTTCTCGATGAGGCTGATCAAATGCTTTCATTTGGATTTGAGGAGGATGTGGAAGTTATTTTAGAAAGTCTACCATCAAAGCGCCAGAGCATGCTTTTCTCTGCAACTATGCCCACCTGGGTTAAAAAATTAGCAAGGAAATATTTGGACAATCCTTTGCAAATTGATTTGGTATAATCCCTTTCTTTTTTAATGTCTTTGTGTTCTTTGATTCTTGTTATTGCAATTGTCTGTTGGTACTGGATAATAGAAGTCTTTACCAGCACAGAATAATTTTTGGAGTTGGGTATGGAAATGGAAAAAAAGAAAAGAAAAGGAATAACTTACTGCTTGCAGATTGAGGGTAAACAAGAAGATAATTAAATTTATCTGACTTAACCCAAAAACATGTAATTAATCCTTTTCACTTTTACAGGTCGGGGACCGAGAAGAAAAGCTGGCAGAAGGAATCAAACTTTATGCAATATCAACCACAGCAACATCAAAGCGAACCATTCTCAGTGACCTTGTAACGGTATGAGTTGGCAGTCCCATCATTCAAAATCCATTTGTCTTTATTATTGAAGTTTCTATGGATGTCTGAGCCTGCTTGAGTTCTGAAGAGATTTTTGTTCGAATTTGTTTCCTGATAGTTTGTGTAGGCGTTGCTTGTTCAGAGCCAAAAATAAAATGCTCCATTTGCTTACTTTACAACAAATTAAAACTTAAAATATCTCCATTTTGTCCTTGTGCCTTATGAGGTGTCAACATCTCATCAAATCTTAATCGAAAACATTTTTCAGCATTGCAGGATCTGAACTTTGTTTTCCCTATATATATATATATATATAAAGATTTTGGGACTTCTTAAATAGACTCTGTTAGTCTGCTATGTTTTAGAAGATTGTCACAGAATCGGACAAGAAGGAAACTTTGGAAAATTGAACTTGGGGAAGCACTTCCATGATAAGCAACTAAAATCATGCTAGAATTCTGTAGGCACGCTCTTGAATACCATCAATTAGAAAATCCTTCTAGGATTTTGTTATACGCATTTATATGTGTCACTTATAGTTCCTGTCTGAGTGGAAAGTGTACTTTAAATGGCAAGCTTGCTTCTATGATAAAACATTTAGGTTATTAGTAAGTATTTACTATTGAATGCATTTTTGTTTCATTCATTATCAATTACTATTGTGATAATAGAACTCATTATTGGTCGAAGTGATTTCAGAAAGGGTACAACTAAATTCATTAACGGTTTTGTTATTCCCACCACTTGATTCTCTTAAAATGACTAATATATCTTCTTCATAATGTTTATTAAATTCCAGTTTAAAATATCCTCTTCATTACATAAAGAGGTTACAATAGTTATTTTAAGAAAGAAGTGGTGAGAATAACAATTTTTGTAGTGAATTTAGCATCACCCTTTCTGAACCAGAGGTAACTGTTGTTTCTAAAGCAGAAAACATTTCCATTGTATTTAGGTCTATGCAAAGGGCGAGAAGACTATTATCTTTACTCGGACCAAACGAGATGCTGATGAAGTATCCATGGCGTTAACACAGAGTATAGCTTCCGAGGCATTGCATGGAGATATATCTCAGCATCAGAGGGAGAGAACTTTGAATGGTTTTCGACAGGGAAAGTTCACTGTGCTTGTTGCCACAGACGTTGCATCTCGTGGGCTTGATATCCCAAATGTTGATTTGGTAAAGTCGTGGAATTAGTTTTTTAATGATTGCATAAAGAAAGTTCTGTTCTTTTTGTAATTTTGTAATTTTCTGATTTATTTTTATGGTAGTCAGTTTTATGCATTTTAAAAATATGCTAGAATTAGGGGAAAAAGCAAGTTTGTTTTTTCTACAAAAAACATTAACTGCGACAGACTCTCCTATCGCAGTTAATATTGAAGATTAGATTTTGTATCTATGAGGACTCAGAATATGGAATTTATCCCATTAGCTCTGATTGAGACATGCTGAGTTGTTATTTTATTGATGTGTAATCATTGGGAGAAATGTGCATCAATCATTATGAAAACCATGGATGTAGATATATAATTTTCAATACTTAGATAACTTTTCATACAAGACCTTTTCAATTGGAACTTTTCCCCATTGTTTATTTCCAAACACTCGGGTTGTTTTTTCAACAGCTAAGAAACTTGAGACCTTGTTGACCCTTTTCTCCAGATTATCCACTATGAACTTCCTAATGATCCAGAAACTTTCGTGCATCGCTCTGGCCGTACTGGACGTGCAGGGAAGGAAGGTACTGCCATTTTGATGTTCACTAACAGTCAAAGGAGAACTGTCAGATCCCTAGAGCGTGATGCGGGATGCAAGTTTGAGTTTGTTAGTCCACCAGCTATTGAAGAGCTTTTGGAGTCATCAACTGAGCAAGTTGTTGCTACCCTAAATGGAGTTCATCCCGAGTCTGTAGAGTTTTTCACACCAACTGCCCAGAAATTGATTGAGGAACAAGGAACAAGTGCTCTTGCTGCTGCACTAGCACATTTGAGTGGATTTTCTCGGCCTCCTTCATCCCGGTCTCTCATTAGCCATGAACAAGTAAATAACTAGCAATCAGATTTTGATTTTATAACCATGTGTTTGATATATATATATATACACTGTAGGTGTTGCTCATGAATTTTTTTAAGTTGCACATTAAATGTGATCTTACTTGCAATGATTGCTTGTTTCCTTTTTTAATCAGGCTAGTCTTTAGTTGGACATTTAGTTAACTTCCCGCTGCTGTTTAAATACTATTAAGAAATTGCTCACAAAAAGTGCATTTTTTGCAATGCAAGTGGTTGGTGGGACTGCTCGCTGTTCTTTCACATTTTCACTCAATCATGCTGCAGATAACATCTGTGATCATGTTCCATGGATGCCAGTATTGCTGTCAACTAAATTCCCTGATTTCCCAGAACCTTGTTAGCTTAATCGTGCATGCAGCCTCGGCACATTCCTGAGTTTGTTATTTTCAGCTGCAAACTTCTAGAAGCATTTCCTTTTCTGATTAACATGTACATGGTATCCCTTTTCTATTCTAGCATTGTAGTAAATGTGCAAATCCATCAGGTGGTATGATTAGGACGTGGTCTGATGTTTTGTTTATTTGTATTATGTTTTGCAACTTATCTGTTTGCTATTTTTATTTTCTTTAGATAATTGCAGTATATTTGTTTCCTTTACTGTTATAGGTGGACTACAACCTTTATAGCTATCTTAGCATCTAGCCAGTAACTTGAACTGGACCGTTGTATCTGCAGGGATGGACAACGTTGCAGTTGACTCGGGATCCAACCTATTCTAGAGGGTTTCTATCCGCTAGATCTGTTACTGGATTTCTTTCTGATGTTTATCCTGCAGCAGCTGATGAAATTGGAAAAATACATCTAATTGCGGATGAAAGGGTATATTCTGCAAGATGTTCTGAACATATTCACTGGATTCTTTTCTTCTTGATGCATAGCATTCTTCACAACACGCTAAATATAATGTGTTTATATCAGGTTCAAGGAGCTGTTTTTGATCTTCCAGAGGAGATTGCAAAAGAATTGTTGAATAAGCAACTACCACCTGGAAACACTATTGAAAAGATCACCAAGGTTCTTTTTAGATTTTGGTCACTCATTATTGATGGTTGTACTTGACCGCATAGGCTGCTTGAATTAGCTGCAATGATCGTATGCAGCCTAAAATCTTTTTATTAACTTCATTTGCAGCTGCCTGCATTGCAAGATGATGGTCCTCCAAGTGATTTTTATGGAAGGTTTTCTAGTAGGGATCGTCCTGCTAGAGGGGGTCCTAGGGGCCAGAGAGGTGGTTTTAGATCTTCCCGTGGTCAGGGAAGTGGTAGATATTCTGATGATGAAGGCACGAATAGGCGAGGTGGTCGAAGTAACAGTAATGAGAATACTAGGTCCTGGATGTCGAGAAGCAGTGGAGATGATTGGCTGGTCGGTGGTAGAAGATCAAGCAGGCCATCATCTCGGGATAGGTATCTACTTTTCTCATAGCAAACTTGGGCACATTTTACATGTCAATATTGTAGTCTGATTAACCTTAAAAGAATAAGCCACAATATCAATAGCAATGATAGTTTTAGTAGGTTCATCTCTCATCCAAGACCTGCTTACGTTTTTGTTTAATTCTTTCCCTGCGACAATGTTTGGTAATTGCTTTTAGAAATGCTTCTGGTTGAATCTAGTAATCATGCACTCAATCAGATCTTTGGTGACCTTAATAGGATGAGATTTGGGTACATGTATGATGTGGGCAACTGGTGGATTTCTTTTTTTCATTTTTCTCCTGATCCCCCCCCTATGTTCCCCTGTTGTGTTTCTTATCTCTTGCTGTCTTGTGTGGTTGAGGGTTTGGACATAAATCCAAGAACATAGATTGTTGAAACTGACATGACATCTTTATTGTGCATAGCAGAAGCTTTGGAGGCTCTTGTTTTAATTGTGGGCGGTTGGGGCACAGAGCATCAGAATGCCCAAACTAGGAAGATTTTTAGTTGCCTCCTTCTGACTTTGGGAATTTTTTGGGACTCTGAACAAGCTGGAGGTGCTGCAGCTGGGAATTGCTTTCTATTTGTTTGCAATTGGTAGGTCTTGTAACATTCCTCGGAGGAGAGGATTCGATCTGAAATTAGCTCGCACATGTATGTGGTGCTTTCTGATATTTTATTCATTGCCTTGTGATTGAACACTTCAGTCTAGCATATTGAAACTCTTTTGGGTAGTTATGTGTTGGTAACTTAATGTTTGATTCTGGCTTGCTTTAAGCAATGATTTGGTAGACAACCCTGGATTTTTTTTTTTCTAAAAAGAATTATTTTTTCCCATTATAAAATTATTATTAAGACCGAGAAAGACAACAGAAATTACTATTCACTTAAAATTTGAGATGAAGCTCTAATGTTAAATTAAAAACATGCAATATATAAATGATGGATTAAAGACGATTATAAGTTGCTCAATCTATTTTGTCAAAGAGAATATTGATGCTCAATCTATTTTGTCAAAGAGAATATTGATGACAGTTCTAAAAACTTGGCCTCTCTTGTTGCTGAGAGCGTCTCTCACAGCATTCTCATCCGGAACAAATCCCTTGGCCTTCATCTGCTGGAGAAGCTCTTTAAAGACGACCATAAACTTAGGGTTTTTAGGGGTTTGGGGTTTGAGTTTTGGGTTTTGGATTCGAGGTCTGGGGTTTTGGGGTTAGGGTTTCGGGGTTTGAGGGGGTTTCAGGGTTTGGGGTTCGGGGGGGTTTCGAGGTTTCGGGATCGGGTTTGGGTGCCTGGTTCCGGGTTTCGTGTTCCTGGTTCGGGTTAGGGTTTACATTTTACGGTTTTAGGGTTTATGTTTTATTAGGGTTTATGGTTTTGGATTTGGAATTTTAGGGTTTAGGGTTTAGTTTAGGGTTAGGGGTTTGGGGTTTACGGTTTATTAGGGTTTAAGGTTTTGGGGTTTGGGGTTTAGTTTAGGGTTTCGGGTTTGAGGGTTGAGGGTTTATGGTTTAGAGTTTTGGGTTTGGGGTTTGGGTTTAGGGTTTACGCTCGTCTTAAAATGACTAAGGGATTATGGGAGAAATCTTATGCGGTGTGGCATCGTTGCCTAGTAGGTTTTTTTTTTTCTGGTTTTAAGCTTCCTTATTCTGCTATGAATTCAATTGCTCATAGGATATGGAAGAGATCCGGCCTTGAGGATGTGACATCTTTGGCCAATGGATTTACAATGTTTCGTTTCAAAACAGAAGATGAGCTACAAAAGGTAATTGAAAATGATCCTTGGATGTTTGGCGGGAAAGCCATTATTCTTCAGAAATGACATTCTGGGTTTGTCTTCGACATGAACAAGATCACCAAAATTCCAGTATGGATTCAGATATATGATCTACCTTTTCTTTTATGGACAAATGAGGGTTTAAGTGAGGTAGCCAGTATGGTGGGCCAACCACTCTTTTGTGATGAGTTGACACTTGGATGTAAGCGCTTAGACTACGCGCGGTTGTGTGTGGAGGTAGATGCATCTCTACCATTTGTCCACAAATTTGAACTTGAGTTCTCCACTACTATCAGATTCATGTGAACTATGAATGGAAGCCGAAGAGATGTGAAAAGTGCCAAGTTTTTGGTCACTCATGTCAGCCTTCAGCTGATAAGCAGGTTAACAGTGATGCCTCTCCTAGTCATCAGGGTAAAGGTAATGCCTCACCTGCCACAGACACAAATGATAAGCAGGTTAACGGTGATGCCTCTTCTAGTCATCAGGGTAAAGGTAATGCCATTACCTCTCCTGCCACAAACACATATGAGATGTCCTCTAAAGACTCAGATTCCTCAGCTAAGACAGATACAGATTCCTCAGACGAGACAGACATAGATGAGTCAACCTCTGAGTCCTCAGCTGAAGCCATCTGATCATGGGGATGTTAATTCGATAACTTCACTGTCCACAAACAACCATGCTAGGACATTGCCACTAGAATTGCCTATGTGCACTACTAGTAAGCAAATGTCTTTGCCATCTTCTGAAACCAGATCTTTATCTCGGGTACCTACCATAGATTTACCTAAGTTGACACCATCTCGAGCACGTCCTTCATAATCTCTATCTGTTGCACAATCTGTTGGATGTGATGACAATGGATTTACTCTTGTTAGCAGGATGAAAAAGAAGAAGGATATTCTCTAGATGAAAACTCGGGCAGCTACACATCGTGTGACACCATTTTTTTTTACCTTCCAGTTGAGCGATTATCTTACCTGAGTTTTGATTATTTCTATATCAACATGCTTAATGGTTTGTGCTGCTTTGTATATTTTCTTTCGATGTACAAGCTTGTTTTCTTTTTTGTTAACCTTCCAGGTCCTTTGTAATACTTGGGGTATACCTCCCGTATCATGTACTTTTTTGGATCTATACAACTTAACTTTTATTCAAAAAAAAAAAGTTTAGGGTTTTGGGGTTTAGGGTTTTGGAGTTTAGGATTTTAGGGCTTTGGGGTTCCGGGTCTGGGTGCAGGGTTCGGGGGTTGGGTTTAGGGTTTAGAGTTTTTTTTTAGGGTTTGGGGTTTGGGGTTCAGGTTCGGGCTCGGGCTG
>Ga0307518_10000774_pt1 | contig 23927 bp, 26 predicted proteins | sample 25_EM_MG_FD_203889 | JGI IMG/M metagenome (GOLD analysis project Ga0307518, IMG submission 203889) | Populus trichocarpa ectomycorrhiza microbial communities from riparian zone in the Pacific Northwest, United States - 25_EM | ecosystem: Host-associated > Plants > Roots > Unclassified | place...
TAATAATCGTTCTAGGGGGGGCCAGTGGTGTTCTGTGTGCTTTTTATCGTTCGTGCACTACCTTGCCCAGCTGTCGTAGCGTGGGAAAACCGACCATGGTCGTGGTTGCGGTTCAAGGGCCCCCCACGAATCATTTTTTGTATTACTTACAACAGGCCTTATCCAGGCTGTCCCAATGGATGGGGTTGCGCGGTTACAAAGGGTTTCCCTTATTGTCACAATTATGACTGAATCAGGCCGAACCGAAGTGGCAGTTCGGTGGGTGTTCGACACGTCGAAGTGCACCCGGTGGACTAGGTAGCGGAGAAGTCTGCAAAGACTCCGATGATGTTGTGTACAAATTGATAGTAGCTTGAAAAAGTTTTATTAGTCGTTGGGCCACACATAGCAACCAATACTTACATTCCAATTCAAAATCATGATGACTGTATCAAACGCTCTTCCGTTTCGCTCCCTGTCTTCGACACACCCAAAGGGCCAAAAAAAACAACGAATAGTCCTCTGGATTATCCGTAGTGGCTAGATAGGGTGAATGATGGCACTAGTATTGAGTATTCTCCGCCTATCTGAATGATGAAGGCAGAGTCGGCATAAAACGGCTCATTCGTTACCAATAAATGGAACTCACCAATCCCATGTATGGACACCAGGCCGCCAAACCTCAGTTTTGTGCCCTTCTCGTCATCGATAATTCTACTTAACCTCAATCACGGCACCACCTTTCGTCATGATGCACGTTGCATAACAACCTGCTCTACCGGGCCTTGACAATCCTTAATCTGCCAGCATTGACACCCTGTCCTTCCTCGGAAGCATACGAATCAAAGTTGTTCAAGGTTTCAGCATACAATTATCAACACTTGTTCACCTCACCCCACCGTCTGCAAGAATGGTTCATGCAGCTCATTCTACTCGAAATCGGACGTGGGGAGGAAGAAAGGTTCGGAGGAAACGCACCACCAAGACGCACGACGATGACGATGGTTCCGTCTTACGGGGCCTTAGCATCCCACTCAACTCGAAGACAAAGAAGGGTAAATGGGGGCTCATGACTAACGACTAATCTATTACACCGTCTTATACTTAGCTAGACAACAGCTAGATGAAAATTACTCTTCGTTCAGTCACCACCCATAACAACCCGTGGGTTGACCCGGGCACCTGTGGAACTACCCGCGGGTCAACCCGTACCCGTGTACACCCATGCTGGTCCCTATCTCGGTCTCGTATCCCATATCTCCGTAAATACGTGGGACTATCCGCTTCGTGATGTTCGTTCCATTTCATGCATTATAGGTGTTGCTTGTCCGTTTGTAGGTTATGCAGGGGAAGGCCAGCATGTTGGTTCTGTGTCTCGCAAAAAGCGAATTCAAACTGGTGACGCGCTCCAAGTTCGAAAGATGAAAGTCGTAAGCGAAGAGCACGTGAAGTATCTGATCAAGTTGTGCGTATGAGGGGCCCAATAATCCGATTGACAGATTTTCCAGAATTTGCGATCAAAAGCTGGTTTCTCTGCAAGCAAAGCAATATGACTATTACAGCCACTAACCGATCAGTGTAAAGCTCCAGTGAATGTCTTGGTCAAAAATAGCATACCGGGGTTTACTTCCTATTTGTTGGAGAACCACCGAAACCACGATTATCGGATGTTTGTCTTGAAAAATAGGGCGCGGAAATACGTGCTGAATCAAATAAGCGAGTCCATAGAAACGGACTCTGATTTGAAATGTTTGTTTACCTCTCAATTATAAAACCCAGATAGAATGAGGCGTCGTTAATCCATTCTTCAAACAGTTAGATCTTCTTCTGACTACCGAAATGGTCCATTTTCTCAGTGTCACGTCTTTGGTGCTCTTTTTGCAGATCGTTCTTGCATCTGCTGAAGACCCTGACAGCTTGAGGCTGTCTCGTAGGAGTGCGACGAGTGACGCTTGCGCTAGTGGAAGCCGTGAGCAATGTGATATTCAGCTCGACCGACTCTCCTACTCACCTTATGCACAGTGATCTGCGGTGCCGAGGAATGCTGCGACACAGGCACCTTTTGTTGCACCGACGGAAAGGGTGGATGTAAGAGCTTGGATCCAACAACGAATCATTTTTTGTATTACTTACAGTGGGCCTTATCCAGGCTGTCCCAAAGGATGGGGTTGCGCGGTTACAAAGGGTTTCCCTTATTGTCACAATTATGACTGAATCAGGCCGACCGAAGTGGTAGTTCGGTGGGTGTTCGACACGTCGAAGTGCACCCGGTGGACCAGGGCGGAGAAGTCTGCAAAGACTCCGATGTTGTGTACAAATTGATAGTAGTTTGCGAAAACCAGAAAAGGTTTTATTAGTCGTTGGGTCACGCATTGCAACCAATACTTATACTCCAACTCAAAATCATGATGACTGTATCAAACGCTCTTTTGTTTCGCTCTCTGTCTTCGACAAACCCAAAGGGCCAAAAAAAAACCAACGAATAGTCCTCTGGATTATCCGTAGTGGCTAGATAGGGTGAACGATGGCACTAGTATCGAGTATTCTTCGCCTATCTGAATGATGAAGGCATCGGCATTGAACGGCTCATTACCAATAAATGGAACTCACTAATCTCATGTATGGCCCCTCGTCATCCCAACTATATCGGGGGAAAACGGGTCGCCAAACCTCAGTTTTGTCCCCTTCTCGTCATCGATAATTTTACTTGACTTCAATCACGACACCACCTTTCCTATTCACGTTGCATAACAATTTGTTCTACCGGGCCTTGACAATCCTTAATCTGTCAGCATTGACACCTGTCCTTCCTCGTGTTCCCATTTCGCCACCATTCTAACAGCGAATCCCTGTGCGCCGAGTCTATGGGAAGTATACGAATCAAGGTTGTTCAAGGCGTCAGCATGCAATTGTCAACACTTGTTCACCTCACCCCATCGTCTGCAAGAATGGTTCATGCAGCTGTTTCTATTCGATATCGGACGTGGATGTGCTTTGCCATGATCTCTTCATGATTTCATTTGTAGGTGCGAGAACAATTAACTTGGCTGCGATATTTGCGGCTGTTGGCCAGTGGGCAGAGGTGCGTTCACGGAATGCACGAAGGGATTATTGGCCAAACGAGAGGATGATGCAGACAGCGATGAAAAAGATACTAAAGGCCGAGGGGAATGGGCAACGAGAAAGGTCGCTGGGAGGGAAGGGGGGGTCAGTCAGAGACCCTGGCGCATTGCAGGATGGCCGCATTGATAGTAAATGTCTCTGTCAAGTCTCTGCCCAAGCTGGCAGTTACTTATAATACATATATGGAGCAGTTGCCAGCGGTGTAGAGGGAAAGACTACATCCGCAGTGTCTTATTTGTCATCGGCAGTAGAGAAGATAGCTAAGGAATCGCGTCTGTTTCGCACATGGGGAAAGGGTTGTGTATAGTGGGCCATGTGCGAATGGGTCAATGCGAAGGTCGAGAGTGGTGGCATACTATGCAAGATGGAGAGGCAATTGTCTTCGGTGGACAGTCCAATCAGTTCCGATAGGATGATTGAAGTCAAAGGAAATACGTGGGACGCACATTGGGTTTGGTTGGCTGCAATTTGAACTCAAGCGTTGCGCACAGGCGCTCCAGTAGGCTTGCCCGGAGGCATGAATTGAACGCCGTCACTGTCAAGACCAAGAATGCGAATAAAAGTGCACACGGACGCCATGAAGATGGACGGAAGAAGGAAGACAACACAGAACGATGAATGCACGACTACGTCACAATGCCTGATGATGACATCACTGTTGGAATTGACGATTTGTCTGGCGGTGCAGTTTGCCTTTCGAATGCAAATGATGCGTTACTACACGTAATCAATGATCTATACAAAAACATGTTGTGATTGAGGGAACGAAACGTAGAAACTCGATTAGAACGTGTACAAGAGATGAGTCCATAATAATCATCTAGTACTTCTCCAAGCACTTTGCATCGCGATGCGGCGAGCCTAAAACGATATGATGTCATTGATAGTGGTGATCAAAGACACTCTACATACCTGATCCAGAGATATGGAGTCTTCCCTTAACTCGACTTTCTGTCTGCCGTCAGGGTCTTCTTCCTCGTCATCACCGTCAGCGTCAAAGGTACTCCTGCCGCTGGTTCTCATGCCGCCAAACGCAGCTTTACCGCCCGCCAGCGAAAATGGAGTGGAGGCGACTTTCGTGCCGAAAACGCTGGCGTTTGCTGGTGCACCGAACGCCGCAAAATCAGTCACGACTTTGCGTGGCGGAGATGAAGCTGGAGCTGGAGCTGAACTCTTTACAGGGAGTGAGCGTGGAGGGAGATGCGGTGTGTACGAGTAAGAATAATATGGACGATTGGCTTGCTGCCGTGCCTGGAGATACTTGTCTGTGAATCGTGTGCCAAACACCTGGATGCAATGAATAATGTGAGCGAGTAACCTTCGCTTCAAGCTCGAAATCAAGCGTACCCGTTTTAGTTGGGGTCTCGCGTCTGCTAGAGATGCCGCTCTCATGAAAACAGCGACATTATGTGCAGCCTCAGCGGAATCCTTGTAGATGCTCTCGATGACCACTTTTTTAGTACTTTCATTGCGTAGAAGGAGCTTCTCGTGGAGTTCTCGAGCAACGTCGTCCACGCTTTCGTGGTTGCCGAGTATCCGCTGGGCAACAGCGTGTCCAACTTCGCGGATGAGGCGTTCCATATCGAGGTTCTCCAACACACTGCCCACAATAGCATGTGAGAGGAGGTCTGCAGTGGTTAGAGGAAGCATTAGCCCTGATGTAATATTTGTGATTGCTTGATAAAAATCGGTTGCATACTGGGTATTGGATCAGAGGATGTTGGAGCCGAGGCTGGGTAGAAATACGCACTGAATATCCGCTCAGAGCTGGCTCGCAAGCAACAAAGAACTACAAAATTGTGAGGGTGAATAGTACCCAAGGAAGGTCCACGTACCAGTGTTATTCCTTGGCTGGCCATTTGACGTGCTAGTTGCAATGGATCTTTGCCATCGGGTGAACCCTCATCAAACCCTTGACCAGAAATAATGAGGGAATGATACAACAAGAACGACCAATATGAATGCTCACCATCGCCGTACTCCCCGATACCGTGTGGTGGGGCATCCGCAATCAGCACAATCATCTTGCTAGCATTTTCTCTCCAATCCATGTTCAATGCTTCCGCCAAGGCAGCAGTCACAGCTTCAGGGCCATCACCACCTCCAGATGCATAGAGGCCAGAGAGATCTCTCTGGACCTTGCTGATATCTGAAGAGAACCCAAAATTCTTCGTCACGTATGTGTGATCTTGTGGGGGATGATCGCGAAAGGCCACCAAGCCCACTCGGAGGTCTTCTGGGGATTGCAGCTTTCCAGATTCAAATATGTTCGCACAGATATCCTGGATGTTTCTCGTCGCAGAAGAGATATAGCTGCCTTGACTGCCTGTACAGTCTTGCACGAATACGAGGTCCCTAACAATATGTTCCCCTCAACATCAACATCAGTGCGTACATTCATGTAAACTACGGAAACCCACAGCATTTTATGACCCGTTCGAAAATCACCGGACTGCTGTTGGACTGGGGGTGGCGCCTGTGCGGTGGTGTTGGAATCGAAGTCCATCTCCTCGTCCATGTTGGCGGTTAGTAATCGAGCAGCTGGCGGGGTGAAGGATCAGAAGAACGAGTCCTGTGTATCAGTATATTCGACTTGGTTGCACTGTTTCGCTGGTGGATCGATTGCAGGAGTTATAGGGCAGCTTGCGTGTCAATTACAACAATTGTCTGGCAGGATACAGGCGGCCGCCTCAAGGCAAGTCTCGGATCTGACTAATCGGGTTTCGGATCTTTGCTCCCCTCAAACAACTATGAATACTACAGAGTACGCAAATGGTCATGATTCCCTTCTACCAAACAGCCAAGTCGCCCAATGCGCCGTCCAGCTAGGAAGTACTGGTCCTCCTGGTCGCAGCAGGCTGCGGTAAAGCATCACCAGCCCAGCGCTGACGCCACCCACCAACGCAGTCACGGTCACGTACATGCGAAGTCGTTCTGCGGCCGTCAACGCGTGTTCTGCACCTCCCGGTATTGCCGCATGGCTTGGAACGAGTCAGCCCCAACGCAGCAGCGTGGCTATCGACAGACTCACGGGTTCATCACAATCCGACACATTTCATGGAAGACATCTGCAGTCTGCCCCGTTTGCATGCTGACAGCCACTGGAACCTGGAGACCCAGCCGTCTGCAATATACGTCAGGTTGCACCTCGTGTCTCTGCGATGCACTATTGTCAACAAGCACGTTTGAGCTGGGAAAAACGACTCTTCCGAACCTGCAGAGCCAGATCACGATCCGATTTCGTCGCAACGAACAAAGTCGGTATATGGTCCAAGTTGTATTGTTGCTTCAGGTGTCTGGTTAGCATGACCACCCATACTGCGTCATAATACGTACTCGCAAGTTGCTGATGTAGGAAAATGAATTGGTATCACTAGAGTCGTACACATGGACAATGAGATCGGCGAGATCTAATTTTTTGTTTGCACGAAGAACCTCAGCCTCATATTTTGAGCCGAACTCTTGCAGCTGTATGACGTGAGACCTTAATTTTTGGCAATAATGAAGCAGCCACCAACCACAAGGTACTTCTCTGATCCATCAATGTCCACAACATTGACCACGCTGAGGATCTTGCTGGTTGGTTCGTATGCTTCCCGGAAGGACCTTCCAGCGAAGGATCGTAGTAAAGTTGTCTTACCCGAACCGGCCGCACCACACACATAGCATAAAAAGACATTCCTCGTCACTTTTCCCTTCCGTCGGTCGACTTTGCGTGGTCGTGTGGTGAGGAGTGCGCTTGTACGTTGTTCGTCCGGATATCCAAGATATGCCAGGTATGCAAGAGTTGTCTTGTGATCTAGCAGAGTAGTCATGCTGAATCACGTTTGAATAGAGATCATACACAAGGGAAGACACATATTTACCTCCACTGAGCAAGCCATCCCTGTAGAGTGACCGCCCCCGAGTCGTCTGCCAAAGTTGTGTCCGGAAACTTTTGGTTTGTCCATGGGTCACCCGGCGAAGTGCTGAACAGTTCTTCAAGCTCCGCAGTCTTCAAAGCACCATCTTGGTCCTAATGGACGTGAGTATCAAATTAATTTCATCCCTTTCCAAAGCTCTACCTTGTCAAATGTCTCGAAGATGTCGGTGAAAAACTGGTATCCCTTGGGACTTAGTTCAACAGAACAGTCGTGGGGTACATCGAACCTGAGGGGATTCGTGAGACGTGCGCCCTCACGCTATGATGTCACTGACTTCGGAATAAGGAAGGACTCTGCCAGCTTCAGATCCTCTCCATAGCCGAACTTGCGCAGAACAGTCCACGTGGTTTCTAGGCGCCCACGCTGTATGAAGGTAGTATGAAGATAGAGGAACCCAGCCTCGGTCAGGCCGTTATCCTTGACTCCTCCTTCCGCGTGTTCTCTGACCATTTCTCTGATACCTTCAAGTTCCTGAAGTTGCAAGGGAGCATCAAAGCACTTGCGCTAAAAAAACACTGTCGACATGAGACACATTGCAACGTGTGCATGCAGGCGCACTTCACCTGAAACTCGTTGAGCTCTGCGGCGTCAAGTATGCCGTCCTTGTTTGCATCGCAGAGTTTGAATATCCGTTTAAGAGCACTGATGCACGCAGGTTTAAGGACCTAGGATGATCGGTCAGTGACTGGCGACAGGTAAACGAAGTCCAACCAACATGGTCTCTTGAATCATATAAGGGAGCGGTGGGATGTAGGACGGCCTTCTGAGCGAAATAAAAAACTTCTGAGACATTCAGAGGGAGTTTGGCGGAGCATTCGACACATGTTTCAACTTCCTATAAGAAGTGAGTCCAAGTTAAGAAAATAGTATGGTATGAAACAGCACCTTGAACTCGTTCATAATGGGTACTATTTCATCCTCGAGCGCCTCATTGGTTACCTCCCCACCTCGGAGATCAATCTTGTTGCCCACCAATATGACGGGTACCTAGATCAAGTAAGCACTTGGTTTCATGTGAGTCGTCAAGCCAAGCGCACATTAACACCCAGCTGCCGGAAATGGGGCAGCCAGAACGTTGGTATTCGGTCAAAGGAATTAGGGTTGTCGATAGAGTAGACCACACATATTACATGGGCCTTGCGTATTTCTGATTCTAAATGTTGTCTGTCTTGTGGTCCAGCTGGGAACATGTAGAAACAGATGTGATGCACACGGAAACGTTACCCACCGCCTGAATCAACGATATATGTTGTCACATTCTGGGGAGTGACCTCTGGTGGAATAGTGACCTCGGGAACGACGTGTTGTACCTGGAGAATGGGTCAGGCGAATGTGGACTGACACAGACGTGATCCATACGTGAGCGACAAAGGACTCCTTGATGAGAGAGGTGATGATCGTGCTCTTCCCGACACCGTCTGCGGGGATACCTAGGGTGAGCGGGTACACGCGACCTTGATGAATACACACACCATCACCGACGAGCAAAATGCGTACATCCCTCCTCATGGGCCCGGAACGCGCAAGGTTGACTTGTCTTGGTTTTCTGAGGCCGTCAAGGAGTTCAGATAGACGTTAGCAAGTTGTTCGCTCTCCCGACTTGGCTTATGTCAGCGACACGGCTTCTCCATTCACCACGATGTCCTCCAAGTTACCGCTCCCAATAGAAATTATCATTATGATCATGGAGAACATAGATTTGCACGACCTTCTGAGTCTCAGTCGCACCTGCAAGCTTATGCACGCTGTCGTATGTCCGCCCATCATCTGTCTAGTTTGAGAGACGTTTCGCTCATGGCGGTAGGTGAACGAGTTCGGATGGTCCGTATATCTGAGGAGACACCAGAGACAGTCGTTCACACTTCACTCTACTCGCGCTCGTTGGTCTCCAGTAGCCCAGGTGCGCTACGACACACTCGCCGATCGATCCTGGTCATCCGCAAAGTTCATTGCACGCCCATTATGCAGGCCCTGGCCAGGCAACTTGCAGCCTGTCCTAGCCGTGTCGTTTTCGAGGCTGCTGGTTGCTACTGGTCTCGCAATCTATTCATACGCAATCCGTGCCTCTTTCGCGACAGGACACGGATCCAGATTGGTATACGAGGGTTCATACTCATTCACACCTGTGCTTGAATCGCATGAACACGATGTCACGAGTCTCACTTTTGTCCACGACAGTGCAGAGGATCGCACCGTGAGCATTGGGTTCGAAGATGGCTGTGTTGAGCAGCTCTATCTCCCACCTCACCGTGGCTCAAACTGGCGCCAACGGATCATCCTAAAACGTTCCTCTACTAAGGCACTCCACTTCCATGATAAAGAAGTGGTCAGTTTGTCCTGCTCGCGCGACAGTCTTCTTTCACTCTCTTCGTGGGGTTCTATCGCCCTTAGCGACCTATCCACGCCTTCTACACCCACAGCAACCCTCCAACTCGGTGCCAGGAGCTGGTCCAGCCATCTGTGTACAACTGCTTCAACACCCTACGCCGCGTTTGGCATAACTTGTACAACCCACCCCACTCCCCTTCTTTTGCATTATATCACCCCATCGGGACTGTTGCCTACGGCGTCCCTGCTGTTGGACTCCCCTCGACATCGGCCATCCGCTGTATATGGCATAGCAAAGCCCCCACCTTCCTCACCACTGGGCTCCCCGGATCAAATTGTTGTGTCGGGCTGGTACGACGGTGCAGTCCGCGTGCATGACCTACGTGCAGGCGAACGGGTTGCCTCTTCTGACGAAGGGGCCACACTCAACCCCGTGCTCACTTTGCAGGACCCCTGGTCGCCCGAACCCGTCTACTGTGTTTCCTGTGGCGGTGGTTCGGCTAGTTTCGTTGCCGCGGGCACCGCAAGATATAGTGTTGTTGCTTTTTGGGACGTGCGTAAACCAACAAAAGGGTGGAGTGTTCATGCGCCAGGAAATGACTCTTCGCCTGTGTATTCCGTCGTTTTAGAGTCTTCCAGGTTGTTTGGTGCCACACAAAGTCGCTCGTTTGTCTATGATTTTGGGCCCGGAGTCACGAAGGACACATATCCTTTCATTCCAGTTACAGGCAGTCGACTCGACCGCCAGCTTAGCCCCAAGGACGACGGTATCGACTTCTGTGTCTTGACATATAATCACAACCGTACAGGGGCATAATTTATGTCTCGAATTACTCACGTGCATTCTGTTTTCTCGTATCCATTGGGCACAAAGACGCTACCTACACACACCAACACTACTTATTATAGATGATTAGTGGGAATTCCCCTTGTGTCTTCGTGTACAGACCGAGAGTGGAACAGTAGAAGATGAACAGATGCGCGACGAATTGGATGAACGATGGTTAAGGTTGCATGTGGCCAAATCGAAATTATACCAAACAACAAGAGAATGGAACAGTGATAAACTAGCAACTTGACATGCCAAGTCCGTACAAGACAATATCGATGGAAATGGGTTAGGCAGTTGTGGGCTGTTGCGCCTGCGAACGTGTCGCCCAATTAAAGAGGTGCCGCATATCGCTGATGGGAGGGGTATCAGCTGGCTGCTTGGGTTCAACAAGCAAACTATTCCATGACGTTAGTCATCAACCACTAGGTCATTAACTGTACTGACCTCCTTCTGTAGAGATCTTGAAGGTCGCCGTGGTGTTTGGAGTTTTCAAAAGCAACGTTGAGGTACTCCTGAACTTCGGGAATTTTTTTGAGGTTGTAGGGTACCTGAAAGCGTTGCATATCTGGATTATTTCATTTCATTAGTATGTGGAAGTTGGTGCACGAATTGTGACAAACCTTGAACAATCCTCGCTAACTTATGATATTTGTTGAAGTTGAGAAGTTTCTTCGAAGAAACCAAAGGTGAATCCCGATGTGAAGGATTGCCTTCTCGACAAAACGTAACATCTGTAAGATACAGACCTATAAGGGCAATCAGCTGTTGCATTCCAGTACTGTCCAGACAACTTGCCCAAGAATGGCACCGCTGGAGGGGCCGTATTTCGTAGTCTGCTTCGGTACTCGTGATAATTACGACCATGGTCAGCCAAGCGTCGTAGGGATTCCAGTTGGACCTTATTCTTTTGTGGAACGCCCTACAGTACATGGTTTAAGTAAATTCCAGCTATCAGTTGTCAACCAACGTACCAGCCACGTCTGACGAAGACGAGATATCATTGAAGAGTCTAACGCAGCCAAAATCGACCGAGGGGTACTAAAGTTGTGTAAGAATGTGCACCGCTGCATTAGAAGATCAGTCCAGTTCACTGGATAAATGGGCTATGCATACATCGGCAACTTTGATGAAAAACTTCACTAGCGCTGTGCGCTTCTTCAAATCGCGTTCATTGAGAACGCTCTCCGCCACCCATCCAGTAATAATTGTGCTCAGCGATGATACCGCCTTCACATGAACCGGGGGCTTAGCACCTTCTTGACCAGTCTCTAAAATCTCTTCGGGTTGTATAGCACAGTACAACTCGCACTCCATAGTTGTTAACTGTCTTGCAAGTTCAAGAGCATCAAAGTCCGTGATGGCCACAGATTCAAAGTGCTTGCTACGAAGAGTGGCCAACAGGGCCTTCGTCATGGTAGGGCGAGGGATTTCCGAAGGAGAGAACGTCGGCGGGTTGATGGACATGCCTGGATCACGAGCTCGTTCGCTCTTTGGGCTGATGAGATGAACATTCGCATCCTGACGAATGGTGATGAGCTCGAGGATACGCTGGGATGGCCCAGGAAAATAACGTTGAAGTGCCTCCTGAGTGAATGAAGTGAGATGGGGGAGAGCGACGTCGTCTACACCGGGTCGCCAGTACAGCTCCAACCAGGACTTGACAAAGTTCGACACCCGTAAGCGGATAGGCAATCCCTTGTACTTCTGCCATACAACCATATCTGCCTCGGGCAAGTCTGGCGGTGGTACGATGTTGTAACGGTTGATGATGGCTTCTACGAGCTCCATAGGAGAACAGAACAGGCGGAAGGTCAGGAAAAAGACTGCCGAGAAAGCAGCATCCACGATGCTATCGTGCGGTGTCATTTTCTCTACCAGTGCATCGAGAGACGCAGCGACGAGGTGACCATCGCTGTTGTAAATCACATCCTCGACTGCGTAGTCATGACCCATGGGATCACGTTTGACCTCGAGAGTGACAGAAGACACGTCATCACGTCCAACGTCTCCGAAAGCTTCAGGCGTCCGCCGTTGTAGAATATCGATGGGCGCCGCCTCATCCAGGGACTGTGCGCAAGGCGAGGCCGTTTGACTGGCTAGGGTACCAGACTCGGCCCCCGAACCTGCATCTGAGCATTGTTCATCCGGCGATGTGAGTCCTGTGTCCTGCGTAGTGTCCGAAGATTTCGAGAGGGCAGTGAAATCAGATGAATCAGAGGAAATCTCCTGAATCTGCGTCAGATGCTGAAGAGGGCGGGCCGACGATTTCTGTGCTTGGATGGTAACATCCTCATCATTTACTGGACTTGAATTCGAATGAGCCAAAGCAGAAACACTTGCTGAATGACTCGTAAACTTGCTCGGTGTGAACGGCGCAGGGTCCGATTCCGACGTTGTGGGAACCTCGATGATGAACTGCTGTTCACTGGATGCACGGCTGAGACAAGTTTTTACCGCTATGATGCAGTCTCCACAAGCTTTACATGCATCAGTCGCAGACCGTAATAGGGACGTCTTCTCCGAGTCCTCGGTAATATCAGGGGGTAGCGGCATCATAAGAAGTCGCACCGACTCCGCGAGGGAAGTTGTCAAATTATACAAGCCCTCCTTGGCCAACTTCAGATTGTCGGCTTTGTGAGGGGGGATGCCTGGGTGTCGTATCACACTCTCAACGACGGTGAGCAACTTGCAGACGATCTTTACAATTTCCCGCACGAGGTCGTACATGTGGCCTGTGCTCGAAGCATGCGAGGAACGTGAATGAGAGTGAGCGTGTCCGATAAAGGCAGCGATGGTCGACAGGAATTCGTCGTGGATGTGTTTCAGTGCTTCCATAATCTCTGCGGACGAAATTGATCCACTGGGGAAACGAGGTGGTGAATTTGGCCTCGTAGACTCGGTTGAGGAAAACGATGACGAGGAGGAGGTACTGCTGATAGACATCATTCCGGGCTTGTGACGATTACCGCCCACGCGATCTTGTAGTAGATACTGTTCCCTTTTAGTACGGGTGACGAGGGTCCGATGGGAAAGCAAGGGAGCGACAGATGAGTCCGACTCGCGATATGTCGCAAGTCGGCGCTGGAATCGTATGTCACCAAGGCTCTTGGTGCGCATAGATGCCTTCAGACCATCATATTCCTCTTGCGGTGAGGGTTTCGGCGGAGTAGCAAATTTTGGCGGGGAAGACGGCGACCCCGTAACTTCGACGGGACTGGCATCCTCGGGCAATTGTTCAGGGAGAGTCGAGACCCCGTCAACGCTGGGTGGGGCTTGTACCTTCTCCGGTAGTTCGATGCCACATTGGACTGCAACAGCTAGAAACCTTCGTACTTGGGAAAATGCCTGGCCACCGAGCTTGAGCATGACTTCAATCTCTGTATCCCGAAGATCCTCATCGTAAGTCTCGTCAGATGCCTTCTTGGCCTGAGGGACCAATGCTGCAAGACACGACAGTATCAGCTTGCGTTCTGCGGCAAGGAGGGGGAAACGCTTGAGTAAGGGCGCCTCGCGTGGCAAACATTCCATGGTGGACAGAATGAAGCGAACACACGATATAATGCACGCCGTCGCGGGCTGAAAATGTGAAATGCGATTGGATCTAACAGCGCTTTGCAAGAGGGATAGACTGTGCAGTAGGTTCACCATTAAAGGTGGACAATATGACGTGATGTCGGAACCGAGTGCCTCGGTCACTAGAGGTCGATGGTCTTTCCGTGATAAGCCGCGGGAAGGGGTTGTAGCCCATGATGCCGCCGATACTGATGACATAGTATGGCCATGCCGCGGTTTTTGCCTCTGTTAGAAGAAATTTTATGATCAGAATGTTGTAAGAAGGGCGCGACTTACATTTGAGTGGGGTATATCCTCGGTGAGAGAAATGACTGCCTCATCAGCACTGACATAGTTGCTGGGGAACCACCCCCTCTGACCCTCTATTTCGCCATCCCACCATCCACTGGGATCTCTATTGAGGACATGAATGACCTGACCGGCACGAAAGGACAAGCAAGTGGCATTTTGCTGTTGGGGAGCAAAGTCGTGGAGAGCCAAAACAAACTCGGGTGCGGATTGCTGGACACGCACGGTCTCGTCGGCAGAGGGGCTGACAGGACTGGTCACAGGACCTGGTGCGAGTTTGAGGGGGTTCTGATGACTGCCTGGTAAGTCCACGGAGGACGAGGACGCAGATGAAGACGGGGCAGGAGACTCTACGGACAAAGAGGAAGAGGTCGATGCCACCGAACCGCTGCGCGACCGAGCTCCTAACTGCGGTTGTAGCGTCGGAAGAGTGGTCTTTGCAGAGCCAGTTGATGATTGTCGGGGTGGTGTTGAAACAACGCGTCGATGGACATTTGTGTTGATATGAAGGCGCGACATAGACATAGTGGATGGTGCCTTTAGGCGGACAAACTAACGTTCTTTTGAGTGAGGAAGCACTGGAAGTCGACGCTGAACGGAGCGCACCAGATATGTTCGAGTGCCAGCACCAAACAACTTGAGGGGAAGGCCTCCCACGAGAAACAAAGCGAATACACGGTCACAAACCTGCGGGGTGGGGGGATAAGGGTACAAGGGAGTCGTTAACGTCGTGAGCGGACTGCAGGGTGGGTGCAGGCAGTCAACATATAATACCCATCACACTACCGTCAAAGTCGCAAAGATCGACAGCACCAACAATCCCAAACAACTGCTTAGCGGCTGTCAGATTTCCCGTCTGACCCCGAGCCTGAATGGCCGGAAGCAGAGGCAGGGCTGGTGTCGGTGGCTTGTCTCGCAGCTGCCAGTGTCATCGGGGTAGCAAAGCAACCAACTCGTGTGTTGACACTTCAAGTGAGGGTGTCCGTCCCCTGTCTTGCAATGACATCACTCGATCAATAATGAAACCACCTCCGAGCCGACAAGTGCACGATGCTCTTGTGAATTTCGATCCTACCGTTGTCTTATACATGGTCCGATAGACTCTTCACGGGACTTGATTCCTCGTCGTCTCACCCCGCTTCCGCCGAGTTCTGATGACCCATCGACACCCATACCAACTGGTTACTACAAGGACGAACACTCCAACCACCGCCGCTCCAATATATCCAGAATTGTCGTTTGCCTGCACACCATTTCAGCTGGTCCTTGTCGTATCGTAAAACCAGGGCATACCCCTAGCCAAGCTCGCCACCACTTCCCACCAAGCCCTCCCCCATCCGAAGCCGATGCGGCCTCTTGACAACTCGCACATTCCTGTGCAATCAGACCCATGATCTCGATCAGAGCAATGCTAAAGATGAAATGCGGATCAGTATGCGCATTTCAGTGACATTCTTCTCACCTAAATGCAAGCAAAATGCTCATCGTCGTCAAGATAATGCTTAAATTTGACATCGTGTGTCGCTTGGCACGTGCTATACCGTTATCTTTGTGGTGAGTGGGAGAAAGGTTGTTGCCTTTGGGTTCCGTCAATCCGTCGGTCCCCGGAGGATGCACCGATGATTCCTGCTGTTCAGGCGAGTGAACGGCTATGCAGTGTTCCGACCGTGTCTGCTATAGGGGATTAAGTGTTATGTTTACATTCGGATTTAGGGGGATACCAGCCACTTCATTCGCTCGTACACGTGCAAAAATCTTCCATGACCGCTCGGGAAATCCAGAGTATGAGTAAAGCATCAAGATCGAGTCCAAGGAGTCTACCAGCGTCATACCAGTGGTAAAGAGTAGCTTAAGAGCTGTCAATGTCAGATTGCTGGACGATATATTCGACCTTACAGGCAATACAATGATTGTAGAGGGCTGTACCCTACTTCCCTGATCATTTCGCCGTGCAAGAGCCGAAAGCGCGAGCAAAGCGATGGAAGATGCCGTATCGAATCCTGAACAAAAGTGAGCACTGCCTAGTAGGATTCTTCAGCGAACCCAGCTCCTCACCTAACCCAAACAAAACACCAACGGGATACATCTTGGAAGGTTCTTCAATATCCCGAGTTTGACGAAGTAATTATGCCAACGTACTTTCCACGGACGATTAACGAAATTGACCAGGGGACCAAGTAATCGCATCATTAACATATTCTGATTTGGTGGGTCCACATCCTGTGCCTCGGCTCCACGTCTCGCCTACACGGAAACATATCAGAAACACCAGGTTCCAGCACACAGCGACGTACGAATCGACGACGGCGTACTATGATCCTCCACAAGATAACGGAGTTTGCGAGGCCGACGAGGAACAAGAATGAACCGCTGACCGCCGGGCCTATACACTGTTAACATATCAGTCAGCATGACTGATTCCCTTACCAATAACTGAGGCAGCGTTGCTGAAGCCATCGAACTTGTTGTAAACGCTTGTACTGATAACTATGGCAAGATTCTGGAGTTACATAAAGCGAGCATTCACCGACGAGACCCAAGCCGCGTACCACCACAATCACAATGGTGCTATGTCCGAGAGAAAAGAACAATCCACACGTCACCGGAAGTTGACCATGGTTGATTAGTGTACGTGTGGCATTATCGATAGCACTGAATAATTTGAAATTTGAATGAAAACTACGAACGATTGAGAACCACGTCGCAAAGGCAGAGCTGAATTGCACCAAACCTACAAGGTGCGCAATGCCGACCTTCACAATACCTGATATGATCTGCGTCCAGTGCTGCATGGTATATTTCCCCCTTGCCAAGTCAGCGAAATTCTCCTTACTTATGCCATTCTCACCGTGCCTCAATCCAATCGTCTACAAAAAAGTCAACGGTCAATAATGGTACTTGCCTGCGTGTTTCAGAGCCAATTTCTCACCCATGCCAGCAGGGCTAGTCCCACCAGAGCGTGCAGCCGTGCCGCCACCCCCCAGCAGACTGCGTTCGCCAACAGTAAGACCGAGACCAACAAAATGGAACGCCCAAAGAGGGTGAGTGAAGGTATTTTGATCCTGTCCAGTCCAGCTACTGCCATCGCGCTCACCTGGGGTGGATTCCTAGTAAGCTGATAAGATAGTCCATATCATCCTTGAGTGCTGAGTCAGCCCACATGCCGTCACGTTTACAACGGTAGTAGTAATAGTATGTAAAGGCCGCGCGCAGCTGCAGGTAAGTTCAGACTCACCGCATTTTCTCAACCGGCTTCTGACGAGTCTGCGTCCCGACATCCAAATGGCGTGGACGACCATGCTCAACCTGTGAGTTCCTCCCCGATGTACAGTTACTCTTCCTTGATGGTTTCCTGCTCAGTGCCTTTCGAGCAGTCATACCATATCCAGAAGAACGTATACCCCTCACGGCGTATAACTACTGGATTCTCGGAATATCTGTCCTCCCCATGCTGTACATGGCATACCTTGCGCGACGCCCATACACGCATATCCTTCGACTCATGTTGCTCCCTATAGCAGTGCTAGCAATACTCGGGACGTTTTTTCGTTTCAAGCTCCCTGGAGTAGAGAGCGGTCCAAACAATTGGGGACTAGGTATACTACCAGCTTCAGATCACGGACGTGCGACATCTCACTAACAAGTGTAAGGATCTCTTGCTCTTCTCAATGCTGCCAAGGCCATCGATTATGCCTGGAGACCTGAAGGGATGCTTAAAGTCGGCGAGGAAGAGCCAGGTGTACCCATCAAGGACTCGTGTCATGCCAATGGGGATGCGCCACCCAATGGCCCACGCCCGTCGTTACCATCAATACGGAAATCCCGTTTACCCGACTGCTTATATGATGCCCTAGAACTTGTCTTTACATGGAGAGGGATCGGTTGGAAATTCGGTGCTGGTCTGTATGTCCCAAAAGAGCACAGACCCCTCGAACGATCTGCGTTCCTTGGTGCAACAATGGTTTCTCTTCTTGAAAATTTCCTCATCTTTGACGCCTGCGAGTCCTTTATCAAACTCGTACCAGGTGTCGGTTCACCCCAAGGAGGCACCATTTTCAGACCCGAGCTCCCTTTCTTACAGCGCTACGTTCTATCCACTGCCATCCACGTTGCTACTGGATCTTGCATTCTATCTGGTTTCCAGCTGTATTACGATCTCCTCACGTTGACTGGGGTGGGATTACTCTCTCACGAACCGTCTTCATGGCCACCTGTCATGGATAGCCCATGGCAGTCCGACTCTCTTCACATATTCTGGTCCAAGCGCTGGCACCAACTTCTTCGACAGACCTTCTTTGTTTATGGTGGCTTTGTCGGCAGGTTTTTAGCTGGAAACTTGGGTATCCTATTTGGAACGTTTTTTGGATCGGGTCTATACCATGAAGCCGCCGCCTATACTCTCGGACAGGGATTCGATTACCGCGTTATATACTTCTTTGTACTGCAGGCTCCACTACTGCTCTCGGAGAGACTGTGGGCTCGTATCACTGGACACCGTATCGGTGGCATCTACGGACGCCTGTGGGTGTACTTCTGCATTATTATCCTGGGACAACCATTAGGTACGTCGTACCTTGTTGTACATCGACCAAAAGGTTTAATGGACCCCTTAGTGGACTCTTGGCATACAAGAGGTCTCGGAGGAGGATATATCCTCGACCCAAACATGAGCCCAATTCGCCGTCTACTTATACCATGTTTACAACAAGTCACCCGTTTTCTAGGTCTCCGTCATTTATCGGCTTTACTTGGCTGAGATGAATGGATGTTAGACGCATCGCAACCTGTGCTTTCCGAGGATTTCGACTATATGCTAATACTCTTGGGATCTTATTACGGCCACCCAAACTGAGTGTGCTCATGTGTAGATAACACCGAATAAATGCAAGTTCACAAGTTCATTTCGCAGATTCCCCTGCAATCCTATGCCATCCCAGTTCGTGTGCCCAATTTTTCCACATGCGGTCCAACACTCGTAGTTTCTCCCAACGCCCAAGACTGGGATCCTCAAGATCCTGCACGTCCTCTAAAAACCCCTCCCGTAACCGCGATCGTGGAGGTAGGGAAGTCAGTGCATAATTGCGCAAGTGTGTCAAGGACAAAACAAGTAATCCCGAAGTAAGTGGCGGGATAGCATCAGAAGATGCGTGGGCTTCTTCAAGACGGTTGGCTTGCGATATAGGCTGGAAAAGTAGAAGACGCTCGATTCTCCTATGACATGGTATGAGCCGTGTGCGCCACGACTAACAGAGAAAAAACAAGTACCTCATAGCCAGCCAGACGCTCTGCCTCTTGCGTTTACCACCATACCTTCCTCTCCCACTGGTGAAGAGTCCATTAAAAATGCCCCCTACCAAGTACATAATCGCAATTGCTGGTGCGACACCGACGAAAGCAAATGTAAGTTCTTGAGACTTGAGTAGTTTATCAATGCCAGCCAAGGCTTGGTCTATATCAACCTGTTGTCCCCCGTTGTTCTTTCGATCATATTGGAGAGGTGGTGCACAGACAAACCTTGGCTTTCTGCACTTGTATGAACAAGGACCTCAGTAAATTCCCGGTCAGAACCGACTTGACAGGAGACTTGATGTCTTCCTCGTATAATCGAAGGACCGGTGTGAAATCACCGAGTTGTATTTGTCGAGAAAGAGAAGCAAGTTGCTCTTGATCGTAGCCTAGCTTATCACGGGCTAGCGCAAGACTCATCCTCTCGAGGGACTAGAAAAGATCAAGTGTTCAGACAGGTGGTTTCAGCACATATACACAACTCACATTAAAGTCTGCAGCTACCGACTCGGGCCGAACAAGTACGGCCTCTTCTCCGCCAGTTCGGATTGTTTGGTAGACGCCGCGGAGAGGCTCCAAAAGCCAATCCCTGAGGAAATTTCTAGAAGCCGCCAATGCGTCCCTCGCCAAGTCGGTTATGGTTTCTCGGGAGGCATAGAGGGTTTTGACACAATACAGAGTCAGTGGAGGGAGGAACAGTAACTTGGGCCATAAGAGAGTCAGCCTCGATGGACGCTGGAGGCCATCCTTCTTGAGACACGAAGAATGTGCTTCTTCCTGTGCAACGAACATGGCGTGGAATAACCTCTCAAGCAGAGAAAGCACATCATTTTCACCAGCTGTTGATGATATGGTAGGATCGAGGGAGCTGGCAAACTCGAGGAGCACAGCGTGGCTCGCTGAGGAGTCTTCCTCCCCACCGCTTGTTTCCAGCAGTCGACACAAGCTTGGCCGTAGCCCCACGAGTTTGCCAAGGACTTCAGCACGGTCGTTGCAAATCTTTTCGTTTTCGCGGCGCTTCATGTGGCACTCTTCACGCACCAGACGAATGGGATAGTACAAGATTGCGGTGCACTTTGCTATGTACCAAGAGAGTGTGTCACGCAGATACCTTAGGCATGCCGGGGCAGAACGCGGCGAATCGACGTGGAGTGTCCCTCCCGGAAACCGGAAGTGCAACAAACTCGATGACGGTGTCACTCTGAGGTGAGGAAAAATAGTGGTCATGAATACGCTGGGCTGCCATGGATGCTTCGTGGAGAAGAGACTAGCCATGGGCGGAAGGTGCAGCATTGACACCTGACGGGCATCTTGATCTAACTTGAGCAACTGAAAGACCTGGAAAAGTCGACGAGGAAGTGCTTCAGTTGGGTCAGTAATCCAGACCTCGCTCTGCTGGAACGGAAGGACATACTCTGCAACAAATACAATGCAGCCGACCAAACTGATTGTTCGACTTCTGTCCACCATTCCGCGTCTTCCTGTGTCGAGGTTGCCTCGCTGAGGTATAGGTCTAGAGCACTAGCATACAGACCAAGAGCAACTTTTTTCACAAGAATACGCTGCATTTCTCCGTAGGTTTTGTTATCCGGGGTGTAAACCACGAGGCATTGGGCACGGAGGACCTCCAACGCATTCCGAATCGCGTCCGCAGAGAAGGGCGGGGTGAGAACTGTATCAATCTCCCTAAAGGCTCGCTCGAATTGTGGGTCAGACGCTGCAGACAACGGTTGGAAACAAATCCGCGAGAAAAGAGGGTCGGCATAATGGGCGGAGAACCTCAACGACATAGAGGCTCGGGTCAAATAACATAGTACGTGTTTGCTCATTATATATTGCCAAATGAAGTATGAAATCCGGCGAAGTCAGTTGGAAGTGATTGTCCCGATTTTCCATTCTGTCACTCAAGCGCTCACACGCATGATCAAATGCTGGTGATGTTGTGCAAGTTGAGAGTTATACTATGCGTGCACAGGGACATGATACACAGGCGCAGAGATATGGCACGCCAGCAAGGCCACCGCTAGGCATCGGCCTTTTCCGGGCCCCCAGCCACAGGAGCAGCGCAGCAACGAGGCTGCTTGCTCCCCTCCCTTTGCCCGTTCCTACTAACTGTCACCCAAGTCATCCCCTCACGTACAACACCAAAGATGTCAAAGAGAAGCCGCAAGATTGAAGCCATATCGCCCGGGGAAGGCACGGTAGGCGGATCGACGTGATAGCGACGAGGATGTGATCTGATGTCGTTCCAGCGTTCTCCTTAAGCAGCCGCCCCTGCCTCTAGGGCAGCGAGAGTCCTCACGAAAGGAAAAGGCGTATTCAAGCGCATGTTTCGCCGTGGTATTGATAAGGAGGTATGTCGATTTTTCGCCGACTGTCTGCTCGAAGGATCATGTATCTTGACCAGGCTAAGGAACCTGCTGGAATCGAAATTGTCAGACAACACGAAAGCGAAGAGGTATGATAATTATCTACCCGTCCGCGAGCTGGATCTGAAGGATCCACACGCAACGAACCACAATCAGCCCATAGCGGCGGGCCTTGAAAACGTTCCGGCCGTCGTATCTCACCCTTCCACTGTCGGGACTGGTCCTCACGACGTAGCTACTACCCATGAGGTAGGTGCACATGCCGCCGTATATAATGCCGACAGTCACGGATTCCACCAGGTGCCAGAAAATGTTCAGCCTGTTCAACCCATTGTCAAGGTTATTCGAGGCGCAGAGAAGAAAATATCGGCTGTCGAGTCCATTCCTGGTCCAGTAGAAGCTGCTGTTAATCTAATCGTACCTGCAAACACTGCGATAGCCCAGTTAGACACTATCGACGCTACATATCTTCAACCCCTTCACGCTTTCAATGAGGTCGTTACTGGCTAACGTATGTCTTTCTAATTGATGACGGTCAAGTCTTGACTGACCATGGTACATAGATCCATCCATACGCTAGCATGGCGTTGAGTGCGTTGACTACGGCCTCAAATGTATGCATTCTTCATCCTCGTTGTCCTCCATTAACGAGATTCTGGGCAGCTGATTCTATCGCAAGCGAACCTGGATGCGTCTATTAGGGACCTCATTACCAGAATCAAACGAACCTACGAGCGCATCCTGGACAACACATCTTCGTCGAAGATTAATGCAATGAAAGATGTGCTAGCAGAGATTGCCCAGGTCGTGCAGGAGTGTGCGCAGTTCATCGCGAAGTACTCGGAAACCAAAAGTTTCTGTACGTCAATTACTTTTGTACTCTCATACTCTCATGAGACCCTGCTCTTTTCATAGGGCGTCGACTCGGAAAGAATGTTCTTTCTGATACAGCCAGCAAAGTCGCCAACTACAACTCGAAGCTAGATAAGTTGATGCAAGAGCTACGAGATCAGGCACTTCTCACTGTCCAATATGACGTGCAACAGACCCGGGAAACCCTTAGTTTGGACTCCTTGGCTTACGCGGGCGGCGTGGGATTGATCAAGGCCAAGAAGTGCCTAGATGGCACGAGAACGGACGTCCTGAACGAAGTTGTTGACTGGGTCAATAGCACAGACGCTGCCGCACCACGTATCTACTGGCTTTACGGACAAGCTGGCAAGGGCAAATCTGCCATTGCCCATACGATTGCCCTACAGGCTCAGAATCTTGGTGTGCTGGGATCGTGCTTCTGTTTCAGTCGCGGTAGACAACACGAAGGACTTCATATGAAACTGTTCCCGACCATCGTACGTGACCTCGCTGATCGCGACCTCTGCCTCCGACCGCTTTTGGCTAAGGTGATTACCAACAACCGCTCGTTGAGGGAGACGGCAGACATCGCGGAGCAGTGGCAGAAATTTATCGTTGAACCACTTTCTCGTTTGGGAGGTTCCTCCACTGGAAATGTCGTGTTGGTCATTGATGCTTTAGACGAGAGTGGTGCGGAGGCTACGAGGGCGGCTTTTCTTGAGGTCCTTGTTGCATGCGATGCAGAACTTCCCGCAAACATCCGGATTCCTTTGACTTCTCGGGCCCTCATGGACATTGGAGAAGTGTTGAACACTGCTGGCCATGTCCAAGCTAGGTCACTCGATGACATCGATGCCGAGTTGACCATACGTGATATATGTCTCTATATTTCTACCCGGTTGAAGAGTCTCGGTGACACTTTCTCCGACGAGAACTTGCAACAACTGGCCGCGAAATCAGATGGTGTGTTCGAATGGGCACGTCTCGCATGCGACTTCATTTCCCAGAGAATCGAGACCATTGCACAGAGGCGCTTGCAGGAGATCATGTCTCATGCCCCCGGTGATGGAAGGACCCTCCTGGACGCAATCATCAGCAAAGTTACAAAGCATCTACGTTTGTCTGACACGGTCTGCGCCAGATGGCCAGACACGTCAGACAGCGTAGATGTCTGACTTGACCGCTTAATAATATCAAGGGTCATCTGACATGTCTGACCCTGTCTGACCCGTCTGACGGTGACTGCGTGATTCGGCAAGGATGCGTCAGATTGTCAGACCATGCCCAGATGCATCAGACTGTGCTCAGATCGCCAGACTGTCCAATCCAAGTCAGATCCTACTAAACATGACTGTAATAATCATGGGCCACTGT
>Ga0307518_10000775_pt1 | contig 23923 bp, 11 predicted proteins | sample 25_EM_MG_FD_203889 | JGI IMG/M metagenome (GOLD analysis project Ga0307518, IMG submission 203889) | Populus trichocarpa ectomycorrhiza microbial communities from riparian zone in the Pacific Northwest, United States - 25_EM | ecosystem: Host-associated > Plants > Roots > Unclassified | place...
TTTAGATCTATAAAATCAAATAATATTGATTTTATTTAAGATCTAAAATATATGGGAGATGCGAGGAAGGGGGGCCCATTGAAGAAAGCAATACGTTCCTAAAAAATACTCGCGTAGCTAAAGGGGGCTGAGTCGAGTTTGACATTCACCGTCTTCAGGTGTTTGAGATGGTGCATCTCAATTCGGGAGGTACTTCCGCAACTGGCACAGCATTGTCCCAAGGCAGTGATAGTGGATACTTTTCAGTCCTTGATCAGAAGAGGGTCCTTAGAGCGTTCCGTACCTTTGAAGTTCATTAAGTTCTTACGGAGGGGAGGGCACTCAAAGGATAGTTCGACTGTAGAACCATCTCGCTTGTAGATCAGTATGTAAACTGTGGGTCCATATTTGGCGAGGCATTCACGATACCCAATATTTTCTTTCCTCTGGATCGTTCTTTGCAGACTAGAAAGGAGGAGGAAGTAGATATAGCGTAAGGTGTAGATATTATCCACAAAGCTGTAATAGTTTAGTAAACCAAGGAGGATTGAACGGAACCGAAGTATTAGGTCCTTAAGAGGAAAGGCGGTGAACTTTCCAACTCCAATGGGAATCGGGCCCTTAGGGCCAGATTTCCAGAAGCCTTTCTCTTTTAGGCGCTTAGCTAGGATTTTGAGAGGTGCACCCATTCAGATTTGACCAGCAGCCTTCGGTTTGCGCAGGGGTCCGTTGACTGGGGCAATTCGTTTGATAAGAGTCCCTAGAAATTTCACTCTACACTAGAGTATTAGTGATGAGGGTTTTCTCTTCAGATAGTGTCAACTTGAGTGAGTCGAGGAAGAGGGCAATGTCTGACTTCAGGTTGGTAGCCAGGGATTTAGGGCCCCAGACTCCTACCAATCAGTCATCAGCATAGCGAACGTATTTTAACCGACTGTATCTAGGATTAGGGATGGAGGATTTGGTTCGACTTCGATGTCAAAGGGCAGTAGTCAGAGCTGGACGGTCACCCTTTTTTTTTGCCCAGCGAAGCAGCCCCCCACTTTTCGTTTTCACGTTTTCAATATATATATTGATATTTATTGTATAAATACATAATATATATATTGAAAACTATAAATATATATATATATTTATGGAAAAGAAGGGGGAAAGGGGGGCAAAAGAGGCAGCTCTTCAAGGGGACCTTAGAGTTCCAGCGCGTGTATTGGGGATTGACTAGGGTGACGGGTTCACCATTGCTGAAGTCAATCCGTTCACGTATCCGGGCCTCCATGTAGATGTCGAACTCATGTAAAATCAAGTTAGATAGTAAAGGAGAGATTATACCACCTTGTGGGACTCCCATTTCATCATTTTTTACTTTTTATATATATATAAAAAGAAAAAAAAAATAAGCAATATATTTCCGTTTTTTCTTGACAAATTCAATATACCCGGCCTTGACCATTTTCCTTCCCAGCGAAGCAGCCCTATTTCATTTTTTTTTTACTTTTTATATATATATATATATATATATATATAAAAAAAAAGCTCGGCCAGCTTCGCAGGCCAAGTTCCTAGCAAAAGCAAAAAAAATCTGTCTTTTGCTACCCTTTTCCTTTTTCTTTTTACATGTAAAAAGAAAAAGAGAAAAATGGGGGGGACTCTCAAGAGAGATTGAAGAGGCGTCTCTCCAAACAGTGCTTTTCCAGCAGTTGTTCAAGGACGTGGTGATCGATACAGTCGAAGAAACTTTTGATATCGCCTTCGATTATTCAGGGAACGCCCGTTCAGGAGCGGACTTTTTTTAGAGCAGTGTGACAGCCGCGATTGGGACGAAAGCCATGTGAGGAGTCTAGGAATTTGGGTTCAAGAATCGTTTCCAGTACCATATTCTCCTCTCCCCCCTAACGAAGTGTCTCATTACTTTTTATATATATATATAAAAAGATGGAGCAGCTTCGCAGGGGGAGGGGGCGGCTTGTTGAATGATCTTGTCGCGAGGCGAAGAAATCCCTACCCCCCCTTCCCCGGCCCCCCCTAACGAAGTGTCCCCTAACGAAGTGTCTCATTACTTTTTATATATATATATAAAAAGATAGATGGGGGCTGCTTCTAGCTTCGCGTAAGGGAAAAAGTGATCCCCCCTCTAACACTGTGTTAGGGGGGAAGGGGGGAGGGGGGAAAGGGCGACGCTTTCCATTCGCTTTGGGGATATAAACGCGACGACCAGGTTTAGGCTTGTAGCTTTCGTACCGTAGCCTTTCAGAGGTTTTTTAAAATCATTCTTCAGAGATTCCATCGAGAGTTTCTCGAGAGGAACCTCTGACCATGTTTCCGGGTTTGGATTTGATGGTTTCGTATGCAAGCTTCAAGACTCTTACACTGGTGAGAGTCTCAAAGACATTGGTATAACGTCCATCAGGTCCTTGACGGAGAAGTGAGAGGATAATTTCTACGCGAAGCTAGTAAGTTTTTTTTCTTTCATATATTTATTTTTGGCGCTATCGCTTGTCCTGCGTTTTGGTCTCTCCTGCACAGTCTTTTTTTTCCTCAAGAGATTCCCTGGTCTCCAGCTTCGGGAGTCTACTTCCACCCACTCACACCGGCCTCTCATGCCTGATGTGTAAGCCCATCTGGTTCTTGCCACTTATAAATGGTTGGGTGGGATTCCTTTCAGCTCGCACCTAAGAGTAAGAAGATCTCCGCATCCAAGCCACTCCATTCGATACATGGCTTTAGTAGCATAGCTACAGTGGAGAGGTACCTGATAAGTCAGCTCATTCTTAGTTCCAGCTCGCATCCCCTTATCCCCCCTGCGAAAGATGGGGCTAAAAAACCCCCTGCGAAGCTGCTCTTCTCCCCCACACGTGGGGGGTAAGGGGGCCGGGGGAGTGATGGGGGGGAAAAGAAGAGAGTTAACTATTTCCCCCCCAGGCTGTGGCTACCTAACGCCCGAAGTGTTAGACATTCTTGTTACTATACTTGGAAAGTCAGGGGCTGATAGAAGCACTTGTCAGAACCATATGGTTCGAATGTACGGATTGCGCATCCAAAAGGTATCTACACACTACCTGGTTCGCTTATGGTTACAGGCGTGGACGTCTTTCTTGATTAACGCTTCAGAATTTTGTTACATCTTCTATCCTTCGCTTGGGGTTCAGGAGCCCAGCAGACAAGTGATCAAGAGGGTAGAAGATCATCCCGGACTTGCTAAGGTAATTCCGACCCTAGGAACCGTCATATCAGTTAGTAACTGGATGGTATTAAAGATAGGCATTGTAGGAGAGTTAGTGGTAAATTGCAGTCAACTTTAGTGAGAGCTGGACGTTTTCTAGACACGTTAAGCAGTGTCGGGCAAGAGTACCGTTAGACGGCGCACATCCTGATCCTATAATACCAAGTAATTTTTGGGCTAAAGCCTCATTTTTCAAACCAAAAGTTATACAGAATCTGGGATTATGAGTCTTTTTACCGCCCTGTTTTTGAATTCATATATGACCATCGCCCTCGAATAACCCAGCTAAATATGAGCTGAATACACTTTTGCTATTGACTATAGGGAAGATTGATTTATTACTACTTTTTATTGCTGAAAAGGTTCTCTTTTGAATATGATAACTACCAAACTTTTTATGATTAACTTTAGTAATAGTTTTACGGGATTTTTTAATTAATCCTACACCCCCTGCCCCCCACGCGTGGGGGGAGAGGCGGATTGTATTTAATAAAACAGGTGTAATGTTGCATAAGTAGTCTATAAAATAAATACAAATAGTATCTATGAAACAAGCTTTTAATTTTTTCTCTAGGAGGCCCAGTTCTTTTGCCATGTCTGGACCCCCCACTAGTAATGGTAATAAGAAGTTCATTTAACATATAATTTTTCAATTATATCTGGACTATCTCTTGAAGTTAAATTACCAACGGGTAGTGAGTCCCCGCAGGTAAAGGTTTCCCCCCCTAACGTAGTGTACCCCCGCATCTCTTCTCCCCCCACACGTGGGGGTAAGGGGGGCGATGTAATGCTTCATTCATAAATGAATTGGGGGTAGAAAGGGGGAAACCTTTACTAATTTAATCTTCCGCTACGTATAGTCTCTGAAGATCCTACGTTATCATTTGTTCCTTTTTTTCTCAACTTCCCCCGCTCTTTTTACAATATATATACATCTATAATGTATATATATAAGTCAAAATTTTTTATATATATGTATATAAAAAAACGGGGGCTGCTTCGCTGGGGAAGAAGAGGCTGCTTATAATATATATATACTACACAGCCTCTAGTGATCACTCAGTATTTATATACTTATGATACAAATTTAAGAAGAGTGATAAAATAACAAAAAAATAATTTGGTTTCTTGCGGATTATCTATATATAAGAACCTTTACAAGTATTAATTATTTACTTTAATTTTTAGACCATAGTACGCTTAGCTTAGTTAAGCTTTCCACAGTTCTATAAAGTAACTTTAAGACCTTCCCGCATATAGTAGCGTAATAAGGTAAACTTCTCAGTTTACCACGGCAACTTCCATTTTTTTTTGTTTTTTAAGTCATTAAGAGAATATTCATGTTAAATCTATAAAATTATTCAATATAAGAATGTTTTAAATGTTTTCAAGTAAAAGTCGTTCTAGTTTTATTAAAATCTTTACGCTTCCTGCTAGCGATTTCTCAGATACCACCTGGTACATTATTATTACCCTTTTCTTTAATAAAATCAATTATTTCAGATCAGTCTAAATAATCCAGAAATTGTTGGGTAAGGACCCCCCTTCTATACAGGATTTCTCCTAGGGCACAGGGTGACACCCCGGACTTTTTGACACAGCAGTGTCTAACCCCTAGAAGGTCAGTGAACTCCCCACCGAACCGTACGTGCAGCTTTCACTGCATACGGCTCTCCCCCTATCCGCTTATACAAGATCAGTGTAGACTAACAAAGAGTTACGGGACATCGGATCCGGACTTCCGGTGCACGATCCCGAGTTTATTCTCTGTCAGACTGAATCATTTCGGATTCAAAAGTTTTAGTGATGGTAGAGGTGCCGCTCAGAGGGTCGAGGGAAGTTTCCTCTTGATTCTGGGCAGGGAGCCATCCCTTTCCAGAGAAGGTGGAAGTCTTTGTCTTAGTGCGGAACTATTCTTTCCTACATTAAGTCCGACCGTGCAGTGGTTACTTGCCATCTCGGAAAGCAGTTTATGCTCTCACAAGGACAGGCTGACCCCCTTCCTGTGTCAACTCCGGGTTCGGTGGCCTTTTGACGTCATCTCAGCTCCGGGATCGGTGGTCTTTTCATCAGTACTACGAGGTCTCCGTACCCCATTATTTTTTGGCGAAAGCAAAATTTCGTTGTTAAATTCCTATTATAATGGAGGCATCCCGAATTCTATCTCATTAGTCTTAACCCATTTAGGTAGATTTGCTTTCGCTATACTTTCGACATCTTCGCCGAGGGGGGCGACTTCGTTCATTACACGGGACGCTCCAAAAATCCCGGGTGAGCCGCCAAAGAACAAGTGCTGGACTGTTCCTTAAGTTACTAAACCAACCCCGTATCTGTCTTCGTCTACCTTGTGGGAACTAGCTCGCACATAAGTAGTCTTAGCTTCGGCCTATCCAGCCATAGGTCCCGCTTTGTGCTTTTCAGACATGCTACACTCCCCTCCCCATTACTGGGTTTGCAAGGTCTAGGGTGACGCCCTTTATAACCGAGGATAAGTCTGATGCTTTATAGATTGGTCGATGGTAAGGAGGCGTATGCAAGCCTCTTCCGGGTTTGTCCGAAGGCAAAGACCGGGTAGATTTTCCTCGTATCCCCCAGAAACGTATTCCTGGGCTCTCAGGAGAGTATCTAATTCTGTGCTGTAGAATATCAGCGGCAGTTAAAAAAGTTTAGTTAGTTAGTTAGTTAGTTAGTTAGTTAGTTAATTCCATTTGGCTTCTCCCTGTCACTTGATACTGTTGAAGTACTTTAGGGACATTCCAGCGTATTCACCTTTGTGGACTTTTCAGTGACAAGGTCTGCAGAGAGACACTTGTTTACGATTAATCCGTGCCATGGCCTTTCCGAAGGAGTCCAGGTGGGCATTCATGGTTTTTAGGTGTTTTAGGTGGTGCATTTCGATATTTAGGCGAGAGCCACAGTTCGAGCAGCATTGGCCAAGGGCAGTTAAGGTGGAGACTCTCCAGTCTTTTATCCTTGTAGGATCTTCAGACGAAGACCCTTGGAAGTTCATAGGATGACGCACTAATCTAGGAGGCGGAAAGTCTAGGTGGACTAGTTGACCATCACGCTTCCTAATAGAGATCGTGGTGTTGGGTCCGTATAAGTCTAGGCATTCACGTCTCCCTATGTCAAATTTCCGACAGATGGTGCTTTTGAGTGAACCACTAAGTAGGAAGTAGATATACATTAGTGAGGTAATGTTGTCAGCGAAGCTATAATAGTTAAGAAAACCCCGGAGGATAGTGCGAAACCGAAGGATAAGGTCCTTAATGGGGAAGGGGAGGAGGATGGTTACTCCTTTTGAGACTGGCCGTCCAGTGGAAGAGAGCTTTCAGAAGCCTCTCTCTCTAAGGCGTTGAGTGAGAAGCCGTATAGGGGCAGTCATCCTGATCTTCCCAGCTGAAGAGGGACAACCGAGTGGAGTCTTGATAGGTGCTATTCGCTGGATATGGGTACCCAGGAACTTTACTTTTCTTTCCCGAGTGTTAGTAATTAGAGTCTTCTCCTCAGAAAGAGTCAGATTGAGCGATTGAAGAAAGACAGCGATATCCGAACAGAGTGCACGGGCAAGGGATCTAGGGCCTCAAACGCCGACAAGTCAGTCATCTGCATATCGCACATACTCGATTCTCGTCACAGATGGATTAGGGAAGTGTGAGCGATAATGACGACGGACTTTCTTGGCGAGGGATAGCTCATCGGAGGCTCCAGCTTCCCTACATTTCTTTATCAAGTTAGTGAGACTCCTGTATTTGGGGTTCAAAATACGTGTAGGTAGGCCACGAGAGGATTCCGAGGCTTGCGACTGACGGTGTGCCATATAAAGATCAAGTTCATGGAGGAAAAGGTTAGAAAGTAGAGGGGAGATGATTCCACCCTGAGGGACACCCACATTGGAGTGAACAAAAGTTCTTTTTTTCTTACTAAATTCAACATAACCGGCTTTAACTATCTTTCAGAAGAAGTTAAAAAGCCGAATTTCGGCGAAGTGTTTCTTTAGTAAACCAGCCAGTATATGGTGGTCAATGGAGTCAAAGAAACTCTTAATATCACCTTCAATGATTCATGGGACCCCAGTCCAGGATTTCACTCTACGTAGGGCAGTGTGGCATCCACGGAAAGGACGGAAGCCATGGGAAGAGTCAAGAAACTTGGGTTCCAAGACAGATTCCATGACCATATTCATTGCCTGCTGTATGATCTTGTCTCTAGGCGAAGCAATACCCAGCGGACGAAGCTTTCCATTCGCCTTAGGGATGTAGACTCTCCGGTTAGGATTAATTTTGTAACGTTCAGCGCGAAGAGCTTTAGAGGTTTTTTCAAATCATACAGTGGTGATTCCGTCCAAGGTTTGATTGGTAACACCACGAACCATATTCCCCGGTTTGGACTTGATGGTCTCGTAGGCTAATCTAAGAATTTGAGGTGAACTCATGACTTCGAAGACATTGTTTACTTTACCATCAGGGTCAGTGCGAAGCATGGAGAGTATGATTTCGGCGGGGGTCGGTCTTTTAGCGTCAGTGGGGGATTTCTGTGCTTGTTCAGGGCCAGTTTCCGTTTCGGCCTTGAGACGGGCCACCAGGCGAAGGGAGGGTTTAAAATCAAGGAGTATGAGATGGGGATTAACCAAACGATTGGATATTGAATCCTTTATTTGACAAGTAAGATTTCATATTTCATCATGAGTTATTTGAACACGGGATACCAGCTCACCAGTTTTCCTACGGTCTAAGTGTTGGACCGTAGCAAGGTGAATGGCGTAAACTAGTGTCCGAGTGTTTCAGCTACATTTTCTGGCAGTGGCAGTGAGAGTTGAGAGGTCCGTATTTGGTGAAAAGATGTGTTTTTTGGTGAAAATATGCGTTTTTTTTATGTTAATTGTTTAATGGAAGATTTCAGACTCTTTTAGATCTATAACCAAGAATACCAACTCACTTATCGTACGAGAGGAAGCTACGCCACGTCTCCTATCACCCTCGCAAATCAGGGAAACACAGTTGTCTGTTGTGGACCCGGGGAGAGGTTGCGCACGTGGGGAGAAAACGCAAGGATAAAAAGGACCCTCCTTGGTCAGACGTCAGACCCGCTATGTTTGTGATTTCCAATTCAGAGGCCGATTAGAGGAAAGTCCCAAACACATATTCAATGGGTGAGCCGGATTCGCGATTCATTGCAAAAAGGGGTGTCAACGGGCTTGCCCAGGTATTCTAACCCCAGGGGACCGTCCCACTGTTTGGTGGGGCTAGTTTGATTGTTACTTTTTTTTTTATTAGTTGGAGGATTGCGAGGCACATTACCAAGGAGAACGATTTCTAGGCATAATTAAAATGCCGGGCTAGATGAGATATTAGACGGCGCACTAGAGCTTAGTAAAGGGTATCTATCTAAATACTCCCTCATTATATCTAAACTTTTTTGACTAGAAGCAGTGACTATAAAACTATTATAAATTCTATCCTTAACTTTTCGTTCTCTGCTATTTAGATTTACATCCAAGTATGTAGCAATTTTAATCATAATGAAATAGTAAGACGAATTCATATTTCCTAATGAACGCCCAGTTGACTTCTCCAATATTTCCCTAGCATTAGTATCTAAATCATTAACATCTAAATCATTAGTCTTATGATATGACTGTCTAATCTCTAGTCTCATATAAGGAACTACTTTATCTAAATGTTTCTTAGTTCTCTTACTTAAACTTATTGAGAAATTTCCGTCAGTATCTATAAACCCAGCTAATCAAGCATTACTGTCTATGGCAGAATTATCTAAGCTTTTTTTTGTCAAAGGATGGATATTAGAAAGGATATCTCTTGTTGCAGGTAACTTTGATTCCTTATTAATTTCAATATAATTATTAAATCAATCAATTACTCTACACAAAGCTTCATGTTTAGGTGTCCTCATAAATCCGTTTATGAGCTTAGTCATATTAAAAACACCCAATGTATCCTGGATTTGTCATAATACATAACCTCTTTCAGGCTTGTCATAAACTTTTCCACATCCTGTCAATTGACATAAATAATTAGCTAAAGGTAAATCCGCTCGTTTAAATACAATTAAAAACTTAGGTCTATACTTTTGTGACTTACTATTAGAGTCATGTACAGCTATTGAACCGTCTCCTTCAACTAATCCAGCTAGATATGCAGAAAGATTAGAATTACGCTTAGTTTCATTATGGTTCGCTCCTTCATAAACTGAAGCAAATCCGCGAATATTTTTAAACGGATAGCAAAGAAGTGAATAATTAAAAACATACCAAATAAACTCAAAGACGCCAAAAAATGTACGGATACCACTAGAGATGGAATCTCGCTCGCGCGAAAATCCCCTCAAGGAACCGCACGTGCCAGTTACCCGGCATACGGCTCGACGTAGAAACACGGTTTTGAACTAGTACCGAATGTAATAACCTCTGTACTACTTCATTGCCGCGGCTATAACCTACTCTAGTTGGTAGGCAGGTTTTAAGGGTATTTTCCTAACTCCTCCAAAAGATGTTCCCCTTCCAGTCGTATTCAAGTGACTTGGTGACACAAGTCCCTTTTAGGCCCAGATCCGGCCTTTACCCTTCCTCTTCTTTGCGTTGTCCCCAGTACGAGCCCCTGGGCGAGCTAACAACTCAGTCTTATTTCGTTAACCCCAGTACGACCAGCTGGCGCGATTCATAATTACTCTAAGGTTTCGCCGATTTGGATTGGGTAAGTCGAATCTGTCTGATTTCGTCCTGGGTATCAGTCGTGCCTCAGTTTTACCTTTGGCGCCCTTAGTCTCGCGCAGCAAGTTTTTATAATATAAATAATATATATATATATATATATATAATTATTTATAATAAAAACTATTTTTTCTTTTTATATATATATATATAAAAAGTAAAAATGATCAGCTCCGCTAGAAAAATATATATATATATATATATTTTTTACTAGCGGAGCTGATCATCATATATATTAATATTTACAATATATAATATATATAATGAAAACTACTTCTGGCTTCTTCTTTTGATTTTCCGGTTAGTGATCTTTCCGGTGGTGTTGTCAATGACATCACGAATGTAGCAATTGTAGGTTCTTGATATCCATGCGAGGACCTTTCTTCGCTATTGGTTGTTTGTGATGTATGTGTATGTTCCCCTCTATCATTTGATCAGGAGTGATTGGCAGTGTACAGGTTTCGCATAAGCCTTTTTGCTTTTTCAACAGTTTATCTTTGAAGGGTGCATGATCACTGTGGGCTAGAAAGCTGACATTTGTTTGATACTCAACTAACTCCATGTACTTGTTATCATAAGCGTGTATGGTAGTCAAGGCTTTACTTAAATCGTATTTAAAGGCAGCTACGATTTTACATGTGTTTAGAGGATCCACCAAATATATCCTTTTTCCTTCTTGTTTACCTTTGTCTTTAAATCTTGACTCGTTCAAGGTCATTCCTCGGAATGTTCACTTCCGTCCCTTGAATCTCTTACTTTTGACTTCCTCTCCTTGTTCCGTCTCGCCCGTAAAGTAAGATTGAGCTATAGATACTTTTCCTCATCTCGGGTGTTTCTTTTGGGCTCATCGTCAAGCAAATCTGTATATGGCTTGTCTTACAATATCCCTGTAATATGAGGAGTTTCCTAAGTTATAGTAGTTGGCTCATCCTCTGATTATAGGGTTCAAGATACTTATGAGCTCATAAGCCGTTAAATTGCTTGACTTCCTAAAGATTTCCCGAAGTTTTAATATGATCCCAGATACTTTCTTCTTGTTCGGATACATGGCAATTGCGGATTGATCGCTATGACGGTATACCATCGCACGATCATGTCTTCATTTACTTTGGTATTGGAAGGTGTATCCCAGAAAATTCAGTACGCTTTTGGGCTGAGATAAGGTTAGTAAGGTGGTTTTCTCTGCTGACAGATGTAGTCCTCTTTCTATTAAGTAGTCCTCTACCGCTGGCTTTACATATTTTTCCAATAAGTGTTTGCTACGAGCGAGTATTACGAAGTCGTCTGCAAATCTAATTACCTGTAGATTTGTGGCAATCCGAGTCTTCGTTCCGTCTCTGTATTTTATTACTATTCTTCTTTCTTTGCTCCGAGTGAGAGAAAGAATAGAATCATATACTGCTTTCTCCAATCCGTTGAGAGTGAAGTTGGCCAGAGTGGGACTTATGATCCCTCCCTGCGGAGTTCCCGTATCAGTCGGGAGATATTTCCCTAGGTAAATTGCACCTGCTTTCAACCAGGCTTCTAGTATTTCTTTGTGTTGAGGTGGAAGTCATATGTTCTTTAGCAGTCATTCATGGCTAATGTTATCGAATAATCCTTTGATGTCTGCGTCAAGTATCCATTTGTTTTCCTTTCCTCTTTCCATTAAGCCAGCATTCTGTAGTTGTCTTCTTAACGTTCCTAAGGCGTTCTTTGCAGTACGGAAACGCCGGTAACCATAACTATGTATGTCACTGTTGTAGGGTAAGGACCCCCTTGATTAATTCTTTACATCGAAAAAAGGCTGTGGGCCCCTCAAGGTAAGTGAACTCCCCTCCGAACCGTACGTGCACCTTTCAGCGCATACGGCTCTCCCCCTGTCTGCCTATATAAAACAGTATAGTCAATCGATAATCCTGATATCGTTGACTGGGCCATTTCTGGCACAAAGGCCTTAGTGCTGATAGGGATGACCTTTAAGAGGGTATACCTGGGATTCAGGTATCGCGAATCATGTCAGTCGTAGCCGGCTCCTCTTGAACAGGATCCAGCGCCCCCGACTAAGGTGATTTCGCAATATCGAATTGACCAAGTATCCTTGCAAAACTCATTTTCCAGCTCGGAGGGCAGGGCCCCACTAAGACAGGCTGGCTCCCTTTCCTGGTCAACTCCGAGATCGGTGGCCTATTGGTCCAGCAGACCTCAGCTCCGTGATCGGTGGTCTATTCTTTGGTACTATGGAGCCTCCGTACCCCTAGGCATACTTTCACCATCGCGTCTCCAAGCAGACCGGGATTTTAACGCGGGTTAATCATAAACATTAGGTGGCATCCCGAATTCCAATATTCTAGTCCTCATCTCATTTAGGTAGATTTGCTTTCGCTGTGTTTACGGTTTTCTTCTCCGTGGGGGAAGCTTCGTTCGTTGTACAGGACGAACCAAAAACCCTGTACTAGCTTCCATGGGCACCGGAGCAGATCAGTCCCATAAGTGTAGTGGCCAACCCCGCACCTGTTTTCTTCTACCATGTGAGACATAGCTCGCGCAAGAGACGTTGTTCGCTTCGGTCCTTCTGCTTTAGGATCCCGCTCCGCGCTTTTCAGACATGCTACACTCCCCTCCCCATTACTGGGTCTTCGAGGTCATAAGGTAACGAGCCTTTTAAGACCAAGGATAAGTCTGATGCTTTACAGATTTTCTGTGTTTATCGGGGCAACGTAGGTTTTTAGCAAGAGTCAAGGCAAGATAGACCTACAGCCCTTCCGTTATTGTTATAACGGCAGAAATACTCGGATTTTCTTAGGTGGTTCTATAGGTGTTAGACCGACCTTATAGATCCTGTTTCCGTGGAAAGTCGGTGAACAGGCATACATATAGTAAACAGTAATTGCTGCAACTGAAGAGTAATAAAAAAGTAGAGAGGCTAAAGATGGGTGAAGGGAGATGGGTAGCAGGCTGAGTTATGCTCATTTCGCTTCCCCAGTTCATTGTACAGTTTTGAAATGGCGTAGGGACATTCCTACGTATTCCCCCCTTTGTGCACCTTCATGTGACATGGTTTACAGAGGGGCACTTGTTTACGATTTATAGATGCCATCATTTTACCAAATGTGTCTAATTTAGCATTCATCGTTTTCAAATGTTTAAGGTGGTGCATTTCAACATCCACCGTAGAAGCGCAGTTTGCACAGCATTGTCCTAGAGCGGAGAGAGTAGATACCTTCCAGTCTTTGCGAGTTAATGGATCCACTTCAGGTTCACCAGCGAAATTTCATCGCATTGTGACGAGTGGTGGGCAAGCAAAATTCAGTTCTACCCACTTCATGTCTTTTTTTCTTAGAATGTAGATTGATATTTTGGGACCATAAATTGAGTAGAATGTCTGTAGGCCAATGTTTAATTTTCGGCAGATAGTGTTCCGTAGAGATCCATGTAGTAGATAATAGATGTAAGCCAGAGATCCTCTGTTGTCCACAAAGGAGTAGAAATTTAATAGCCCATTAAGGATTGCTCTAAATCGATGAATCAATTCTTTTATAGGTCATCCAATTCAGTTTGTGATCCCAAGGGCTTTGGGCCCGGTTTTCCCAGGTTTTCAAAAGCCTTTGGTGCGAAGACGGTCAGCAAGTATTTTGAGAGGAGCTTTCATCCGTATATTACCAGCTGTCGTAGGGTGAGAGAGGCGTCCCCTGGTAGGTGTCAATTTATATATCAGAGTACCGAGGAATTTAACTACACCTCTACGTGTGTTGGTAATCAGGGTCTTCTCCTCTGAGAGAGTAAGCTTCAAAGATTGTAGGAAGAGGGCGATTTCGGATTTGAGGACTGTCGCCTGAGCTTTAGTGCCTCATATCCCAATAAGTCAGTCGTCGGCATATCGGACATATTCAATTCGAGTAAATTTCGGGTTGGGGAGTTCATACCGAGTTTTATTACGAAGTCTTCGTGCCTCGCGGAGAAGGTCAGGTAAGGCGTTATCCTTACACTTTCTTATGATTGTGGACAGGTTAGTGTATTTCTTATTAACAATCATCGGTTTTTGGTTTATTGACGATGTTTGGAATTCGAGTTTACGCTTTTCCATGTATAGATCAAATTCATGTAGGATGACATTAGAGAGAAGAGGAGAAAGGATTCCACCTTGAGGGACCCCCATATTGGAGGCGATAAATTTCTGCTTCTTTTTGTCGTATTCGATGTATCCAGCTTTGACAAATTTCCAATACGAGGTTAAATAGGGGGTGACGTTCAGCGAAATGTTTGCTAAGGAGATTTGCAAGGATATGGTGATCAATCGAATCGAAGAAACTCTTTATATCACCTTCAATGATTCAAGGTACTCCTCGTCAGTTTCTGACTTTACGGAGAGCGGAGTGACAACCACGAGAGTGACGGAATCCATGGGAAGAGTCGAGAAATTTCGGCTCCAAGATAGTCTCCATAACCATATTCTCCTCTCCCCCCCTAACGAAGTGTCTCATTACTTTTTATATATATATATAAAAAGATGGAGCAGCTTCGCAGGGGGGAGGGGGCGGCTTGTTGAATGATTTTGTCCCTGGGCGATGCTATACCTAGAGGACGTCGTTTTCCATTTGCTTTAGGGATGTAAACTCGTCGGTTCGGTTTTAAGCGATAATGCTCTCTTAAAAGCGCCTTCGAGGTTTTTTAAAATCATTCAGGAGAGATACCATCAAGAGTTTCTGAGGTCGCGCCTCTGACCATGTTTCCAGGCTTGGACTTGATAGTTTCATACGCTAGCTTTAGTATCTGCACAGACGAGATAACTTCAAAAGCATTAGAGCATTTACCATCAGCGCTGAAGTGTAGTGAAGAAGTAATGATGTCCGCAGGAGACGGGTTTTTCTTTTTTACAATATATATAAGTAAAAATTTTTTTTATATATATATATAAAAAAACGGGAGGATTTTTGGAAGCCATTACACACTCAGTGATCTCTTTGTCAATGAGGTTTAACGTCTTGCCGATTCGCGTTAACCGAGCAGAGTAATTTCCTATAAGCCGGTTTTTTTCACGGACAATAAAGCTCTTGTTGCAGACGTGCTCACTCGGCTAAGGAGGAAGGATAGTGTGACTTTAGTTTACTGACGTTTAATTTTTTCATGTAATAAATTTATATGTAGGCGCTTACGCTTGTCCTGCGTCTTGGTCTCCCCTGCCTAAAGGGTCATATTCTGAGGGGGTTCCTCTGGTTCCAGCTTCAGGAGCATTTATTACAACCCCATTAACACGGACTCTTCAGTCTGGAGTGTTAATCCACATGGCACTGTCTCACTCACAGTGGTTGGGTTGTTACTTCTTCAGCGTGCTCCTAGGAATGAGAGGATTTCCGCGTCCAAGCCACTCCATTCGTTACATGGCTTTAGTAGCATAGCTACAGTGGATTGGTACCTGATGAGTCAACTCATTCCTAGTTCCTGCTCGCACCTTACAGGTAGGTTGACTATTTCCCCTGGGACTGTAGCTACCTAATGTCCCAAGTGTCTAACCTACTAGTTACTATACTTGTGAACAAAATAAGGCTCAGAACATGCTCAAGTCCGAGCTATAGGCTCGTTTGGGCGGGTGGTGCATCCAAGAAGTAACTACACACTACCTGGTTCGCTAATGTGACAGGCGTGGACGTCTTTCTTGATTTAACGTTTCAGAATTTTAGTTATCCCCCCAGATCTTCACTTGCGTATTAAGGAAATACACAGACTTGAGGTATGCAAAGAGGGGGGATCTGACCGGACTTGTCAAGGCTTTCCAACCCTGGGTGACCGTCGTAACGGTTAGCAACCGTACGGTATGATTTAGGTAAAGGAAGAAAGTTATATGTATTTTTTTCTATGAATGGTCTGAGTAATTGATGAACAACAGGAACGACTTCTGAGTCCATTTGGGGACCAAGCTAGGATATTGTTAGACGGCGCACTAGTTCGACTACAGGTTCTAATACTAGATTCAACAAGGATTGTAAGGCTCGGTCCTTTATGGTAGGAATTCCCAAAGGCCGCATCTTTCCATCTCCCCCCCTGTCCCCCCCAGACTTTCTTTCTTTGAAAGAAAGGTAGCCGGGGGGGAAGGAGGCTTTAGGGATTAGGACTCTTCTGACAGGGCTAGCCTTGTATGGTTTCTTGCTTCTCAAGATCTTCTTGAGCCATTCCACCAGTTCAATTTTTTGCTCTGCAGTGGTCTCCTTTGTTAATGTTTCATTATCAACTCCAGCTGTTCCGCTTCCCTTATTTTTCAGTAAATTGGCCACGGTCACTATACGAAAGGTGAGTGACTCGGCCAATAACTTTTGCATGTTCTGTACTTCTTTAGCTCCTGATCCATGTTCCTTAGCTTTCTTAGCAAGCTCTCGTTGCGCTTCAAATACTTCGTCGTTCATTCCAGCTAATTCTATTGAATTAGGTCATTTCAGACGGGGTTGTCCCTTGCTATCTTTATTATTTAAAGGGTCCTTGCTTGGTTCTTCCCTTTCAGTCTTCTTCGCAGAGGTGCTAAGCTTCCTACGCAATGCGGAATTTAGCCACACTTTCGTGTCACAGTCATGTCATCGTGGGAGTTGGGCTCCCAGTTTCAAGATGCTGTAGGCCATTGGCCCCTGCCGTTCATCTTTCGACCTTCCTTCCGTTCGATGTATTCCAGGATGAACCCAGCACAGGAGGATCATCGCTAGAAGAAATTCGTTGACTCATCTGTTATCCTTCGCATTACCGAAGGCATTCGCTTGGTCCGTTATCTTGCCCCCGTCCAAGCACTTCATGACTGACCTTACGGCTTTGCACATGAAATAGTCAGTGACGTTGATTCTCAAACCTGCGAATCAACCTTGATAACCTCCAATTGAGAGGTATTTTCCGGAGTGCCCGGGCTGAAATGTGGTGCTGATGTAACGGCAGTATATTACTGCTGTTAGGATGTTGGAAAGGAGCCTTCCTGTTCAGGAATTGGGTACTAGGTCGACATATCCGGCGCGGTCTTTAACGCAAGATACTAGTTTTTCTTCCCACCAACCCGGTACTAAGTTGGTTATCGCTGGTCCTGTTTTCATACAGAAGTTCGCTCTCGCTACTCCTCTCCTCATCTCTCATCTTAAGGAACGCTTACTCTTGTTTGTTTGTATGTACCAACAATTTCTTCTATTCACCCGGCCTTCTGACATCCCCTCGTTGGAGGATGCCATCCAGGATAATCCCGACCTCATAGTGTCGACTCAGTCAAGTAATTGCTTACTCACTCCACACTCGTCCCGTCGTAAAAAACCTCCGATTAAAGCAGGCATAACCATAAAGAATATCATTAAAATGGCGTGCGCTGTTATTACACTGTTGTAGAGTTGGTTATCCGATACATAGTTGGGTAAGGACCCCCCTCCTATTAAGGTGACTTCAAGGTCGGTATTCGTTCCCATTCAAGGTACAAGACTACTTTTACCAAGGACTTGTTCAGTCCTTAGGAGGTCAGTGACCTCCCCACCGAACCGTACGTGCACCTTTCAATGCATACGGCTCTCCCCCTGTAACATCCATAACGAAAGATTTAGTAGAAGAGCCCGGGGTTGGTTGGGTTTTCAATCGCAGTACAGTTAAGTTCCAATTCACCAATCATTAGCCTTATCTCACTTATTGCTAAGAGAGAAATAGAATGGATGTTGTTTGGCTAGTTAGACTAGGATAAAAAAAAGCTCAGTATAGGCGCCGGTTGGCTAGACAATAGAGCTATAGGCTCCATCGTTATATATTTTCTTGTATCTCAACCAGGACTCTTGTCCTCAATAACTTGTATACGTTTGTGAGCACCATATCTTCCTTATGATAGAGACTGGATTACTGTTTGCGAAGGTAACCGTTAAGCCCAAATACGTCCGATAGGGCACCCGAGATTCCATAGTAGCCACTCAGGCATAGCCCATGGAGGTGTTTCTGTGCAGCCGCCGGGGGGCAATTACTCACCTAGGGCGGTTATCGCGTAAGGGACTGTTATGCTTAACCGTCATTTCCAGTGCGAGCGATTGGGTTCAGCTACTGACCTGTTTCCAGGCCAAGGATTTTAAATAGAGGCCACGGATCAGAGGGAAAAAGAAAGCCAATTCAACCTAGACTCATACGAACATTTTTAGGGCCTTCATTTCTTTTCGGAGACCGAGCCATCGGACGAAACAGCGGCTATAGTGTTTGTAAGATAGTCTCGTCCAGGAGAACGGCGTTCTAATCCGTGCATACGTGGCTTACACTGTGTTACAGGCTGGTCCCCTTCCTGGTTAGCCCAGTACTACGAGACCTCCGTACACCTAGATGATGATCTAGGCGCATCCCGAATTCCACTTCATACGTCACGCTTTACGTTTAGGATGGTTTGCTTTCGCTACACGTTGTACGGATTTCTTCTCCGGTTATGCCCTCCTAGGTCCAGGATCAAGAGTCGTACAATAAAACTCTTGAGAAGAGGGAAGAGCTCCATTGAGTTGAGCGGTAGGAGTCCCGAAAGGTAACAAGTCACCAAGTTCGGTTGCCGTCACTACTGGGCCCAGCCTCATCTTGTATCTTTATGCTCCCCCGCCCTGTCCCGGCATCGTGTTCTTTCGTTCCATCCATGCGTAAATTAGCTCGCGTTGAGTTTTCTTTGCTTCCGGACACAAGAGGCCACGGCTCAAGCGCTTTTCAGACATGCTACACTCCCCTCCCGGTTGCCCGGTTTACAAGACCCTAGGACGAATTACCCCTTTAAGGCCGAGGATAAGTCTGATGCTTTATAGATTCTTTTCGATTTTCCCGGGGGTAGAGACGTCCAGGTTAAACAGCCTTCAGGGTAAGAGCATGACCACACTTCTATTGATCCCGTGGTAGGGACGTGGTCAGGATGCCGGATGCGACCGTGTTACCTTGTAATGCTAGCACCCTTGAGCCCAGTCTGGTATGTTATTTAAGAGATGGGGTGACGAGTACGACCCCTACTCCCTGTTAGTTTATTCTGGATCGGACCGAAAGATCTTGGATTGTCCCTAAAGATGTCCATTCTCCCATTCCCCACGACCCTACCCCTGATTGTGGTCTCCCTCCTCACCGAGTAAGGCTCTGAACCCCGGTCGTGTTAATAACCAGTTTAAGTAGTTCGTTGGTAGTCTAGGACCCGTACCTAGTCAGTATATGACAGGCGTATGAAGTGTTAGACGGCGCACTTGTACCCCAGGAGCTGCTAATTCTAATCTAATTATGACGGAAAATGCAGTTCCTACTAACCCTGAAAATAAAGCAAAGATTAGATATAATGTTCCATTAGAGATGGAACCCGCCTCTCGGCCAGATCCCCTCAAAGAACCGTACGTGCCAGTCGCCCGGCATACGGCTCAATCATCTTCCAATTTGGCTCATCGAGTGCAATGATATACCTGCACCTCAGAGCTTCCATTGAGCCTGTCTTAGATTGGGGTTGGATCACGGTTCAGAAACATGTTTTTCCTGACTGGGCTCAGGGGGGGCTCCCGCTGGGGCTCTTCTGCAGAGAGCTCGGCCGTTGTCGTCCAACTCGCGCATCAGATTGGGTTTTACCTCCTCATCCTATCTGCCTGCCTTCGTGAAGAGAACTCTAGTCGTTATCATCTAGCTAGAGTATCGGATCCCGGTTTTACCTCCAGTTCCTATCCTCATATAGTTTACCCGGAGTGGTGTGACTGATGGCATTGAGCATGCACCAGCATCATGTTCTTCAGTAGTCCTTTGGCGCCTCTTTTGGCGCGCGCCTCTAGATGGTGTATATGGCTGCTCCCATCATAGTTGAACTCTCCGTTTTCATCCAATAGGGTAGTTTCGCATAACCCGCACAGCCCCTTCTGACGTATGAGCAGCTTGGCTTTGTGAGAGTTATTCCCCTGCATAGCCAGCTTGCTCATTGAGTAGTTAAACTCTATCAGCCGGTCGCTCTGGGGGTGGTATGCGTGTATTAATTCGAGAGCTTCAGGTATTCGATACCTACCCGCTCTGACGGTGGCGATGATTTGGGTCGGGTTAAGTAGTTCGATAGTCTTTCCACCCTCGCTCTCATTATGTATGGTTTTGTTCCATGTCCGGCCCCAGAACACTCAGGTGTTGCTGTTACCTTGGTGGTCTCCACCATTCTCAATAGTGTCTAGGTTCAGTTTTCGATTTTTCATGAAGTAGTTGATCGCAATGTTCTTCTTCCCCCACTTAGGGTGTTTCTTCTGAGCCCACCTCATCAGCAGGCGGTATAGCGCCGTGTTGATGCGGTTGCGAGCCATGTAGCTCTGGCTTAGATGGAAGTATTGAGCCCACCACCGGATAACGGGATTCAGTCTTGCAATTAGCTCGTAGGCATTTAGGTTAGTAGACTTATCTATCATGTCTTTGAGTTTTGCTATAATTGCCATCACTTTCTTCTTCTGCGGATAACATGCAATGCCGGGTCTCCCTGTTCGGTCATGGAAGAGTCCGTACTTATGACTGATTCTCGGGATATATTTCAGAGTGTATCCCAGGAAATCTACTGGTTCCGATCTTCGAATTGATAGGACCTTAGTCTTCTCGGGGGACAGGACGAGTCCTCTCTCCCCCAGGAAAGTTTCGACCGCTGGACGAATAACATCCTGGATCATCCTTTTAGATCGGGCCAATACTATAAAGTCGTCCGCGTATCGGATGGTAGCTAGTTGGGTACTTAAGAATCTATATCTGGTTTTATCCGTTTCTAGACTCTTGGTATTTTTCCCAATGTAGATACCTCTCTTACGCATCCGATATTTGGCCGATACTGCAGCTCCAATGGCCGCTTCCAAGCCATTTAACGTGTGATTCGCGAGAGTGGGGCTGATGATCCCCCCTTGAGGGGTACCATGTTCACCATACTCTACCTCCTTTACGAGCTCGAGGCTACCAGCTTTCAGTCATCCTTTCAGAATAATCTTGAGCGTGGTCTCCAGAGGCACGTTATTTAGTAGTCATTGGTGTGATATATTATCAAAGAACCCTTTGATATCCGCGTCTAAAACGAACTTATCGTAGTATTCTGAGGTGCTTCCCAGCTGCTTCCGCACAGCTCCGATTGCCATCTTCCCAGACCGGTATTTCCGGAACCCATAGCTGTGTCGATCGCTCGTCATTTCAACCAGTGGTTCCAGGATTAAGTTGATCAGGGCCTGCAGGCATCGGTCCTCAATGCTAGGGATACCCAGTGGCCTCATTTTCCCGTTACCCTTAGGAATGAATACCCTTCGCACCGGTTGAGCCTGGTACTGTTTCGGGTTTTGAATGTGTTCTTTCAGTCTCTCCACCATTTCCCACTTCTCCGGGTCCGTGGTAATGAGTCTTTTGTCCACACCCGCAGTCTTACCTCCCGCATTCGAGATTACTCTTTGTACGGCTAGTAGGCGGAAGTTCAGACTGAGCACTAGTCTCCTTTGTTGCTTTAACACTATTGGGGAATTAATACTACCAGTCTTTAAGGCTAACTCAACAAGTTGTTTCTGTTCTTCTCGAACCTTTCCTTCAATGGCTTTCCAGTCGTTCTTCCATTTTCCAGAGGATTGACCCTTCCTAAAAACGGAATAATTCCGTTTTTCTCTGGCGTAGTCTTTCCCAGTTCAGAGCCCCAGAAAGTTTGTTGGTCGTCGATAACCATACTGAATTGGGCCCGTTCACCAGAACGTGCGAGGGTCAACCTTTAGAAAGTTAGGTGATTTCTCGCTATCAGAGTGATTAGCTCCGCATTTGCTTCCTCAGTCATCTTGCCCCCGTCTCGGCTGGAATGCTCCTAGCTCTTTCAAGGTTTGGAACATTCAGGTGCATGCACAGTTCAGCACGTTTAGAGCTGCTCCGAGTGAAGGATCAGATCCTCCATAGTACGAGGTTCCCGTCTTAAGATTCTTTCCCCCAGGAGATCTTTTGGATCTCCGATGTTGATTACTAGTCTCCTGTTTCAGTGTTGGGTGACAGAGTGTCCCCGTGCGTCTGATATTAGGACGCCCGGCTGTCTTGGTTCCCGTAAGGAGCGGTGCGATGTCACTTACTGCTAGTGTACCGATTTTAATCCAGAGCTTAGCTTGCGCTCTACTAATCAACATGTGAGTTCAGCACGCCCATTCCGGACTCATGGTATGCACAATCCGGTTTAGGCTATCCATCAGAGCTCTGAACACCGCCTCGTTGGACAGTGCCCATCTGATTAGGCTGTGTCATAATTGGACCCTGACGACATAGTTAAGAAAGTTTCCTCAACGTCGCACAATATCTTTAGCGTTTGACGATAAAAACCACCGTTCGGTAGGGTAGGGATCCTCAACAGTAAACCCCCCTCCAAACCGTACGTGCACCTTTCAATGCATACGGCTTTCCCCCTGACTCCCCTATAAGAGAGGATTTAGTTGATGTAAGAGCAGTTCTTTTCCCTCTTTCCCAACTTCCAGCTCCCAACCCTTGAGGGGCTTCTAACCCATGGGGGACTCTAGGGGGATCCTGGCAAGGGGAAAAGAAAAAAAAAATAAAGTTAAATGGCCCATTGAAGGAGGTTTTGTTAACCACAACGTACCTAAGGGGTGGTTCGCTCTCCCATCGTCACTTGCACCAGCCTAGGCCATTCTTTACATAGAAGTAACTTTATTTTAGACAAGTTGTTGCCAACTTGCAGGTTAAAAAATTCACATAGCAGTAGGTCGCCTGGTTCCTATTGCCTCTACCTGTAGGCCTAGGCTGAGTTTTCCCTGAGTAACTTCTGTACCCAAGGTCATCCGCTCTGATGTTGGTTTGATTTAGTTCATTTTTTCTTACATTCAACTGTGTTGTTTCCAACACAAAGGCATTGAGTGAAAAACTGACTGACGGTAGATAGATGAATCACAGGGATTCCATGCTGCAGACAGTTTAGGGCTTTTTTGGTCAGGCTGACCCCCTTCCTGTGTCAACTCCGGGATCGGTGGCCTTTTGATATTATCTCAGCTCCGGGATCGGTGGTCTTTCCATCAGTACTACGAGGTCTCCGTACTCCCGCTCGTTTCCTCCCATATTCTCTCTCCTACGCGAAGCTAGAACCAGCTCTACATTTTGTCCTACCCAAACTTAAAACGTAGGACAAATGAGAGAGCTGGTTCTAGCTTCGCTAGGAGAGAGAATATGGGGGGAGGAAACCCCTCAGCTAGGTCTGGAAGTCTGACCAACTAAGGTCATACTTTCATACCCGATTCTTCGGACGGGAGCATCCCGAGTTCCAAATATATACGTCATTAGGCCACTTAGGTTGTTTATCTACCGAATGTTTTAATCTCTTCTTCCGAGTTGGGAGGTACAAAGTATCCTGATACTTAACCGTGAACCAAAGTCAAGTAGTATGTACCAGGGGCGTAGATGCTATCTAATGTAGTTCAAGTACAAAAGATCTATCCCCCCATGATTCGCCTCCAATCCCGCATTCCTCTCTTTCAACCATATGGTCTGTAGCTTGCACTCAAGTTGATCGTTGCTTCGGACCCTGCATCTTAGGGTTCCCGCTCAAATGCTTTTCAGACATGCTACACTCCCCTCCCTGTTACCAGGTTTACAAGGCCTTGGGCGACACCCCCCCCCCCTTTAAGCCGAGGATAAGTCTGATGCTTTACAGATCTTTTCGAACAGTGGATTATTGTATGGCTCCGCTAACCACTGTCCTATGATACTTTCTGGCCTGGTTCGTTCAGGCAAGCGTATATATTGTTAAACGGCGCACGTTCACAACGAAATATTCCTCACGCAACAGTTTATTTTATTACTCATCTATAGTACGATTTCAAAATTAAAACATATTTCTTCTTTTTAATCTTGAAATAAAGCTTATTTAAGCTTAGTTTCCTCCCTTTAATCGCTTACTTTTTTGAGATTTAAGATTTGTATATTTCTTTAGCATCTCTCTGATGCATCCCCTAGCTTGCTTAGCTGACCAGTGTTGGTTAGCTCGAGCCATTGGGGGGGGGGGGGGGGGCGGGGGGGGGGGGGGGGGGGGGGGGGCGGGGGAGGGGGAC
>Ga0307518_10000776_pt1 | contig 23920 bp, 25 predicted proteins | sample 25_EM_MG_FD_203889 | JGI IMG/M metagenome (GOLD analysis project Ga0307518, IMG submission 203889) | Populus trichocarpa ectomycorrhiza microbial communities from riparian zone in the Pacific Northwest, United States - 25_EM | ecosystem: Host-associated > Plants > Roots > Unclassified | place...
ATGCAAAACTCAAAAAAATATTTTTTTTATTATATATATATATATTGTATTTTTATAAGACCACATTTGGAAAAAAAAAAAAAACAACCACAACTCAAAAACCTAAAATTAATGCATTAACTAAACAAAAACATTAATTCTTTACTACCACATTTGACAGATTCCAAATCAAATAAACATGTAAACATAACATACTAAGCCAATCATTAACATATCAATACATTCAAAACATTGCATTTAAACAATATAAATCAATTCAACAAGTTTCATGGACTCTATTTTCAAGGTTTGTAGCTATAATTATACCTTCCAAGCTTGAAATCTTCAAATAAGAATAGATTTCTAATGTTGCCTTCCCTTTTTTCTTATCTCCAAGCCCAACAAAAATGAACTGAGCCCTTGGAATTTTGAACTAGATTGGATTTCTTAAACCTTAATCAAAGTTTCTCTTCTTCCCTCCTTTTTCTTCTCTTTTCTTCCTTTTCTTCCCCCCTTCTTCCTCTGATTACCTCTTCTTTTTATAGGCGGATTTAGAGATTCTAGATGAGTTTATTAGGGTTCTAACAAACCAAAACTAGGTTGGTTTCATCTCTGGATCAATGATTTTTGCTTCGGGTGGTTTTGTAACTTAAAAGTCAATGTGAAATGTTTCTAACCTTTTGATCTTTAGAGAATGATTTTAAACCCTTGATAAGAACCCTCTTGGAGTTTTTAAGTGTTAACACACGAAAGAGTTATGTTGTTTTGTGCAGATGAGTGTCTCAGTTAAGGCTGATTGGGTTGGCCACTTTTGTGACTTCGTTGGAGCAACACCGACATCAACATCGCCTAAGATCACCTGATCATGGTAGAGGGGATGCATACCTTTTGATTGGATCTATTCTTACATAATTTGGAGGTTTGTAGCTCAACATTTATTTTTTTGAAAGTGCCAATTCAATCAGCATGGAATCTGAAAGTGCAGTGATGGTTAATCAAGGACAAGATGTTGTTGAGATCATTAGAGAAAATAAGATGTAAACATTTGATATCATGGAAATGAGGTTGTAGAAGGGGTGTTTCTCAGTTGAATGGTGATGGTTACAGTCTTAGAGGTGGTCGGAAACGCTACATTCACTCACTTGAAAATGTCTACTAAATCAACCAAAACTATTGAAGAAGGTGCACAGTAGCTGAACGACGTCGTTTTGACTAAACCCTACAAATTAAGATTTTCTAATTTAAGTTTTGGCAAACTTCAATTAAATCCTTATTTTTCCAATTTCTTTTAATTTTACCGGTAATTTCCTCCTGAACTCCTAATTTCATGCAATTTCACCCCTGTCAAATTCTATTGCTAGAGATTTGAGTGCTTTTTATAGTTTGGTCCTTGGATTTTGATTTGTTTAATTAGACCTTTAATTGATCAACAAACTTTTAATTTTCTTCAATTTGACCCCTTATTTCATCGATTTCAGTTCCTAAAGTCACCCGCCTTTTGCAAGTTGATCATTGGTTTATGAATTGTTCAATTAAGTCCTTAATTGCCCATCAGACTTTGAATTTTATGCAATTAAGCCCCTGATTTGACCAATTAAACTAGCTAGAGTTCAATTTCAGTCCCCGAACTTCAATTGTTTCAACTAACATCCAAATTGACTTCAAAACTGATTTTTTTTGCGATTAAATCCTCAATAAAATTAATTAAGCTTTCAAAAATTTCAATTGAGTCCTTAAACACTAAAATAAAAATATTTTCACCAATGAGGTTTTTTGTCAATCAAAATTGAGTTGTTAATTTTGCTAATTTTTTACATTATGGTCTCCCAACTTTTCACTTGTCGTTTTAGTCCTTCACCACCAACTTGGGCAATGTTTTAGGTTTTCTTAATGTGTTAAAAAAAAAGAGGTAACAACAATGCTCATGCTTTTATGAACAAACATGCTGGATTCTCATTTGAGCATATTTAATGAACATTGATTTCTCCTTTCTTCTTTAGTTCATGTGTGAAAAACAATTTCCATAATATGTGATTGGGTTCTATAACCTTTAATATAAACCCCCCTTCATCTAGGCAATGCATTTGGCATTATCCTCATATAATATTGTCATTGCTCTTTTATCAAATCCCCCGGTTCTTGATTTTCCATCTATGTGGGAGTTCTATCCACCTGAAGCTTTTCAATCTCAGCTATGCGATTATACAACCAAGCCAGACGGTTTTCTTGATTTCCATATTGAGCATTATTCCATTGTCTCGGGCCCTTTGCAATACAACTGAGCTTTTTCAAAAGTCTGAATCTCTTGGAAGTTCAATAAAAGCTGTCTGCCATGATGATTGAAGAGTTTCCTGAAACTGAGGATTATATAACCAGCATTCAATAAATCGAAAAGGTTTCCATCCTTTATCTTGCTCATGGTTTCCTACAATCAATTGCCCGTGAATGGAATCTCTGAAATGTGAGTGACATTCAGGCGAAGAAAATGCTCGATCGATACGGCTCATAGAGCCTCCTCTAAAACATGTGAAGCTATGCCCCGTTAAGGCATGTTCAATCAAGTTACAAGAATCTAAAAATCTTTTCAAGTCATTAGAACCTGCAGCATTGATGAATCTACTGTTTCCCTCACCCTTGGCCAAAGTCTCATTAAAGTCACCAATCATTACCCAAGGAATGTCAAATGCAGACTTCAGAATGATTAAATTCCTCCATGAAGACTGTCGCTGATGCACTGTGCAGGGGGCATAAATTCCCACTACTGCACAACGAAAACTGGATTCAACATGCTGCCCTAATAGGCCAATCAAACCATCACCGTATTCTATAGAGTGAACCTGAAATTTTGCATCATCCCATAGAGTTAGCAATCGAACGACCATCTGAATCTAGATCCCGCCATTTGACATCCTTTCCATCCCATAGCTGATAAATATTATTATCCATACAAGTATTCAACCTGGTTTCTAAAAAAAACACACACTGTTACATCATGTGGAGAGATTACCTTGGAAACAGACCTTCGTTTAACTTCGAACCCATACCACATATATTTCAAGAAAATATCTTCATAGAAGTTTAATGTAAATACCTATCAGACCAAGATTCTATCACTGTATGGACTCCCAGTCCCCAGCCTCTCGTTCCAATCGATTCCTTATCTCAGAAGAGAAGTCCTCTAAATTATTACCTCCAGCAATATCAAGTGTCACTCCATCGACAACCATCTTGCTTATCCCAGCATCAGTATTATTCCTGAAAGGAGAATCAATAATCTGTCTACCCATCTCCTGTTCCCATCTGAGATTCCCCATTCGGATGCCATTGTTCATTGAAGATTCATCAACCCCCTCTGTAGAGGTGTCCTTTGCTGTGTTTTGAAAGCATCCTGTATTGGAGAGACTTTAAATTTTGGGCTTTACTCCTCGGAGACATGCTGTGAGGTCAAGCTACTGCCATGGGCCTCTGCGATGAGTTCTGGTGTTCAGTGCTAACTATAGTAAATCTTGTTTCAGATATATGAGTAGGGAGCCCATTTGCTGAGAGCCGAATAGCTGTGAAACCTCAATATCCAGGTCCATGTTGGCCATGGTATTTGATAATAGTATATTATTAGAAGAAGGATGAGTATAATATAACATAAAAAATAGTAATGTAAAGTCACAAACTTAAAAATAAAAAGAAGATTGAGAGAAAGATATACTTTTATTAAATGTTTCTCCCTAAGTTTTTTTATCTATCGTTTTTTTTTTATGCTACTTAATAATATTGAATTAAAAGCTTTTTTATAGGCATAAAATCATAAATAATCAAGGAATTAAACTAATATAAAAAAATTCTAATCTGAACATGAATTGTATTTTGTCAACTAAATCGATCGACCAATTTATTTAATCCAAGCGGTTATCTAGTCTCAACCAGTCGACTTGTTACCAACTAATTGATCAGTTCAACTAATTTCTAAAAAATCAATTTACTTTCAACATCCCTCTTTAAACTTGTTTTCTTCATAAATCCCAATATATTTCTCATCTTGATAAAAACATCATTTTTCAGTGGCTTTGTGAAGATATCCGCGATTTGGTTTTGTATTTTCACATACTTGATTTCAACTTACTTGTTTGTAATGCAATCTCGTAGGTAATGAAATCTTGTGTCAATATGCTTACTTCTATCATGAAATACTAGATTCTTTGCTAATGCAGTGACTGATGAGTTGTCCACATAAATTTTAGTAGGTTTTTCTTGTCGCATTCACAATTCCTTTAATAATCTCCTTAGCCATAGGAAATGACAAACACATGATGAAGTAGCTACATATGTAGCTTTACATGTTGACAAAGTGACTATAGATTGCTTCTTTGAACTCCATGTAAATACTATGTCTCCTATGTAGAAAACAAAACTCGTAGTGCTCTTTCTATTATCCATATCTTCAGCTCAATCACTATCACTATAATCTACAAGTTCAAAGCTATTAGAATAACATAGAACAAGCCAAAATCAACAATACCTTTGATATACCGAAGAATTCAATTCAATGCTTTGAAGTGTGTCATGGTTGGTGTCTCTATAAATCTACTCATAAGTCCTACTCCAAAAACAATATCCGGATGAGTGCATGTAAAATATCTCAAACTCCCAACTAAGCTTTTGAATGTTGTAGAGTTTATCTTCTTTCTTTCATCATTCTTTGACATTTTTACTCCCTTGAATTTTTGCACAATCTTCCATCTTGAACTTTTTGAGAACTACTGTAGAGTTTATCTTCATGTCCCTTCACTTCATATCCTATATGTTGCTCAATGTAAACCTCTTCTTCAAGAAAACTATTAAGAAAAGCTGATTTGACATCCATTCGATAGATTCTCCATCTATGTTGGGCAACAATGACAATAATTAATTGAATGATCTTTAATCTAACAACTGGAGCAAATATTTCATCACAGTCAATCCTATGATTTTGACTACAGCTTTTTGCCACTAACCTTGCCTTATACATCTCTACTTCTTCTTTGATATTATTCTTTTCTTTGAAGATCCACTTGACACTTATTGACTTTTTTCCTCTTGGTCTAGGAACCAATTTCCATGTGTCATTCTTTTTAATTAATGCGGTCTCCTTATCCATGCAATTCTTCATTTTGCTTATTTTATTGCTTCTTCAAACATTATAGTTACCTCATATAAGTCATGAGGGCTCCTCATCTTTCTTGATGCACTTGCTGGAGTGCTACTACTTGATCTTCCACTAAAAAAAGATGCCAAAGAAGAAAAAAGAAAAGTTGAGCTCATTGGTGTTTATGGAGGTATAACTATAGGTTCTTGATAATCTTTATATCTTTCCTACTCTTCATCAATAATCGGTAGGAAGTCATATTTCTCACCATCATCTACCTTCCAATCCCAATCTCCTTTTTCATTGAACTCAACATCTTTATTAATCACCATCTTTCCTTCATTAAGGTTGTACAACTTTTTTCCTTTGGACTTTTGTTCATAGCCTACATAGATCATCATTTTGCTCTTGTCATCTAGCTTGGTCCTTAGTTGATTATGTATATATGCACATAGTCAATCCTTCAAAAAGCTTTCATGTGAAAAACACTTGGCTCTCTTCCACTCCATGATTCTTGTGGAGTCATGCCATTTAAACCTTTAGTAAGACATCTATTTGACAAGTAAATAGCACAATCTATAGCTTCGACCCAAAACTCTTTAAGCATCTTCTTGGTTTTAAGCATGCTTCTTGCCATGTTAAGGATGCTTCTATTCTCTCTCCACCATGTCATTTTATTGTGGGGATCTAGGTATCGTTAGGAGTCTCTTTATACCATGATCTTCACAAATATATTAAAATCATTAGAATAAAATTCACCCCTTATTTGTCCTAAGTAATTTTATAGAATAACCATTTTCTTTTTCAAATAATGTTTTAAACTTCTTAAAACAACTAAACATATTAGACTTTTCTTTTAAGAAGTATACCTAATTTTTTCCACTATAATCATCAATAAAAAGTAAAAAATACAGATTTTTACCAAATAAACATGGTTTGATAGGACCATAAAAATCAACATTTATTTCTTATAGGGGTTGACTTTCTCATGATAGAGACTCCTTCAGAAATCTCTTGCAAAATTGCTTACCCACTAAACATCCTTCACATAACTGATTTGGATGTATAATAGATGGTAGACCTTTCAACATCTCCTTTTGTGCCATTATCTTCAAGCTATCAATGTTTATATATCCAAGTCTCGTATGCCAAAGCCAAGTCTAATCCTTTACATATGCATTTAGGCATACCTGTCTCTATGTTTAGCAAGAACATTCTATTTTTTTTTCATGGTTATCTTTGTAATCATAGCTCCTTTAGTGTCAAGTAATGTCAAAGTATGATTTTTCATCTTAATATCAAACCACTTCTTCAGTAATTGTCCTAAGCTCAATATGTTGCTTTTCACCGTTGATATATAATAGACATCACCAATAAATTGATGACTTTCATCTTTTAATTTAATCAAAATCAAACATTTTCCTTTTATGAAAACCTTTGAATGATCCGTAAATGTGACATTACCTCTAATCGCTTCATCAAGCTCCATGAACTTGTCTTTGTCTCTATATATACGGTTGCTGGCTCTAATATCTAGATACCACATGTTCTCTTTGTTTTGCATTCTTTCATCACGCACTATTAATATGGTGGTTTCCTTCACCTTTTCTATCACTAGATTTGCATTCTCCTCAACCCTCTTGATTGGACTCCAACAATCCCTAGCATAATGACTTATCTTTAACAATTATCGCATTTAATTTTTGATTTGTCAAACCTAGATTTCAGATTGCCATTATCAGTGTAACCGGTCAACTAGTTTGCTTTATGCGGTCGACTGATTGACCTGTTGAGGCTGTCATGACCTCCTTTTCCAAATCTGTCTCTTTCTTTGTTTTGTCCACATCCTCTACCCTCTTGTGAATATCTAGAACCATCTTACTTTGAAAAAAGTGGTTGTTTACCCACATCTTCTTGAATCTTATTGACTCTTTCCTCATGGGCTTGTAATTTTCCCATGAGACCTTGGATTGAAAGAATATCTATATTTTACGATTCCTCTATCACGACCACCACATAATAGAACTTCTTTTGCAATGAGCATAGGATCTTCTCTACCACATGTGTCTCTTCCATCCTCTCCCTATATCTCTTCATTTGATTGTATATGGCCAATACTCTTGCAAAGTATTCTGAAATATTCTTTGATTCAAACATATGTAACTTTTCAAAGTCATCACATAACTTTTGTAAACATACCTTCCTCACATTGTCAGCTTCTTGGTTTGATTCTTGCAAAATATCTAATGCTTGTTTTGTGGTGGTTGTATTTTCCACTATCTCAAAAATGGTATCATCTATACAATGATGGATGATTGTTAGTGCTTGTTGATCCTTCCTTCGTGCCTTTTGTACAACCTCCCTCTAGAATGAAGTCAATGTTGCTCCATCTATAAGCTCCTCAAAATCTTTTTCAACTATCTCTCATATATCTTGGGAACCTAACCAAGCTTTTACTTGAATACACCAAGTTTCATAGTTGTTCTTTGTCAACCTAGGATAATGAAGTGGGAAGTTTGGATTGACCATGTTAAATAATCAAACCTAAACTCTGATACCACTTGTGAAAGAAGGATGAGTGTGGTATAAGATAAAAAACAGTAATGCAAAGTCAAAAACTCAAGAACAAGAAGAAGATTGTGAGAAATGTATACTTTTATTATATGTTTCTTTCTAAGCTCTCTTAGCTATTCTCTCCTTTTGTGTTAAATAATTTTGAATTACAAGCCATTTTATAGGCATAAAAGTCCTAAATAATCAAGGAATTAAACTAATACAAGAAAATTCTAATTTGAACAAGAATTGTATTCCGCCGACTGAACCTGTCGATCGTTTCTCAACCGGTCGACCGATTTATTTAATCCAACCAATTACTTAGTCTCAACCGGTTGACTGGATAAACTAATTTCCAGAAATTAGTTTACTTTTAACACATACAATCCCAAAATTTCTGGGAATAAATTCTCTTGTTCCATGATTCTTGCTGAGGAATTATCACCACTCCAATGTGTGTTATACATCAACAATGTATGTTGAATCTCGTAGTTGACCACTTGAGGTATACTGATTGGGAGAATAGTTACAATATCCACATTCTTTTTCACATTCCCTAATCTGTCTAAATTTTCAGACTAATCATCTGACTCGTCATCTTCAACCTGTTTCAGTGTTTCCAAAAAAAGTATCTATACTGTATGGTATTGAATCACTGTCCGGGTAAGGTAGAGAAGGTAGAAAATCAGTCTCAGAGATTGTAATACGATAATCATCACCATTCAGCCTTAACATCACTTCAGAATGTAGACTATCAGAACTTTGGGTGCCAATAAGAAGTCCTATGGCATATAATGAAGAGAACCTTGGGCTGATTTTGTCATACCCTATTAGTCTGCCCATATCTTGTAACCATTTTGTGAGACAAGCCATATTCCATCCAGATATTGGTAGATTTGTAATGGAGATCCATGCTAATCTGTCTGCAGCACAATCTGATGGGAGCCATTGTCGTATCTTGGTGAAGAAACTTGGCCAAATTTCTTTCTTTCTTTCTTTCTTTTGTAGTAAAAGCATTCATCATAACATCATGGTCATCAAACAGAATAAGAACTTGAGTGGCCACTAAAAAGTAATCCAGTCTGGACTAATTATTGTTGAATCTGTCTATAGTCCCTACCTTCAGATATCCACCCAACTAAACTATTACGAAGCCATTCGATATCAAAATCATGATAATCATGAATAATCAATTCATAATTTAAATTATGATCTAGGTTTAGAAAATCATCCGAAAGAAGAGTCTGGTGGTTGTCTTTGGGCTTCATTGTTTCATCTGAAATCAGAACATCTGCATAGCTTCGTTCATCCCTCAATCATAATGGAACCACAATCTTATGGGCTGTAGGGGGTCGTGATTGTGTAGCTGGTATACCCTTTTGTTTCCTTCCATACTTTAATTGTTCATATGTAGCACAAGTATTTGAAATTATGGAGATTATTCATAGCTAAATGCCATTCTGTCATCACTTATAATGAACAAAATGAAGTGGAGAAATTATAATTTCATCATTGTCTATAAATTTTATATTCCAAGCCACCCGTTAACTAATGGGTAAGAATTTTCAGGCCACTTTAAGCTTAAAGATCCTTTTTGTTGCGGTTTCCTTACTACATAATAGCGTAATCTTTTTTCTTCAGAAGCATTTGCTAGGTATCTTTAATTTGAGGGTGATACCCTTTTCTTTTCCTTTTTTTTTCTTTCCCTTTTAAATGAGATAGGCTTCAACTGTACACGAGAAGCATTTTTGTGTTTATAATTAAGGATTTAGTTCAATCTGGTTTAAACTAGAACCAACAGAAAAGGGTTTTGTGGATGTGACACCCTAATGATCTAATCTGAAAGTGAATGAGATTAAATCCATTCTTATAACTTGCCAGAAAAACCAAGTTGAAGGTCGTGAGGGGCTTAACCAAACTGTCCGATGGTATCAAATTTGTTTCTCTTGACTTGATGAAGTGATGCAACTTGCATCTTTATGGTGATGATGATTTTATGATGTCTTTAGTGTATGTTCTGAAACAATTTTAACTTCTAGATATCAACTTTGTAAGGTTCGCCTAATAACTATGAGACGTATATTTCATGATTTGTTACAAAAACAAAATTTAGGTGGAACCTACATACACTCTTTCATCGACAACTAAGATTTTAACAATCATTTCATGTATTTTTGTTTGATCGTGTAGGAATTAGGCTATTTTAAAATTCTAACACATTTTTATAAAAGTTTTAGAAAAATAACACATGTTTAAAAATATTAGGAAAACAACACAATTTGAACACATTCGTTGTTGAGAATAGAAGTTGAATACAACTGCTATTGGGAATAACGGTTGTTCCAAAAACCATGTTCCTCTCAATTCAATTGCATAAAAAAATCAATTCAAAATTTTATGAAGATCCAATGGCTAAGAAATGAGATTTCAGATCCTATTGCCAAGAAAAAATGGGTCACCTAGGGCACACTAGAGCTCTATTTTTGACACATCTAGTACTGTTAGAAAGATTTCAACTAGACGATTATAACCACGCCTTGAAAGACCACAGGATAAAGTAGTAATTTGTTAGGGGTTTTGTTCGGGGTTAATTTAGGTTTAATTACAACCTCCTTTGGTGTTCTTTCAATGTGTAGTTAGAATAGTTTTGTTGAGATCTTTCTAACGATACTGAGTGTGTTGAAAACAGAGTCCCGGTATGTCCTCGATGACCCTTTCTTTCTTTCCTTTTTCTTCCCCATCATTTTTCTCTCTTGCCACATCACCTTATCTTATCTTTCTTTCTTGACCATTGGATATTCAATCCCATATTTTGGCCACTAAATCTTCATAAAATATTTGGTTGACTTTTGTTAAAGTTAATTAATTTGCAAAAGAAAGATGTTTTGAAACATTCACAATTGTGTTTCAAATAACAGTTATGTATAAAATCAATATTATGAAACACAATTGTGTTCAAACCATGCTATTTTCCAAATACTTTTTTAACATAAGTTATTTTTCCAAAACTTTTATAAAACTATGCTATTTTTCAAAAAAATCCATAAGCATATGTCAACGTCATTATTCTCAGCCTGAAAAACTTTAATGGTTTCAATGTTAAAGGTTATATTATCATGCTTTGGTGAGGGGTACATTTTGACTGTTATTTTTCTTTCTATATACGAAGAGGTTTAAATATGGAACAAATATAGTTGAACTATCCAGAATATTAGTTTTATGAAAAATTGAGTTTTTTTTATCTTTAAGTGAGGAGTAGCCATTATGTTGATTGACAAGTTAGAAGCTTAAACAGTTTTTTAGAGTAACTTTTTTCCTTGGAATGTTCTTGAATCACTTTACTTCCCCACACATTTTCCGTGCATGTGCAATCTTGATGCAGGCGGAAGCTAAAGATAGCAACAAATAAAAACACAGAATTTTGATGAGCAAAAGGGGCTGCTGCAGATGTGAACTCCAAATTCACAGGTTTATTCTCTTTAAAATAATAACAACAAAGACTGCCTCCTTAGAAAGTTTACAAAAGCTTAACCAGGCAAGAAACCTTACTTACTAGGAAACAAAAAACAAATCCAAAAATACAAAGGAAAGAAGCATAAAATCCAAAATAAAACAAGAAACCTAAAAAACACATGGAAAATAACAAAAATTCCAAAACTAGGGATTTGGATGAGATTTCTGATATCTAAATATCTTAAGGTTTGCATAGTAACGTGGTGGCTACTGTAGGGAAAACAACCTCCAAAGACTCTCTTAAAACTTTCTACACGATCCAATAATTAGATCAAAAGTTATGGCCTTTTTTAGCCATCATTTAGTTTAGAGCTACCAGACCTTCTCTTGCACCTAGACCTGTCCAACTAGTATATAAATGTATCTATTAGGTCATCCATATAATCTAATTATATCAAATCCTTATCTATTTATGACAGATTCATACCTGACTACTTAGAATCACTTGTTATTGCAAGCTCATCTACATCAGACTTTATGGGTTGGAGAGAACTAATCCTCAAGTTATGTCCTCCTCTTAGTAAGATATCAAGTGCTAGACATTGAAGAAATAAGAAGTCTTTAGATGATGAGGTTGATGAATCCTGTAAGCATTATTATTTATCTTCTGTAACACCTCATAGGGGCCTATTTTCATTTTCTTCAACTTGTTATACTCATCCACTGGAAACTTGTCACGTGTAAGAACTGCCCATACCAAATCACCAACCTCAAACACTACCCTCTTACGATGAGTACAAGGCAGGGCTTTATACTTGGCATTGTTATTGTTGATTGTCTACTTGACCTACTCATGAATGTTATGCAAGTAGTTTGCCATATTTATAGCTTGGATGCTCGATCATCTGATACGAGGTATGCGAATTAGCTCTAGTACTCTTAAAGGATTCTTTCCATAGATGGTCTCAAAGAGACTTAGTTGGGTGGTCCGATTTCGAGACCTATTATAAGAGAACTCCATTTATGGCAATGCCATTTCCCACTATTTTGGCTTATCCCAAACTAGGATTCGTAGTAAGTTATCAAGACTGTGATTAACTACCTCTATCTACCTATTTGTCTGAGGATGATAAGCACTGCTAAAGTTCAATTGAGTTCTCATCCTTCTCCACAAACTCTTCTAGAAACTACTCATGAATTTGACATCCCTATCCGAAGTGGTGGACCTAGAAATGTCATGCAAACAAAATATCTCATTTAATTAAAGTTGAGCTACTCGAGATACATCCATTATCTTTCGACAAGCTATGAAATGGATTATCTTTGAGAACCTATAAAAAAAAAAGAGTCTATAGCTTGTTGTGTATAATATAAGCCTAATATAAAATTCAAGCTCATGTTTAGCCATAGAGCATCAGGAACTGGTAATGGGGTGTAAAACCTAGTAATCGATAAGACCCTTTAGACCTTTGACAAACAACACACATCTTGATAAAGTTGGAAACCTGACTTGGTAACTTAGGCCAATAATAGTCTATGGACACTAGAGCCAGTATCTTATCCCGTCCAAAATGCCCTTCATAATGTAATTCATGAATGATATGTTCACGCAAAGAACAAACTGGAATACAAAACTACAAACCATGAAAAATAACTATTCTCAAGCACAAAGTTATCTTGTTTATCTTTTTTGAATAACTCGACATAAATCTGATAGAATGAGAAAACACCTGAATACAGCTCACAGAAAGTGTTGTTACCCATTTTTTGGGGCCCGTATATAAAAATCAGAAAAAAGGAAAATACAAAAAAATGTAAAAATTGGAAAATAATATATATATATATATATCACTTAGAAAAATATGAATAATGCTAAAAAAATTACCAAAGCCTTGTTGAGGTGGATCAAAATATACAAAGTTGGAGAATTAACAGTTCAATTGTGATAGATGAATGCTCTATTGATAAGAGAAAAATTAATTAGGGAAGGATAATTCAAAATTGGATGTTTGAAAACTTAATTGGAATTTTTCTTATTTTAATGGAATTTAATGAGGGCTTAATTGTAAGAAAAATTTATTTTTGAGTTGAATTTGGCTTTAATTGAAAGAAATTAAAATTTGGAGGTTACATTGCAATTTCATAAAGTTAATTTGGTCAAATCAGAGGCTTAATTGTATAAATATTAAAATTTTATGGATAATTAGGGACTTGATTGAAGAAATCAAAACCATAGACCAAAGTGTGAAAGGTGTGTAAATTCAAGGACTGAAATCAACAAAATCGAGGGCCAAATTGAAGAAAATTAAAATTTAAATGATCAATTGAGGGTTAATTTTTATAAATCAGAAACCAAGGAATAAAGTGAAAAAATCGTTAAACTTCGGGGTTGGTAATTGATTTTGGTAGGGGTGAAATTACACAAAATCAAAAGTCAAAGACCAATTATGGGTTAAATTAAAAGAAATCAAGAGAGCAAGGGCTAAATTGAATTTTGGTCAAATTCAAATTTAAAAACCCTAATTAACCTAGGGTTATCAAAATGACACTATTTCATTTAAATATAAAGGTGTGTTTTTGACTAAAACGGTTTGTTTTGGTTCAAAAAAATGTCGTTTTGATTAGTCTTGAACAAAAAGAATAAAGAGGGCCACACGACTTCTTGTGTGGCAACTGTTGATCTTCTTCCTCAAAAAGCCCTGAAAGGAGGTTGGTTTGTTGCAATCTTCCAAGCCTAAAATCTCCCTCATCCCTTCCTCAAAAAGGACAAGAAACATAGCCCTTCACACCCTGTATATTGTACTCCTACCCGGACAAAACAAAACCTTTTTTTGTAGCCTTGAAGGCGATGCTATTAGAGGCCAAAACCAATACCCCAACTAGTCATACCTGCTAGTGTACTTCCTTTTTCAACCTCAATGAATGGCTTGTTGTGTGGCCAAAAGAACGTCGTTTTGATTAGTCTTGGACAAAAAGAATTAAAGAGGGCCACACAACTTGTTGTATGGACACTGTTGATCTTCTTCCTCAAAAAGCTTCAAAAAAAGGTTGGTTTGTTACCATCTTCCAAGCTTAAAATCTCCCTCATCCTTTCCTCAAACAAGACAAGGAACATAGCCCATCACACCCTGTATATTGTACTCGCACCTAGACAAAACAAAACCTTTTTTAGAGCCCTAAAGGCGCTGCTACAAGAGTCCAAAACCCATATCCCAACTAGTATTGCCTGCCAGTATACTCCTTTTATCAGCTCTGAAACACTACAAAGCGTGATCCTCAACCTCAATGAATGGTTTGGATTGATTATTCAACATCAATGTGTGATAATAGTCCATCTCATGGCCCCTGAATGATCTCTATTGTCCTGTTAAAAAATATGCATAAGGCCATAACAAAGGAGAAGAAACAAAAAAGAGAGATTAACCTTTCAACCAACCATCCTCGCCATTGTTACTAGTTCTCTATACCGCCATTCACCATCATAACTCGAGGAAAGATATCAAGGAGGCAACAATCATTAGATAAGATAAACATTCAACTTTGATGAAGGGGTGTAGCTCAATGAACACACCCTTTCCCTTTCCATTCTATTCTTATTATTATCTTTGGCATTGAGTGTTCATTGTGCATTCTCTTAAAGCCATTTATTAGTTTAAATGGAATGGATGTTTTTTTAGATGTTTAACCATGCCATGTTTTAAAATGTATATGTGTGTTTAAATGTTGTTCAAGGTTTTGTTGGATGCTTTTGATTGTTTTTTAGGCGATAAATGTTAGTGTGAGATATATTTTTAGCATGTTTTGATGTTCAAAACAGTCAATAAAGTCATTGTGGCAATATATGTTGAAATTTTGTTTTTATTTGTTTTTTATTTTTTTAGACCATTGGTAATGGTTAGTTGGGTTTGCTTAAGCCAAATGCATGTTATTAATGGTTAAGAGTGTGAAAAATAGCTATAGGAACAATGTTGAAATGTGTTTTTGGTTTGCTATAAGACTTAGACTTTACTTACTGTTTTGCCTTTGATTCTTGTTGTTTTAATGGTCAAAACAAGTTATTTTGAGCATGCTTAAGCTTTGGTCGCTAAGTTTAGTTTGTTTTCTGGGCTTATAGTTCTTTTTTCTAGGTTTCGTTATATATCTGCCATTCTGGGTTTTTTAGCCAGTTCTGCATATTTGCCTTAGTTCCGTGATTTGGACCAATTTTGGTTATTTCTTTGCACTAGCCACTCCGCATGGCCCTTATAGCCAGTAATCTAGGTTTCTTTTACATTAATAACATGTCTTTTAGGGTTTTAATCTTAGGATTTTAATTTGAACTGAAACCTTTTTTTACCAAATCATGATAATTCATTGATAATCGAAGTGAATAGATGTTAAATTTTTAATCCCTGTATGTTTTCCAACCTTCATATAAATTTGGATTTCTTATATCTAGTCTAAAATCAAACCTATGTTTCTAGGTTCCTTTTATGGTGTTCTTCATGTTCTTCGTCAGATTCAAGTAAAAACTCTTGTTTGTTTTGTTTCTGTTTTGGGTTATGTTTAAGGGCTTGGACTTCAGGCTAGGAAGCCAAGCCCATGTGGCTAGGCTTAGGGCTGATCATTTTCGATTCAGTTCGATTTTAGACCAAAATAAATAACCAAACCAAAATTATTTTTTTCAAGTTTTCAAACTGAACCGAATTGAAAACCGGTTCAAATCGACTAGTTTCGATTTGGTTTCTTCCCTTCCAAACCAGTTCAAAACAAAATTATTTCAATTGAGTTTTCTTCTGGTCTTTTTCATTGGCCACATTTTTAAGGGTTTCTAATTTTGTACTTGCTTCTGTTTTTTCAACTCTGTGCCCTTTTTCTGAGACATCTTAGCTTTCTCAACAAACATGGCTCTTTCTTACGCTAGTTAGGCATGCATGATATCTAGAAATTCAACCCCAATTTTTTTTTGTTAGATCCTTACCCAAATATTAAACTTTATGAAAAGGTACATGAAACAAAAGGAAAGAAAAGAAGTAATTTGACTACAAAAAAAATAAAGGAAGATCAAAAGATATCTATTAATGAAATGTAAAACCATCAAATCATTATTATTTGAAGAAGAGAAAACCAATTACAAATACTCTACATAGATCTTTACCACCCATCAAGTGCCTAGCATTTTTATACTCAGTCTCTTCAATAAATAACCAAACCCGATTCCTAATTGTTGTCCTCACAAGACCAACATTAAGGAGAGCACAAAAAGGCCTTCTGCTAGTTCATCAAAATAATCTTCTTTAGTTACATGTGCATGAGAAATTGCATAACAATTACAAGTTTATGTGAGAAATAGAAAGAAATAGGATAAAAAAATTAAAAGAAAAAGTAAAGAGAGGTGTGCTTTTGATTGAGAGGACTGAGGAGCATGAAGCTTAACAATTGTGGAGCATGAAGAAAAATTTGAGAGACAAGAGACATATAGAGCAAATGGAGGGGGCGACTAATTTTGTCTTAAGAAATACTGATTTAGGTTTAAGGTTAGAAAAAAATATCCTACTTATACCTATTTTTTTCAAATGATGACTTGGTTGAACCAGTTTGGTTCAATTCAATTCAATCGGTTTCAGATTTTAAAAACTGAAGCCGAACCAAAACTTTTTTTTAATTTCTAATCGATTAATTTGTTTTTTTGTCGATTTGGTTTTGTGGTTATTTTTTTTCTTATTTTAATTGGTTCTTTGGTTTTTTTGCTCACTACTACTTGAGTTAAGCCCATTTCTAAGATCAGAGCATCTTTGGCTAGTAAAATTTTTACCAACGAAAAAAATGTTTTATTGTGTTCTTAAGGTGTGTATTCCAAACATAGCTTTAAGACAATTTTTTAACCTATGATTTTTAGTTAAGGGCGTGTTTGGAAGAGATGCCCTAATAATTTTCCAGCAAGCTTTATTTTCTCATTTTTTGTGCCTTTGCCAAACAAGCCCCAAAAATAATTTCAAAAAATTCTTAAAACATTCAGGACCATTTTAGAATTATTTATGGGTCCCTCACATGTTTTTCCAACAATTTCATTTAATATTAAATAAAAAAACATTTCCTTTTGTTTTTATGTTTTGACATTAACATGATTAAGTTTTAACCTAATAAGATAAGAACCTCTATACTGAGGAGAACTTTTATTAAATCATTAGAAAGATCAACCATTAGAAATTACAACATTACCTTAGTTTATATCAAACAAATAAACAATGCAGCTTACCTCAGATAAGATACTACTAGGGGTTCTAATACATTTCTTTTACATAATCAGTTCTCTTATCTAGAATCTAAGACCAGTTAAGTTTTCTAGTGACTAAAATACTAGGTAGTGACTCTCATTCTTTTTTTTTTTACTGATAAAGGACAAGAATTCCTTGTTTTTTTCACCCATATCACCACAAAGATCCTTGATCTAGGAGGATGATTGTCATGATGTCGTACACGTACGATGTAAAGCACCAAATCCTGGCACATGTGTGTGTATGATGCTAAGCAAGGTAACTCTCCTATTGAGAGCATCAACCACTTTGTTTATGCTTCTTGATTAGTGCCTTAACGAAAAGGTGAACTCCTGTACGAATGACACCCATTTCACTTGATGTTATTCATTGATGTACTTTAGAGCTTCATGATCTGTAATTATAATAAACTCATTTTGCACAAGGTAGTGTCTCCAATACTTCATATTTGAACAATAACATAAAACTCTAGATCAAAAAAGGCGATTGGAAGCCCATCATGGCTAAGAACTCCCCTAATGCCAACTATGGATGCATCATAATTAAATTCAAATGGTTTCTTAAAGTCTAGTAATACCAATACTAGAGCTCCAATCATCTTCCGCTTCACTAACTGAGACTTGTTTCAGTCCCATTTGTCTACTGAAAAATACATCTTTTTAGGCACTTTATAATGGTTGCAATAATGGAAGTATAATTCTTGATGAGTCTTCTATAAAAAGATATAAGGATATTAAGACTTTGAACATCATGGATGCTTTTCAGTGTTGGCCACTCCACATTCATAAAAATCTTACTTTAATTAGCCTAAACACCATTAACAAACACAATAAAATCCAAAAAAGCAACAGTATCAATGCAGAACTTACACTTTTTCTATTGACATATAATAGTTTCGTTCTCAAAGTATTAAAAACAACCCTTAAGTGCTCTAAATGAGACTTCAAAGTGAGACTATAAATTAAAATGTTGTTGACATAAACTACAATGAATTTGTAAACCCCGGTAAAAAAATAAAAATAAAAATAATAAATATATATATATATGAAAAAAAAGTCTCTAGAATTGAGTAAATTAATTGATATGACTTGTTATATAAAAATCTGAATTTTGACGAAAAATTACAAACCAGCTAATTTTACGTTATAACACATAACTTTCAATCTGGTCATCAAATTAAGTTGAAATTTTGCATGGAGTCTTATAAAATATTATTTTAACCTAGGTTAAAATTTCAGAATTTTTGGAGTATGATAAGAATTTTTTTTAGATAAAAGAACAAATGGCACAAATGATTGTCTAGAAATTCCTTAGGGACCAAAGTGAGACTTTGCCCAAAACCATCCTCTTTAAAAGCTGCCAGCAATTAAAAAAGAAAAGGAAAGAGGGATTGTGCAGCCAGCCAAGGGAAGAAAAATGAGAAAAAGAGGGTTTGTGTTATTTTTCATGGAAATTGCTTGAAAAATAAAAAACAAAGTGTAAGATAGAAAGAGTGTTAAGTAATTAAAGAGAGGGTTGATACATTAAGGAGTTTGAAGATTTTAAAAGTGCTTTTAGAGAGAGAAAAAAATTGAGCATAGAGGGAAGTGTGAAGGAAAAGAACTTGATTCAACTTGTTTTAGCTTTTGATTCTTCATTTCTTAAGGGTAAGAAAACTCTCCATGATGGTCCATTTTATTGTTTTTCATGTTTGTTATTGGATTGAGTAGAATTGGTACTAGTGAGGTGGGGTGTTACATTTGGTATCAGAGCCATTTTGATATCCTGGTTTAGGTTCAGGATGTGGAACAAGATTTTGATGGTTAATGAATAATTGTAGGATGGTTACCACATGACAGGGAGCCAGGACTGAACCATTCCCAGGACAGGATAGAGGTCAGGATTTACAGACAGATGCTGGACAGGGAGAGGATCCCCTGGCAGATATCGCATCTCAAGCACCAGTGATACAGGTGTCAGGACTTTAGGGTATTCCGATAGGAACTGTACCGTTAAAGGGCCCAGCTCAGCAGGGTCAGAGAGTAATTCCTTCACCAGTACTGCCAGAGACAGTGCCTGCTACCATACCTCATCCATCAGTAACAGTGCCTACTATTGTCCCATCACCATATGCTGATCCAGGGTTTTTTGCCCAGATTGTTAGGGTTGTTATTGAAAGCATGTCCCATGTATCAGCTCCAGCAGCCCCTATGCCACAGACCACTCCAGTGGCAATAACATCCACTGATAGTGTGGTTGCTCTAGTTTGGACAGTGAAAAGTATGAGAGAGATGGGCTGTGAGTTTTTTTTTGGAGAGGCTGATGCTGAGGTTGTTGTGAGGTGGCTTCGAAAGGTTGAAGATACTTTAGAAGAGATTCAAGTGGTGCAAGAGTTGCGGGAAAGATGTGCCACCCAGCTGTTATCAGACAGAGCTCACTCCTGGTGGGACACAGTACGATCAAGAAGGCCTATTGGATCATGGACATAGGCTGAGTTCCGGGCACAGTTTGAGAGCCAATATTATTCTTCCCAACATCAGAGAATCAAAGCACAAGAGTTTTTGACCTTGACTCAGGGGGATATGGCTGTATTGGAGTATGAGAGGAGATTTCATGATCTCTCCATGTTTGCTCCATATATTGTTCCGACCAAGCAGTATCGGATACAAAAAATGCGAGATGGATTACGACAGGATTTGAAACAGGCATTGATCCCTCACAGATTTGAGACTACAAGAGAGTTGATTGATGCAGTTGAGGCTTTAGAAACCTGTATGAAAGAGGGTTAACAAGGCCAATCCGAGTTGGGGAAGTGGAAAGAGTTTGAGTTTACTACCGGGAGACCTCCTTTTTTAAGAAAGGGAAAGGGCAGTTTAGTCAGTTTAAGAAAGGGACTGGGACAACTGTTAGATCTGCTCAGAGTGTAGGAGCGAGTTCGATCGGGGGACATTCTGGTTCAAGAGATAGTGCTACCAGGGGAGGATCAGAACAGAAACCTACTATGTATCCTCAGTGTGGTCGGTGTAATAAGAGGCATCCAAGTGATTGTTCGATGATGCCTGGTCGATGCTATATTTGTAGAGGAGAGCATTTATGGAAGGAGTGCTCCTACCTGGGGCGAGGCTGTTATTATTGTGGGGCTCAGGGACATTGGAAGAGAAATTGTCCTCGAAAGGGGGAGTTTTTGCAGAGACAACAAGCTCAGACTCAGAGCCAACAGCATTCCATCACCATAAATATACCAGTGAGGCCCGCTCAATCAGGGGCTAGTGGGATTAGAGGCAGGGCAAGAGTGCAAGATACTAGGACTCCTGGCAGGGTTTATAATATGACACGGGAGGATATTAGAGCTGCTTCAGATGTGGTGGCAGGTATGCTCCAAGTAAATTCTCAGGTTATATATGCATTGATTGATCCCGGGGCAACCCATTCTTTTGTGGCAAGTCGAATAGTAGAAAAATTAGGAAAATGTCTCAATAAGGTAGATAAAGGGTTTATTATTAGTACACCTCTCGGGAAAACTGTGAATATTGATTGTGTATATAAAGAAATCAGGGTTAGTATTAATGGGTTAGAAATGAGGGTATATTTATTACCACTAGAATTGTATGATTTTGAAGTAATTTTAGGCATGGATTGGTTGGGTAAGTATAAAGCTCAGATAGATTGTTTTGCAAAAACAGTAACTCTCCAAGGACTTGATGGGAGGAGAGCGATATTTAAGGGAGAAAGAAAAATTATACCAAATTGTATTATTTCAGCAATGAGGGCTAGGAAACTGGTACAAAGGGGATGTGAGGCGTATCTTGCTTATGTGAAAGATAGGGAGAAAGAGAGTGAGCTGTTGGCAGACATTCCTATCATAAAGGAGTTTCCAGATGTGTTTCCTGAGGAGTTGCCTGGGTTACCTCCTGAAAGGGAAGTGGAAGTCTCAATTGATATAATTCCCGGGTCGGCCCCTATAGCTCAGTCGCCCTATAGGATGGCACCTGCGGAACTAGCTGAATTGAAGATACAATTGCAAGAATTGTTGGAAAAAGGATTTATACGTCCTAGTAGTTCACCTTGGGGAGCTCCAGTGTTATTTGTAAAAAAGAAAGATGGAACTCTAAGACTTTGTATTGATTATCGGCAGCTTAATAAGGTGACAGTAAAGAATAAATATCTGTTGCCACGGATAGATGATCTTTTTGATCAACTCAAAGGAGCCAGGGTGTTTTCAAAAATAGACCTAAGGTCGGGATATTATCAGTTGAGAATTAAAGAATTGGATGTGCCAAAGACTGCGTTTAGGACTCGTTATGGACATTATGAGTTCCTAGTAATGCCATTTGGATTGACGAATACGCCAGCAGTGTTCATGGACTTAATGAACCGGGTATTTCGACCATATTTGGATAGCTTTATGGTAATATTTATTGATGATATTCTAGTCTATTCTAGTTCAGACCAAGAGCACGAGCAACATTTGGGTTTAATACTGCAAACTTTAAGGGAGCATCGGCTGTATGCTAAGTTAAGCAAGTGTGAGTTCTGGTTGAAGGAGGTAACCTTCTTGGGACATGTGATTTCAGCAGATGGTATACTTGTTGATCCGCAGAAAGTCGAGGCAGTATTGAAATGGGAGAGGCCAACCAATGTAACTAAAATTCATAGTTTTCTTGGATTGGCGGGATACTACAAGAGGTTTATAGAAGGATTCTCCACCATTGTCATTCCTATGACAAGATTGACTCGGAAGGGAACTAAGTGGGAGTGGACCAGAGAATGTGAAGAGAGCTTCCAAAAGTTGAAACATAAGCTAACTACTACTCCGGTATTAGTTCTTCCATCAGGGACAGGGGGGTTTGTAGTTTATAGTAATGCATCAAAGAGGGGACTTGGATGTGTGTTGATGCAGCACGGAAAAGTTATTGCTTATGCGTCTAGGCAATTGAAGCCACATGAGGTCAACTATCCAGTGCATGACCTAGAGTTGGCTACAGTTGTGTTTGCCTTGAGAGTGTGGAGACATTATCTATATGGATCTCAAGTATAAATTTTTACTAATCATAAGAGTTTGAGATATTTGATGACTCAGAAGAAGTTGAATATGAGACAGAGACGTTGGGTAGAGTTAATTAAAGATTATGACTGTGTGATAGACTACCATCCGGGAAAAGCTTATGTTGTTGCATATGCCCTTAGTCGTAAGAATAAAGCTTTAGTAATGGATTTAGATGAATGTGATAAGAAGGAGCTAATAGAACTGGGAAAGATAAATGCCAAAATAGAGGTTGGGCCTGTGGATTCTTTATTGGCTCAGTTAAAAATCAGGTCAGTATTCCGAGATAGAATATTGGAAGCGCAAATGAGGGATGCTAAGGTTAAAAAGGTAAGGGATAAAGTAGAATCAGGAGCTGAAACTCCTTTCCAAGTACTAAATGATGGAATGGTGGTGATGGGAAGGCGAATGTATCTTCCAGGAGATAAAGTGCTGAAAGAAGAAGTGTTAAAGGAGGCCCATGAGTCTAGATTTACTGTACATCCAGGAAGAACTAAGATGTACAGGGATTTAAGAGAATTTTATTGGTGGCCAAAAATGAAGAAAGAGATAGCTGAATATGTGACTGGATGTAGTGTCTGTCAACAAGTAAAGATAGAGCATCAAAAACCAGCTGGGCCTTTACAACCACTTTTGATACCTCAGTGGAAGTGGGAGGATATTAAAATGGACTTCGTGTCAGGATTACAAAGGGGAAGGAAGGGTAATGATGCAATTTGGGTTATAGTAGACCGGTTGACAAAGTTTGCTCTTTTTTTTTCCCATGAAGATGACGGATCCAGTCGACAAACTAGTGAGGCTATATGTGAATGAAGTGATAAGACTTCATGAAGTGCCGGTGTCAATAGTTTCAGATCGGGATCCCCGATTTACATCTCGACTATGGCCATGTATCCAGAGTGCTTTGGGGACGAGGTTGAATCTAAGTACTTCTTTCCACCCCCAGACTGATGGTCAATCTAAACGAACAATTCAGACATTGGAGGATTTGTTGAGAGCTTGTATACTGGATTTTGGTGGCAGCTGGGAAGATCATTTGCCATTGGTGGAGTTTATGTACAATAACAGTTATCAGACGACTGTGGGAATGACTCCCTATGAAGCATTATATGGTAGGAAATGCCGCACTCCATTATGTTAGGAAGAGGTTGGTAATCAAAAAATCATTAGGGCGGAATTAGTTAAAATCATGACAGAAAAGATGAAAGTGATAAGAGATCGAATGAAAGCAGCACAAGATAGGCAGAAAAGCTATGCTGATACTAGGAGAAGGCCACTTGAATTTGTGGTGGGAGATCAGGTCTATCTAAAAGTTGCTCCCTGGAAGCATATGCTGCGTTTTGGTATGAAGGGAAAATTGGCACCGAGATATATTGGGCCCTTCGAAGTGACAGAGAGAATAGGGCCCATAGCATACAAATTGGCTTTGCCATCGCACTTGGCCAAGATACATAATGTGTTTCATGTATCCATGCTACGTAAAGCAGAAATTGACCCATCTCGAGTGCTATTACAAGTCCCTGTGGAAATTAAAGA
>Ga0307518_10000777_pt1 | contig 23914 bp, 34 predicted proteins | sample 25_EM_MG_FD_203889 | JGI IMG/M metagenome (GOLD analysis project Ga0307518, IMG submission 203889) | Populus trichocarpa ectomycorrhiza microbial communities from riparian zone in the Pacific Northwest, United States - 25_EM | ecosystem: Host-associated > Plants > Roots > Unclassified | place...
AACAGCCTTACAGTGCTGTGATCTTCAGCGATGGAAGAACTCGAGGCACCTTTATTGCCATGATGTACATCGGTTATGTAAGCAGAAATTCCTGTAGTAACACGGCTCCTACAAACACTTGTCTTTGGCTAAAGTGTACATGGTGATATGATGCTGGTATGTTGTATCGTGGTATGTACAATATTCGGGCCATATGGGTCACCGAGACTGGTATCTAAAGCCTAAGAAAAAGCAGTCCAAGTCCCTTTCTTACCAAATGAGTAAATGAATCCCTAGTACTAAATCAACAAAGTCTTCCATCTCGTTTCCTGAGTTTTAACCCATACTCAGCAGGGTCGACGCCAGGATGGGTGTTATCAAAATGGCGGGCTTGGGAGTCGTTGCGAGACAGCTTGTCCCCGCAGATTGGGCAGGGAAACTTGGCCTCGTCCAGTGTCCCGTCAGTCTCTGCCTTGCGCCTGAGGACTGGACACGCAAGCGATTTTTGATGTCTGTCAACGTCACCGACGCGAGAGAATGTAGTTTTGCAGTGCTGACACCGGGATCGTGGCGTCGACGAGGAACTCATGTACGATCGCGCCTTCTTCGACGCGCGGCGCTTGGTTTTTGCACCTGCGTTCGGGCGCACTGGGGGAAGGCGATTTCCACTTGAAGTAGAAGGTGGACGCGCTTCTTTATGCCTCGTTTGGCGGACGGGCGGGGCGTATTCGTCATCATCATCCGATGTGACCTTGGAACGCCTACTAGATCCCTCAACTGGCGCGCCATCACCAGGCAGGGGCAGTCGACAGCGCTTTCCAAGAAGACTCGGTGAAGTAGGAGAAAGAAGAGGGGTATATTGCTCAGCCTCCGGAGTTCCAATAAGAGATGTCAGATCTTCTTCCTCATCGCCTTTACCCAGAGAAGGTGGGTGGGGCGTAGGCGAAGGGGTGACCGCCACAGAGAAACGCTGATCGACCCTCCTGTTCGAGGAGCGTGGTGAGCATTGTGCCGATCCCAGCGTGAATGATCGATTCCAGCTCAGAGATCCAAGAATAGGAGCACCCAAATTCTTGCTCTCTGGAATAGGCCCCGGAGTGGGCATACAAGGACTTATGGCACCCGTTGAATGGACCAGTAAGGTAGACGGTTGGCAGGCGATATCTTCGAGCATGGTGTGTGGAAATGAGTAGCAGGCGGCATCACGGGACAAGCTGTCCGCGAGCTCGTCCAAGTACGACGATACATAATCAGCATCGCTATCGCCAAACATCGTATCCTCGAAATGTGTCTCCATCAGGGGGGTTGTTTCGACTTCAGTACACAACCTTCCCGTTTCGGGTGTCAACAACGTCGATGACGACACGCTTGCAGGTGATGAATCGGGTGTTAGGTCCGGCACAAGGTCAAAATCTGACCAAGTATCGCGGGACGTGAACTGCGGGAAGAACTACGAGCAATCGTCGATGTACTGAAAAGCCAAAGACAGGGGATGCCTACTTCGATACCAGAACGAACTCTTTTCAGGTGCTTTGCACCGTCGTAATGCACCCCCCGTTCGGACCAGCCCAGGGGTAGAGTCTGTCCGTCAACATCCGTCCGAAGTATGAGGACATTAGCACGATCTTCACATTCACCGTCCGGCTCCGGTCTATGTAGATCGCGTCAGTTGCCGTCAGACTCTATGTATGACGCGCGGACATACATAGCCCTTAGTGAATCAACGTCATCATCCATTGGGGGTAAGGACAAAGACCTCTCGCAAGCTGGAATAGGGTCATCTGGTATGTTGACAAACTGGTGGATAATGGGATCCATCTGAGCGAGGGGGGACGTGTGAGCAGATAGCTGGGGGATTGAAGCTGGGGAGCCGTCTTCAGATGGGCGCGTCGCGCTGTTCTTATCAGAATATGGACGCGCAAATATGTTGACATTTGCGGGTCCACCCTACAAAAAACAACGTGTTGTACACGCGCTGACAAGGCTGTTGCCTTGCTGCGAACTATTCGCTTAATTGATCTGGAATAGTTACCCTGTTATAGTGGCTCGAGAAGCTGAGGGAAAGCTGCCGAGAAACTCTGTTGAACATCCTCTCCGTTGATGACGGGGTCCGATGACTAGTAACGGTGTCTGCAGTTCAAGGATGCCGCCGCCATCAGCAACAAGTCTTCCTTGGACAAAGAGCATTGTCGAACCATGCGCGTTAGGACCCACACTCTACAGGTTTGAACGCCGAGAATGCAACACTGCGAACTCCAGATCCGGGCCAGTGCAGTGTGTAGTATGCTGTACAACATCCAGATACAGCCACTGGGGGTCCGTCAGGGTCCGTCCATGAGCTGAATCGTGATTCCTGACTCGAGACACCTGAAATGAAACCACCGATATAGAAGATCAGAGTAATCATGGGCGGCTATCGATCATCTGACAGGAAAGGGGAACGGAGACCAACCACTGGTGAAAGGATTGGTGGCAGATTGGTGTCCGGTTTCTCCTTGGAATCCTACAGGACCGGTGACCACGTTTCTAGCTTTTGTGCCCAAGTTTCCGGTGTGGTGGTTTAACACCAATAATAATAAAAAACAAGCCGACAAAAATAATCGAAAGCTGTGGATAATCTCATTTTGATAACCTACGTCAAGAATACAGTACAAATTGATCGGGCTGTAATGGTTACAAAACGCGCTTCCTGTGACTGTGGACATTCAAGAAAGTACATCTTAGCATGAGGGTTCCAACACGGCAAAGCCACCGTTCTCCCAACGAGCCGATATGAAGGACCCTCATACCTTTCTCTGCGCCTCAGCGTCCCGGAACCGAGGAAGGGGTTAAGTCAGATGAAGGTAGCCAAGGACAGTGAAAACCAACCTCTTGAATAACACGTTCAATTAGTTCAACTTTCTCTCTACCCATCCAGCCGTGCACAGTATGGTGGTCCCGACGAGCATCGCGGAGCTTCTGACTACGTTCATGCGAACCATGACTTTCATGAGCGTCTGCCCGGGTAAAAATCCATTTGCATGATTTGCACCACACACGGTTCTCACCCGTCTCCTGATATGCGTCAAGGAGCGCTTGCTTGTGGATTGTGTCGACATGGCGTCTGACATCTGCGGGTTGTGTAAATGTCATACCGCAACCCGGCACTTCGCAACGGGGCCGTTTGCGTGGACTCCAGCTTCCTGTCCTCACTCGCTTGCGAGTTGAGGGGCTATCTAGGGGCTAGCTTAGGTTCCTCACTTCGGGCAGATTGTCGAGCGTGGTAACGGTGCGTCACACTTGCAGCTCCATTTTATCGTTTCTTTGACTCCGTGTTTTCCGGCACAATTTCGGCAACATCGTGAAGAGGTCCATGCGAGGTGACACTGGGTATCGTATCGGGAACATATCCAGATTCTGAGGCTGGTTCTGGTGTATCTGGTGTGTTGTCCGTGGTCGAGAGTAGGTCGCGCGATAGAGTCAACTCCAACTTTATTAATGACGGGGGATCGATCGAAGCGTGGTTTGCCTTGAAATCATAGTTGTCAACTGATTCTGTCTACTGTGAGTAGTATAACCTACCGATGTTGACAAAATCATCCGTCGCATTCTTTCTGCAAAATCAAAGGAATGAACAACATCATCTGTGTGTTCGAGTTTTTTGAAGGAGGCCTCCAATGTTTCCCTGTCTGGAGGCTGTGAAAAAGTAGACGAGGCGTTGTGGAAATCTCTGTCAGGTATGATTAAGGCACCTGGATGAGACACAGAAAACCTATCTCGCTGCTCTGAGATGAAATTCAGGAAATAATCAAAATCCTCGGAAGCCATGTCGAGAAGCCATTGACCCTGCCAGGGTGGTGGACGCATACGTCCGAGTTTTTATATGATGCTCGGCATACCTTTGTAGTTTTGTGCCAGGAAACTAAACTCGTATTCATTTGTATACATACACACTGTAGGCGCCTCGAAGCGGACGTCGGGATGGGATATCTTTGCCATGCTTGTGCTATCGGGCGGAATGAATCAAAATAGAACGCAGGAACCCTTAATCTGACGTCGAAGCAACTCACTTGTTTCTCTGAATTTGCACCTACCAGGAAGACCAGGTTAGTTTGTAGTGAGAAGTGTGGCGCGTGACCGCGATCGCGTAAAGGAGATGGTTTCCTAATTTGGACCGAAGGTTGGTTGACTTCGGGCGTCTTTCAACTGAACGCGTCGGGATCCCTAGATGAATGCACCGCGCCCGTCGCAGAGCGCAGAGGCAGCTCGTGCTGCAGCGCTTCAAGCTGAATTTAACGAGAAGAAATGGGTATGGGTGCCCGATGAGAAGGAGGGCTACATTGCAGGTTGGGTCAACCACGAGGACGAGGATTCTGCAGAGGTGGTCATGTCTGCTGTCGGAGAGGTGCGCACTTCGTTATCCTTCGCGATCAATAGCTCACCAACAAGAGTTGCGCAGATACGACGCGTCCCCTTGTATGCTCTATCGAAGATGAACCCCCCAAAGTTCGACCGCGTCGACGATATCGCGGACCTCACTTTTCTTAATGAAGCCAGCGTTGTCCACAATCTTCGTCTAAGGTATGGATCTGGTGCTATATACGTGAGTTCCTTTTGTTGCACTTGCGTATCTTCCCGATCGTCGCGTTATTGTCTCATCTTCATGGTTTCCGTATCTAACATACATCGGCAGACGTATTCGGGCTTATTTCTAGTTGCCATTAATCCATACCAGAACTTGCCACTATATACCGATGCTATCGTTCAACAATACCGGAACAAGCGACGAGATGAGAACCCACCCCATTTGTTCGCCGTCTCAGAGCGAGCTTGGGTGAATATGCAGAATGAACGCGAAAACCAAAGCATCCTGATTACGTTGGTTATTTTATACATCCATACAGTATATCTAGCTGATATAGTTGTTGTCCAGCGGCGAATCGGGCGCTGGTAAAACCGAAAGCACGAAGAAAGTCATCCAGTATCTTTCCGCAATCGCCACGAATGCCCATACTCTGGGACCATCACACACACACACGCCTTCAGTTCCGCCATCCGGATTACCCCGTGGCACATCCTTCAGGAGGAAATCTCTTTCAGTAACCAGCTCGGGCAGCTCTTTGACGGGCAAAGCCCGCCTGGGACTCTTGGAACGACAAATAATACAGGCCAATCCCATTCTCGAGGCCTTTGGGAATGCTCAAACCCAACGAAATAACAACTCAAGTCGGTTCGGAAAGTTCATCCGGATTAGCTTCGCTCCTGATGGTAGCATTTCGGGCGCTAATATCGATTGGTATTTGCTAGAGAAAAGTCGAGTAGTTGTGAGGAGCCCAGCTGAGCGTAATTTTCATGTTTTCTACCAGCTCTTATCGGCCGGTGGGCCTTTGAAAGGTCAGTAATCCATTCTTTGACAGTATCAGAGGGTTGAGCGGATGCAGATTCTTTGCTTTTGGACGGAGGTATCGAAGACTACGAGTTTTTGAACCGTAGCCGGAGAGAAATAGATGGCGTGAGTGATCGAGACGATTGGGATAATCTCATCGTAAGTGGAAGATCGTAGGGCTTGCCTCATAGCTTATTGTCTTCAAGAGCGCATTGGAAGTCGTTGGATTCTCTCAAGCAGAGCAATTCGACCTGTTTCGAATCGTGGCAGCCATACTTCATATCGGCAACATCGCTATCACTTCCACACGGGCTGACAATGCTGTAATGGCAGATCCATCGCAAGCAGAGCGTGTCTGCCATCTGTTGGGCATTCCCGTGACCGAGTTTACGAAAGCCGTTTTGCGTCCGAAAGTACTGGCTGGGCGAGAGTGGGTCATGCAAGCACGGACAGGACAGCAGGCCTTAGACGAGCTCTCCGCATTGTGCAAGACGTTGTACGAGAAATCTTTTGGAGCCTTGGTCGATCGTATCAATCGTGCCTTGGACCGGCCAACTTCGAAGTCGACGTTCATCGGCGTCCTCGATATCGCTGGATTCGAGATCTTCGAGATCAACACATATGAACAACTACTCATCAATTACACGAATGAGAAATTACAGCAATTTTTCAATCACCACATGTTTGTACTTGAGCAAGAAGAGTACTCTCGCGAAGGCATAGAATGGGACTATATCAACTTCAGGCTCGATCTCCAGCCCACCATCGATCTCATTGAAGCTAGCGGGCCAACACCTATTGGCATATTAAGCTGCCTCGACGAGGAATGCATCATGCCCAAGGCAACAGATCTAACCTTCACGGAGAAAGTACACTCCATGTGGAGTGGCGAGTTGCGTTCGGGCGAACAAGTTCATCCAGGTCGTTCCAAGTACGATCTTCCCAAGTTCGAACAGGGCTTCATTATTACTCATTATGCTGGCAAAGTCGAGTATCGCACTGACGGATGGCTGGAGAAAAACAAGGACCCACTCAATGATAACCTTGTCCGCGTCTTGGCCTCGTCTTCAGAATCTTACGTTGCCTCGTTATTCCGGGACTACACTGGTGCATACTCAGGCCTGCCATCTTCTAGTATTGGCTATGCGATGGGAAAGAAGCGGGGCGTGAAGAAAGGCGCCTTCAGGACCGTCGCCCAGAGGCACAGAGAGCAGCTCTCTCTTCTCATGGCTCAGCTGCACGCCACGCAACCTCATTTCGTTCGCTGTATAGTTCCTAATGCGAACAAAAAGCCTGGCCGAATTGATGTACCTCTCGTTCTGGACCAGCTGCGTTGTAATGGTGTACTGGAAGGTATACGGATTGCCAGACTAGGGTATCCGAATCGTTTGCCATTCGTTGAGTTCCGTCAACGCTACGAAATCCTGACACCAGGGATTATACCGCGAGGTTACATGGATGGTCGTAAGGCGTGTTTGCGGATGGTCGAAGCGCTTGAGCTGGACACGGAGCTGTACCGAGTCGGAACTTCGAAAATTTTCTTCAAGGCTGGTGTTCTCGCCGAACTTGAGGAACGCAGAGATGCACTTCTGTACGACATTTTCTCGAGGCTACAAGCGGTGGCCAGGAAATTCTCGGCGCGAAGGCAAATGAAGAAGATCTTGAACCGTGCGGTTGCAATTCGCACAATTCAGCGCAATGCTCGCATATACGGGGACTTGAAAGATTGGCCCTGGTGGCAACTTTACACGAAGGTATGTCAGGTTATTAATAGGATCGCTCCATTACAAACAGGTCTGTAGGTGCGACCACTACTTACGGCTACTCGTAATGACGAGGAGTTGCGGCGGAAGGAGGTGGAGCTCCAGCTGGCAAAGGAAAGAGCAGAACGTGACCAGCGGGAACGGGAGAACCTGCAAAACGTGCAGATGACATTGGAAGCGGAGAAACAAAAGGTTGTTAAAGAATTGGAGGCCGAGCGTGCTCTTGCTTTGAATAAGGACGGACTATTGGAGAGGAGCAAACAGCGCGAGGTCGAGCTCGAGGAGGAGATCGCGGCATTGCATGCCGATTTGGATGTTCTTGACACTCAGCTGGATTGGGCTCGTCAATTACAGAAGGAAAGTAATGAAAAGCACGAGAAACTACAGCAGGCATTCGATCAAGCCGCAGAGCACCTCGTCCGCTTGGAAAGCGAAGAGAACGGATGGAGGGGCCAGGAAGCAGAATTTACGGATCTCCTTTCCACGATGGAACGGAGCATGCACCAGATGCAGGGGGAGAGGGATGAACTGCAGAAGCTGAACGAGGAATTCACGACGTTGTTGTCTCAGCGCGAGGAAGATCTCATTCGCCTCAAGGAACGTGCCGAGGCATCGACAAACGACTTGCAGGCCAAGCTTACAGCTGAACTTCGTACAACGTGCGTATCCCGTCTAACATAAGTGGTCATTTTTTGTGACTCCTAATGCAGCGAACTCCTGAATGGAAAGCTCGAACAACTCGAGAGGAGTGCAAGGCACACGAAGGATCAACTGGCCGAATTGACTCGTACAGCTACAGAATATTCCTCGATCATTCAGCGAAAGGAGGACAACATCGCTAAGATCTCCTCCGAAGTTGCAGCGTCTAAACGAGAACGTTCACAGCTTCAAAAAGACCTCATTGAACTCCGTGCACTGGCAGAGAAGCATCAAGCAGAACTGATTGCTTCAAAAGCTGACACGGAACGTACCTTCGCTGCTAAGGTCAAGCTACAAGCGGAATTAGACGATCTCCGTGCCCTCATGGAAACCAAGACGACCGAAGAGACACGTCACCGCGAGGTAGAAAAAAGCTTGGAGGAAGAGCTAATCGACCTTCGTAGCCAAGTCGCAGAATTACAGCGCCAATTGAAGATCCTCCGTGAAACTGCTCTGGAAAAAGAAAGCCGGCTTAGCCTCGAGGTTGAGAAACTGAGTGGACAGTACGCCCAATTGGAGGTCACCTATTCTTCTTTGCTGGAGCGGGAGCGAATTTCCAAAGAGAACTCTGCTAAAGCCGAGTCTGCTGTCGCGTCACTGGAGAAAGGCAAGAGAAACCTGGAGTCTGAACTACAAGCTCTTCGCTCACGCCAGATCGACACGGATGGGCAACTGGCCGAAGCGGTTAGGGCGAAGGAAGTACGTGGTTCTGTTGCGTCGCCCACAAGTCCCTTCACTTATATTATTCTAGGCTTTGGAGAGGCAGCTTGTCTCGGCTCAAAGCAAGTACAACGAGATCGAGGATGCTGCATTACAGCTTGAGAGGGATTCACGCGCCCGTGAACGGCAGTTCGAAGGAACTCGTAAACAACTCGAAGCGGAGTCTACCAAATGCAAACAATTGCAGCAGGCCGTTACAAACCAGAAGCGGGAACTTACTCTTGACAAGGATCGGCTAGGCAAGCTCGATGCGGCATTGAAGAAGGCCCTTGCCGATCTTTCTACTCGAGAATGGGAGATTAAGCAGCTGGAGTCCAGACAGGAGAAGACCATCGTCGAGCACGTGCACGTACTGGAGAAGGCGAAGAAAGTTACGGACCAGCAACTCAAGGAGGCTCAGGAAGAACTGCAGAAGAATGTCGTCTACATTCGTTCCCTCGAGAAGGCAAAACTGACGTTGACGCGAGAAGCCGAGGATTACGTGCGCGAAACTAAAATGGAACAAGTTGAACTTCGAGCAATCGAGAAAACTGCGAAGGTAAACGAAGACAAGGCTTTCAGGGCTCTCGCTGCACTAGAATCGGAGCATAAAGCTCGAGAGATTGCTGATTCTAACTGTCGCCGCTTACAGTCCGAGCTCAGTAGCCTGAAGGGTGAGTTGGACTTAGCCCAAGATCAGTTCGCTGTGGCACAACGTGCCAAGGCAACCCTTGAAAATGAGCTTGCCAAACTTGCTGAAGACATCGATGCCCAAGACTCTCGGAAAGCACTGGTACGTTCCGAATGTAGATTACTTAACCGTGGTTGACTGACCTTTCAAATTTACAGCTTGCTCAACAACGTAATTCTGAGGCGGAACTAGAAGAGGTCCGAAGACGGCTCAGAGATGTTTCGCAGTCCAAGAAAAAAGTCGAGTCCGAGATGGCCGATGTGCAAAGTAGACTTGATGCTGAGATTGCTGCAAAAGCTGGAGCACTGAGTTCGTCAGTTCCATTTCGAGCCAAGACAAAAATGCTTAGCAATCTACAGGCACACATGCACAACTCAAAATACAGCTGCAAGAGCTTCAGATCAGTTCCTCTGCTTCCCTTGCTAGGCAGACAGGTATGACATATGCCAATACGATGACTTGTGACATGGGCTGACAGACGATCTTAGAGTTACAAGAAGTAGTCGAATCCTACAGGCAGAAGTTGCAGATCATATCGGACAAGCTCCAGGATTCTGAAAGTGCACGGGAAAACACGGAGAATGCTGAGGCTTTTGGTAGGTGCTCGAGGCGTTATTCATCTATCACCATCCAACCGTCTCATAGCTCGACGTGCATTTACTGACCTGGAGAGGGTGCACAACAACCTTACAGTGGAAAAGAAAGCAGTCGAAGAGAAACTTCATGCCACCGAACGGAAACTTAGAGAACTAGAGCATATAATCGAAGAGGAAGAGCGGGAATCTTCAGAGCTTGGTATCCATAGGCATAGGCTCGTACAACAGCTCCAGGAGGAGCGCGAGCAACATAAAAAAGACCTTGCGGAACGCGACTTTGCCGGCGACCAGACCCGGAAGAAATACCAAGGTAAGCCTTTTGAAGACACTCGCACCTGCCATTCACAGCTCTTTCCCTAAAGCCGAACTCGCTCAACTCAGTGAAGGTGTGTATCAACACTTTACAGCCATCCTGAGGCATTGTTTCACATTGTTTCAGAGTTACAGTCACAACGGGATACCATGAGCAGGCTTCGCGAGGAAAACCGCAAAATTCACTCTGATTATGACGAGCTTCAACTACGATTCGATGAAGAGGTATACCATGGTGGTTCCTGGAAACGGGAGAAGGATCGCCTGGAGACAAAGATCGTGGACCTTACAAAAGCCTACGAAACTTGTACTGCTACACAATCTGATCAGCAGGCGCAAATCGTGGCTCTGCATTCCCAAGTTCGGGAACTTCGGGGTGTACTCAATGATGCAGAAGCAGACCGTGCCATGCTGCAGAAGGCTCGCCGTTCTCTACAGGCCGAGCTGGAAGGAATCAAACTAGATCATGCGGATGCGACCAAGATGACATCTGACAGAGAGCTACAGAAACTACAATTAGAGAAACAGGACTTGGAACGCTCATTAGAAGAACAGGAGGATCGGGTCGCAATGACCTTTGAGCGCATGAAGAAGGCCGAGACACATGCAGCAGAAAGCCAGCTCGAACTCGACCAAATTCGTCGGGAGAATACCGAGCTAGAGAGGAAGAATGTAAGTAATAAATTGTTTCCCGGGGCCTCTCCTCAGAATATGCTATCTTTTATAGGCTAAGCTCGAAAAACAACTAAAGGAACTCAATGTTCGGATTATAGATTTGGAGACAAAGTCCTATGCGAATCTCCCTCAACCCTCTGCAACTGTTCGCCAACTTGAGGCTCGTATCGAAGAACTCACGAAACAGTTGAACCAAGCATCCACAGATAAAAGACATTCGACCCAACTCCGCTCTCCGGACAAGGCAGCCAGAGATCTCCAATTACAGCTTTCAGAGAGCGAGCGTCAGCGCGCGAAGCTGGAGGACGATAAGAAGGCTGCCAATGCTCAAGTACAAGCTCTTCGGGAAAAACTAGACAAGGTGGTATGTATATCGGCTGAAGTCCGGCGCTCGCCACATTTAATGCAACTGCAGCAATCTAACACGAATCAACTGGAACTTGCAAATCGAAGGCTGGACCGTGAAGCTAAGGAATCAAAGCAAGCTAATCTAACGTGAGTTGATTTGTGGAGCATGTCCTTCAAAAATCTGATTTCAGTACTTCCAGACTGGAACGTGAGGTGGAACGACTCCGAAGTCGTATCAGTCGACCGATGTCAGTCATCAGTGATTCGAGTAATACTGTAGTTAGTTCAGCAGCTTCGTCGGTGGGCTCTAGTCCCAAGAAGTATAAATGATAGGCATGATTTTCTTTCTTCCTTTTTCTTTCCTGGACATTGTATATTGCCACTTGCAAGAGCTTTATGTGTATTCATAGTGTTGTATGTATTTCTTGATGGGCAATCGTCTACCTTTTGCTGCTCAAATTCGGTTCGGCATTTTCCGTAAAACTGCCAAACTGAAGTTCAGCCACAACACCGAGCTTCGACTGTCGACTTGTAGTAATAGTCCTAAGGTTCAAGACATTCGTTGTATTCGTTGTTCGTCATGGTACGCACATTATCTACCCCACTAGATGGAACAATTATCCTGATGGCCTTTCACCCAGCCTAAGGAAATCCGGGATATCAAACAATTCATCGAGATTGCGAGGCGGAAGGACGCTACGCGTGAGTTCCAACTCGTCACAGCTTCAGCTCTTATTGACGGAGACGAATCCTCGATTACCAACTTATACGTTTGCATGGAACACTGTAATCGCTACAGAGGCCCGGATAAAAAAGGTGGCCGCCAAAACCCCTACTGGGAAGGCCGTGACCAAGTTCAAAGTCCGGTGTTCACGATACCTCTACACACTGTCAGTCGATGACGCAGAAAAGGCCGAGAAGCTCAGGCAGAGCTTGCCTCCAGGTACAATTCTTGTTAGATTGGGAAGTGTGCATTGGTTCAACATTAACTTTACCAGGGTTGTCCGTGGTGGATATCGACACGAAGGCAAAGAAGAAGTAGACGCTACTCTCTTCTTAATCTTAATATTCGATGAGGAGTGAGCGAGGGGGGTAGGGAACTCCCGAACATCTTCGATATGCACTTGAACATGCCATATGCCAATTGTATGTACGAGGTTCACCACACAGCATGAGACTCCAGGACATGGTCTCGAATATGCTACAACCTGGGCCACCTGAGGCAAATGGACAAGTCAGTGCAACACATGCTTAATTGCTCCTAACAATATACATAATGCAATTGAGACCATGGTGCTCATACTCAGAGTCGCCTTGATGATTCTTTGGAGAGGTGTACCATGCCTGATATTGTCGCCTAGAACCTCTAGATCTATGTTGGTTCCGCGAGTCTGGTAAAATGTGAGGTCTAGCAGGACAGCAAGAAAATGAAAGCCATCCAAGGCTGGCACTGGAAGCGTGTTCACGAGATAGAGTGAAAGATTAATCAGTTTTAAGTACCTTGATCATCATGAGCGGTTATCCATACAATTAGCAGAGAAAACTCACTCTAAGAAGTCAAGAGCGTAAGACAAGTGCTTGCTGGATATGAATGGAATGCGTGACTTGAGTGTGCCAACTTGAACTAAAGTAGGATGGAATGTTCGCTAGGAACCAGCTTAGATCCGCTATGTTGCGCACCTTGTTCCCAGATCTCTTCCCGAGGCCCATTCCAAAGTACAACTTCCTCTGCGCCATCCGAAAGGTTCAGTAACGTGATTCGCACCAGCTGCTGGCCGCGCTGCAGTGCTATGCAAGAAGAAGACGGTATACATCCCACTGAGGCATTACAGCGGGTGGGACTTCCTGTGAGGATTGGGACCGGGTCTAAGCTATACAAATCGCTACGCCGCTCCACTAATGTAAAGCAGAAGTGTCCATTTATGAAGGGACATTGAACTGAAGCTGAAAAATAAAATATATGACGGAGCACATGCATGAATGGGGATTATGGCTGACTGGAGACATTTTCCAACACTGAATTGTTCAGACACCAGCCTTGATTGACCATAGGGGCGACTGGGGCTAGCAAAAAGTCATCCCAAGCATGGCCCGTGGGCCCGTTTCCAATATTGTTCAGAAACGTGTCGTCCAACCTCGTAACGATGGCACCAGAGGGTATATGATATTGCAGAGGGGAGTTCTGTCGGACCTTAATTCAGGCAAGGGGAGTATACGTGAGACATCACGGACAGAATCAACCTCGACGACAACTCTTCCCAAACCCGAGATATCCTCGAACATGAGCCCTGAAAAAATGCTGCCTATTTTTGTCCATGTGACAAGATACAACAAACACCAAAAGACGAGATTGTGGAAACAACCAGCGGCTAGTATTCGCAAGCAATCGAGGGAGGGTAGACCTTCTAGTCGGGCCGTTGGGAAAACAACAAAAGCCGAAGGGAGAATGACAGTAATGGAAACGCCTGAGAAGAGAATCGGCACGCGGCGCCTAATATGCAGGTCAATTCGCATGCTAGGGTGCTTTCCTCGTAACTTACAAGGCCGCAGCTATGGCATGTCCACCCTCGTGAACAATCTGGCAGACACACAGCGCCAGAAGGATAATCGGAAGATGGCTGAGCGGGACAGTTATTCCTGGTATCTGGGTTGTTCAGGACACCGATGGTAGTGTGCAGCGGGACTCAGGTGGAGAATATGAGACTTACAATGGGAGTAACGGACAATCCATCATTGTCAACCAGAGTGGAAACCCGACTGGGGTCGTGTTCGAGACCTCGTCTGGCCAGTGGGTTGGGTGCACTGCTGCTTAGCGTCCTTGTCACGGACATGAACGAGTCCACCGTCGTCCACCACAGTAAGACGAGCGCAGTAATCATCCCAATGGCGGTCATAATACACCCTAAATCATAGAATTGCAGAAGGATTCTCTTCAGGAGACGACATTGCTCTGAAGAAAGGTCTTTGCATAGTCCGTCATGGAGTCCGTTGAAGGCATGAGTCTTGACGCGAAGATGCAGGTGTTTGACCTCGACCTCTACGATCGGTCTGCGTCCCTGTGACAATGGCAGGAGTGGTTTCGTGTGCTTGGACCAGTGTTTCACTCCGTAGACAGCCAACCAGAAGAGAGAGAGCCAGAGGGCAAGACTTGTCATTGATCCAAGTAGGATTGAGGCATGCGTCTTCCGCGACGAGTCCCGTGGGCTCACCTCGGTGAACTGGAGCAAATTTGCTCGTGGATTTTCACTAACGAGGAGGACATCGAAGCAAAAATACAAGCAGTCAACAGGGTACGTGGTTCCATGGTCTCTAGCTTAATCTTCTCATCATCCCTACTCGCTAGCTTTCTGCCTGGAAAGCTATTACTGCACTCCCCCATGCTCTGGAATCCACTCTAGCAATTCTGGTTGTACGCCTCCAGGATGTACCACCTCCAACCAAGCAGCCCTCATACACATCTTTGAACCTCCGTCAGGCTTATGCGTCTGCAATCATTCGCATGGTGAATGGGCTGGTTGATCCACTCCAAGTAGGGGCCTTTGCAAGGTCCATCGCCTCCATTGCCGTGCAGCTCGGTCTACCGTCCTGGCTTGTCGAACTCAGACATGCTGCAACCCACGAAGATTTGCCCAGCCTTGAACTGCTCAGAGAAGCAGCTCGAGAGGTAAAGTGACCCATTATCTCGTCCGTCAGTTGCATTTAGTTTTGTCGCCCGTCGTCTTAGTCTCTCGCTTGGCTCTTGCACAACTACTTCCAGCCGACTTTGAATCCCTCCGCTCCCCTGCCTCCTTCGATGCCGTTGCGACCGGTGGCGCCGCTGCTGAAATCGTACAAGGTCATAATGAAAACTGTCACACGAGATGCGTCATTGCGAAAGCGACAGCAAGCTGACATAGACACCATCATACGTGACATTGAACGATGGATAGCAGAAGCAAGGGTGTCAGTAGACCTCACCAACGTTCTCGCATGGGGAGTCGACGAACACTCGGGCGAGGATGGAGGTTACACCAGAGATAGGGGTGCGCTTGAGGTATTTTGCGATGCTCTTCTAGATACAGGTGCAATTGTCCCGTTGGCGAGGAAGTGAGCAACTTGGTGTCGGGTTGGTGTTTACTGATGTCCTACAGGAAACGGTATGCCCCCCTAGAGCCATACCTACCAACGGCGGCTTCCATCGCGGTATGGAGTCCGCTACTCAACCAACTTCGGGACCACCACGCATTATTCCCCCCGGTATTTGTCAGTCGGGCGATTTCCAAATTGTTGGCAAGTTCGATACCACCAGATTCTGAGATGAGCGCTGTGAACATGGAGGTCGAAGATTCGCCCAGGGATACTACCTACGACGAATACCTTGCAAGATGGGTCGCTTGGGCGATCCAAACTTGGGAGGATTCCTCTGGTAGTGAGAATTACCTCAGGAAAGAACTATTCTTTTCGCTTTCGCCGTCCTTAGTACCAGGAAAATCCGCCAAGGCGGATAAAACTAAAATGTAACCTGTCAAGCTTGGTCGTTGACTTTACCTGACGAACATGCTTCCAGATTGACTACACTGTTACAAGCTACGGTGTCGGGTTTCAAAGATTTAGAAACAGCTGCCGAACTCCTCATTGCCACAGTAAAGGCTAACCCAGTCGAGGTAAGAACCTCTCACTCTGCTTTCGAGCATCATGCAAATTACTGCAGCAGGTATGGAATATGGACGATCTCGCTCAAATGAACCGTCGCCTGGAAATTCTATCGTCATATGATATTGCTATGGAGGAAAGCGACCAAAACTCGGTGGCTGCTACTGCTTCCCTTGAAAATCCTTCGGTAGCTCAAACAGGGGGTTGGACGCTACTGGATGCTCAAAGTGGCTGGGAACCATGTCCCATTGGATTTTATTATCACAGGCGAGGAGTGTGTGAAGATGTCCCAATGTGAACATAGATACGTATGCGTACGCAAGGCTCGTGAAGCAGGTGGAGACATGAGCTACAGCAGCGCAGACACACCCGTTGTGAGTATAACGTCGGAGGGCAATTCTACATGATGACACAGCACGAGTTTTGCTGGATGAATGTCAGGGTTGGCGTCGGTTACATGCGTACAAGAAAGATAGACGGACCTTCTTGGCGGTCTTGTAGAACATCTTACTCTGAGTAGATAATGCGTTGGATCTTTCCACAAGATTGTCGAGCTTCTCTCCACGTTGAAGAACCGACTCTATGGTCTTGTGCTAAAAGGTGCCACTATAAGTGCATCATGGAGCCGGTCATCCAGGGCACGCACCAGAACGATCTTCGTCTCGTCCAGCTCCTGCTGTACTCTCATAATGGCATCTGCCTGCCGTGGATCTTGATACTTAGTGAGGTAAGTCTGAACATCCGGGAAAGAGATGGAGGCGGGGTTGGAGTACGACGACTGTGGAACTTTGGCAGAAAACTCATCCAGGATCTTGGTCAGGAGGGAGAAAGCAGGCCGCACGGGGTATTCTTGGTCAGTGATAATGATGGCTGCGGGCGACACATATGAGGTGGCGAGATACAAGGCAGAAAGCGGACAACAAACCGACCTGCAAGTTGCTCTGCTCCACCACGGTTGTATACATGGGCGGTATAATTGTTCTCCTGCACGCTCTGTCGCTGGCCCTGACTTGTTCTTTCGATGACTGTCTTGGAGAAGAATGTCAGGAATTCAGATACGGAGCCCCGTTGGTAGAACGAAAAGCTGGATAGGTCGACTGCAGAACTGAGGACCGTGCTGGGTGACGACGGGGGTGCATGGGCGATAGACAGCGAGTAGACCTTCATTATTGCTGGTGTTCGTGGTTGGAAGGAACTACTAGACACAGCCACAGCGACCCATCCTCCTCGTCACATTCCTCAGGCAGATGCCAGTGACATGGCCTTCTGACCAGTACTTGATGATAGACCCAAGCAATGACTCTTCAATACGATTCTACTGTGACTCAAAGACCGTGGCTTGCTGTTCTTCATGCTCCCGCGGGTTGCCCGTGTCCCCCATGTTCCGCCAGTCAGTGAAATAATTGTACGTTCAAATTCGAATTTCAATATTTGGACTTAATACGGATTTCTGAACATTCCAGCATTGCTGCCTGACCAGAACTTGTATGATTCTAGGGCCAGTCCTTCCCAGAATGCTACATGTAATCCATTGTAGGTCCTGCTCAAGTTTGCCCCGTTCTTCTCATTCACATGGAAGAACCCAGGCCCAACACGTGTTTGGCACGCTTGCACTGTTGCAGCCAGCTGGTCTTGCTCAGCACCTGCATTCTCCACGACACTTGTTCACCGTACCATACATCGCTCTTAACGCAGACTAGGTCGAAGAATTCACATGTCTACCTGCCAGACTTGCGGTGAATCTTTTATTGATAAGAAGGCCTTGCGTAGCGTCAGTTCCCATATCCGCCCCCGTTTCAGGCGGCCCTTCCTCCTGAATAGTACTGACTTACCGATCTCCATCCTACACAGCACAAAAAGGTCAAACATCCACCCGTCCGACGTTGCCTTCAGTGCAATAAGGAGTTCACTACTAAGAAGGCTCTGCGCACGCACAAAGCTGCAGAACACCAACAGCGGTGTGTCGTATGTGGCAAGTCGTTTGCTTCGCAGGAAGCGGTTCAGAGCCATCGGAGGGCCAAACATCCGCCACAGAGAAATGTCACTAGCTCAGTCCAACTCCCCATCAGTGCAGTGCAGAACCCACCCCAACCCGAGTACAAATGCGATAAATGTAATGTAGCATTGCGCTCTCTTGAACGGTTGGCACGCCACCAACAGGAGGTGCATAACAAAGTCAAATGTGATCACTGCCCTCGTATGTTCAAAAACATCGCAGCCCGGGATGCCCACCGAGCCCAAAAACATCCTACACACTCTTGTGATTCTTGTGATTGGGTCTTCGCTACGCTGGAGACGCTGGAGCAGCACAAGAGGGACACACACATCCTCTGTTGCCATTATTGCACTTGTCAATTCCTTACTGATGCTCTACGGTATCAGCACGAACTCACCCAACATCCCATTCACAAGCGAGACTTATACCAGCAAGCATATAATCCCACAGGATCATTGGCCATAAAACGATATGCGTTGCCCGTTGCATTTACCCTTCATGGTTCCGAGGAGCATCCCCCTTCCTGTAGCCTGTCTGCGGCTGGTGCTTCCCCATCGGCCTCGTCCTCCAAATCGTCCTGCGTATCATCAGGATCTAATCTACCCGGATTAGAGTCTCGCGCAGATCCGAAATCTTGGATGTCGATGACAGACGTTTGGTTGTCTGAGGAGGCCTCCCGCGCTGGTAACACTACTCCTGCTGTCTATGGCAGTCCGAAAGATCTGCCAAAAGCTGGCGCTGTTGACGACCTCCAAGTCGAGTACAAGTGCGATAAATGTAATGTCGCATTGCGCTCTCCGGAAAGGTTGGCGCGACATCAACAAGAAGTGCACGTTAGGGTCAAGTGTAACCACTGCAGTCGCGTGTTCAAACGCATTGAATTTCTGAATCAACATGAAGCGGCAAAACATCCCCCTACACACGAATGCGAGCATTGTGACAACATTTTCCCGTCGGCCGAACTACTGGCTGCACACAATCAGGATATGCATCGCTCATTCAAACGTGACCACTGTGAAAACATTTTCCAATCAATCGAAGAGCGAGATCAACACCAAACAGGACACCTCACTCACCATTGCGACTCTTGTGACTGGGCTTTCTACACATTGGAGGCACTGGAGCAGCACAAGAGGGATGGACACGACTTCTATTGCCGTTATTGCGGCCTTTACTTCGCTGTTGTTTTCCTCCGAGATCAACACGAATACCTCACGCACAAATACCAACTTAATTCGGAGTCACCATCACGACACAAGGAAGCTAGCCACTCCCTTCATCGGGAGCAATCATTACCCGCATTCGCGAACCAAGTTCCGATGTGTCGTTCGGCTTCTGGCAGTTCTAGTTTGTCTGTGGGTGATGCTTCATCGTTATCCTCACCCTTCATGCTCCATCAATCCGATTCGTCGACCGACTCTGATGCAGGCCGGTTGGAGTCTCCATCGGCTTCAGAATCGCGGGTAGCTGTAGAGAAGAACCTTGAGCTGTCTGAAGATATCTCCCCTACGGTGTCTAATGGTATGTAGCCTCTTTATACATTATTCCTAAGTATTGATGACATCCCCAGCCTGCAGGATTCCCGAAAATGAACCAGTCAACCACTATGACATGCCTGATGTTCAATCTGGTCCGAACTGTGTCAGCCCGGATGAACATCGGGCTGTACACACTTGTCCGTCCTGTCGATGCATCTTTGAATCTGAAGAGGATCGTCAAATCCATGAATGCAATTCGTCCCGAAAGAGGGAGATCCCAATTCACTGCCGGTTTTGCTACAGTCAGTTCGAAGATGAAGCATCCCTTCAGCAACACTTGACAGAGAGGATCTCGATAACTTGTGATAAGTGTAACTTACAGTTCTGCTCTGATTTCATGCTCCAAGATCATACTGAAACTCACCCAACGTGCCGTAAGTGTGGACAATCATTCACTCACGAGTCTGAGCTCTACCAAGTATGTTCTACATTTCAACTCGACGGAAATGTGTTGACACGATACCTTCTGCCATATAGCATGTAGAGGACCAACATCCAATTGCGGTGTGTTGGGACTGCGATGGTGCGATAATTTCCGAAGACAGTTTGGAGCTGCATTGCGCTACGGAACATCCTCTGTGCACAATCTGTGGCGCTAGAATGATATCATCCGACGCTCTACTTGAGGTTTGTAGAAGTCTCCGTCGAAGAAGCATGCTCACAGTCCAGACACAGCATATTAATGAGGAGCATCCGGGAAAGCACACTATGATTGAACACCTCTTGGACCCTGTGGATACCCAGAACACTTTCGAATTACATCAGAGTGATTTCTTGAATAGAGATGACATTGAGATGAGTAGTGACGATGCAGAGGTCAGTCCTGTGCTTCACGATGACAAAAACAACAGCTTAGAGCCATTTCAGTCCAAAGAAAACGGCACCTCAGAGCATCGTGACGCAACTCATACTAAGCTAGATACAGAGGAGAGCGTTCGCGGTCTTCACGATGTTACAGGGCAGAATCGTATTGTGTCGGTTGGTCCTACTCCATTGCAATTTGAGATATCGCTGGGGCTTATATCCATATCAGCCCGTGCACACCGATATGGAGGGGCAACTGGTTCGCCCACCACGTATTCGTCCAACACTGATTCTATCCGTTTCTTTCTGTTTGAGTGTCGTGTATTTTTACTTTTCCTGATGTTCATGTATCTTGGAGCTCCCTTCTGAATTGTAGATCATGCATGAGTGTATGAAAATAGTATCTCTTTTTTTGTAATATTTTTTCCCAATCTTCACCCTTGTAAGTGGCCATGGTAAAGATACTATGATGTCTTGTGGACTTACTATGGGAATAGGAATGCTACACATGCACGTTGTTCATGGTCGCGTCGATCGACCTGGTTGAAGGGAGAACGAATGACGACAAGGGAACGTGAAGGACGCGGGGGTGGCTGACGCGGCTTTATGCATGATGGTGGGATGGGATGTCTTCTCCATCGTCGTCCTGGCGAGATCATGGCTAGTGTACGTGTTTGCTTGTGTAATTACATGACCTGCGCCTGGACGCATGTTAGCATGCAACGGATATGGATAGAGACCACCAACCGTGCAGAATTTACCGAATATTGAAATTTTCTCCACCAGGACCAGCTCCGTGACCAGCGCTGCCCCACGACCAGCCTGCGCCTGCTCCACACGAAGCGGTCGAGCCAGATGATAGTGGTGTTGGAGGACACTGCGAAGTGTGCAGGAAGAGATGATTGGCGACTTAGGGGAGCATTGTCGTTGTTGTCGGCGTGAACGAGGCAGCCTGCATCCCAACAAGGTGCGGAGGTTCAAACGTTCACGTTCGGGTAGATCTCTTCCAGTATGATTTCTTCATCACCGTCGAGGGTACGAAGCCCAGTAATCGGAAAATCTTCATCAACATCCCTGACCGTTGCACGCCGCGATGGGTTATGGGGCTGAAGATGGTTTAATTATCAGAAAGTGCGGTACAGTTGAGTACGGCAAAATGCATATCAACGGGACCAGTGAAAAGTTTATGCATTGTGTCAATTATGCAGAGACATATTTGTGACATTAGTGTGACATGTAATAATTATATCACCTTGTCTAACAAGGTCACTCACACCCGAAATGTGTCAACATATTTTGAACGTCCGCAATCTCGTGTACTATTTCACTGTCCGTTGTAGTGACGAGTACATGTCAAATACCGATCTTTTGTATTCGTGCCATCTCCGATTCAATCACGATTGGTTAGCTGACATACATCAATTCTTACTACGACCACTATGTTAATGCTCGTTGTGTAATGGCTTCCTCCCGGTTGAATGTGGAATGGTTGGTAATCGGTAGATGGTAGAATGGCGATGTAACTATACCGTGGGTCTTACGTGTTAGACAAGGTGTTTGGCGTCTGCGACGGCGCTGTTCTAGTGTGACAAAAATAGTATAACTGCGAGAATACAAAGCATGTGTGCGAGGCATGTCCTCCGTTGCTTTGGAAATGGGGGGTTGTGGGGGGTCAGGGTTTCCTTTTCAGGACTTCCGGCATAGTGGAGTAAAGTTGAACCCTTCATTACTACACGGCCAAACGGCTATTTCTTCCCCGTGACAAGTGTGGAAAAGTTCAGGAGTGGTGTCTGAGGGATGCGACATTGACACCAGATTAGGGTTCACGGTACATAATTTCATTTTATCAGGCCGCGACCTTTACTCGAATGTCAACTGCGCCTCTTGAAATTATGTATAGCAGACCGACAAAATATGCCGTGTGTTTGTCCTACAGACGTCTAATACAGGTCACTCCCCAGGTGTCACACAGACAAACTTTGAGACACCAACCAGATGTAATCATGCCTTACATCAGTTTGACAAATATACTATGTCAGGTCGTCGTCGTCGTCGTCAGGTAATACTTGGGCAACAACTCAGTGACATAGAGCAGATACAGTCATATATCAGTTATCCGAAGCTTCTCAGAGGCTGGAAATGCTCAAGCAGGTATGAAATTGATCACATGGATGTACACAGTATACGTGTAGTACAAAAGCATGAACAACAGGTAGTAAAGTACATCAACCACTGAAATTCATCTCGAAATCAAACAGTGGCAAAGGAAGGATGAAAGAGAGCAACGTGTCGCGAGAATTCTGCCCATATACACTGTCGAATACTCATCTTGCCACTCACTGCGGGACCCTGTAAACCACCGCCGTCATTAATCCAGCCCTCGATGAATTCACCCTCAAGTGGAATATTCGAGTTCCACATGGGCCATGGGCCACCTGGAAAAGAAGGGTGAGCGGCAACGAATGCCAGCCAAAATGTATCATGGCCCCAGGTCCACTGCTGAGAATGGACGGGAACGGCGGAGACAAGCCAAGATTCAATTTTCTGCGAGAGTAATTTCCAGTCTTGGAACGATGAGGAGTCGAAGTCTGCAGGGAGTGGAAGGAATGGAATAGGGACGTCAGGATGGGGCTCTTCGAAGTCAAAGTCTTCCTCCATTGTAAACTGTAAAGAGTTAGCATGGACGTTGCGGCGAAATAGAAAACTCACCTCGTCTGAACGGAGCGAATGTTCCGAGTTGCAAACATCCCAGGAAATGTCTTCCACGACTGGAGTTGTGAACGACTGATATTCCTCGCCAACGGCCACTGATACGTGAATTGGCTGAACACTGAGCTGAGCCGAAAATCCAAAAAAGAAATGTAAAACTTACGATTTGTTGGTTAACAAGGTGACCCGGAAGCGCACCGCGAAAGCAGACTGTCACTAGCAAAGGTCGAAGGGCAAACTCATTTTGATTGTGCGTGCAAACTTGGCCAATAACAGTTGAGTGGTCAGCAGGGTGAGATGGGCGGCAAGAAAGAGGAGAAGGGACAAGAATTTCCCTGGCTTTGTTGTTGCTGGACATGGGAGGTGCGCTGCTGGGCAATGGAAGAAAATTGAGCGGAGCAAACGTTTCACCTGAGCACAACGCACTCGAAATCACGTGACCAATACCCTCACTCCTCCTGCACGCATCGGATTGCAGCCTCACAACACTCGATCCAATGTCTAAGCCCATGATAGATGGAAAAGGTGTGTTTCATGTATTATATCCCACTAAAAACAGTTGTCCGATCCAGGGTTTGCCCACTCAGTCTTTCGTATCCATGTTGGGCAGCAGAATAGTGTCCAGTGTCTTACCTGCCCCAAACGCTGTGGTAAATATCGTTCGATGCATACACGAGATGCAAAGAAGCATGCAAATACATCCATCCATAAACGAAATGTCGCAAGAAGTTTGGAGCTGGATCCATTCCCTCCAGGTACCTTCAAGATGCCTTCTCCTGAACCCAGACAAGAAGGTACTATGCCTATTGATGATGGAGATCAGTCTATGGGTTCTCCCAGTCCTTCTGTTGAGCTTGCTGTCCCTGATCTTACTGTGCCTGATGATCCTACTGTGCCTGCACCCTATGCTGAGGAAGAAGAAGAGCTGCTGGCCCTTTCAGAGTTATGGAAGGGCATTGGACGTGATTGTACATATGAAATATCACATGGGTATGGTGACATCTTTGATGATCTCCAAGAAGCTATAGGAAGTGGTGAGAGGCTGTTTAAGCCATGTCTTGCTTCTGTCAATGAGGACATCAGAGATGAAGAGAATGAGGGTGGGAGT